>Ga0222718_10001482_pt1 | contig 22365 bp, 28 predicted proteins | sample C33_27DmetaG_FD_165045 | JGI IMG/M metagenome (GOLD analysis project Ga0222718, IMG submission 165045) | Estuarine water microbial communities from San Francisco Bay, California, United States - C33_27D | ecosystem: Environmental > Aquatic > Marine > Unclassified | place: USA: California...
AACCGCTGAAGGCATCTAAGCGGGAAGCCCCCCTCAAAACAAGGTATCCCTGAGGGCCGTGGAAGACCACCACGTCGATAGGCCGGAGATGTAAGCATGGTAACATGTTCAGTTGACCGGTACTAATTGCCCGATAGGCTTGATTTGATTCAGAAATAGTCAGATTTTAATTTGTATCTCTCAATCACGTACAATTGGTGTACGTTGCATTTTATTCGGTTTGGTGGCCATAGCACAAGTGAAACACCCGGTCCCTTCCCGAACCCGGCCGTTAAGCACTGTTGCGCTGATGGTACTGCATCTTAAGGTGTGGGAGAGTAAGTCACCGCCAAACCTAATAAAATGCAATGTATACGACCTCTGTCGCGGGGTGGAGCAGCCAGGTAGCTCGTCAGGCTCATAACCTGAAGGTCAGAGGTTCAAATCCTCTCCCCGCAACCAAAATAAATCAAACAAATAAAATAACTTAATGATAACGGCGCTTAGCACATGATAGAGCGCCGCAGAAACATTGCCGCGTTCGTTGCCACTATAGGATAGCGGTAATCCGTCTGGTGACGTCGAATCCTTGTTATCGAGCGCTCGCTTGTCCTATAGACTAAGACTTGTCATGTCTCCTCGCGTCGCTTGCGCTCTGCGTCGACCCATGCGGTCAGTGCCTGAAAGTCGGGGACAAAGCATAGTCCCTTTTGCGCATCAGAATACGCCAACGATTGAGAGGTCACAACGTCGATCACAGCGGGCGCATTCTCACAGAAAATTGCGGCTAGACAAGTCTTGAACGAATCTTAGTTCGTGTTAACTTCATCTCACAATGAGATAACTATCAGAGAGTGTGATGTTTGTATGACCGAGGATAATGGTTTCAAAGAATTATACAAATTCACAGGGTTCATAACGAACCGCGTCCTGGATGGAATTGCTGCGGGGATACAAGATGTACTCGCTCTTTACCCTAATACAGAAAAATCTTATCGAAAAATTTTCTCAATATACGTGGAAATAGCACAAAACATCATTTTTTACTCAGCGAATAGAATTGAGATACCAGATGATGAAGCTGGATACGGTACGCTGACGATCTCAGAAGCTGACGGAGCAATTACTATTTCTGGTGAAAACACAATTACAGAGAGTCAGAAAAATAAGCTGTCATCCATCTTCGACCATTTAGACGGCATGTCGGTTGATCAGATAAAAGCAGCCTATCAGGAGAAGATGATGAGCCAATTTGATGATATGGATAGTAAAGGTGGCGGACTTGGTTATTACGATATTGCGCGAAAGACCAAGGGCAAGATTCAGGCCGAGTTTTATGAGCGCGATGGAGCATTACAATTTAAGATTATCGCAACAATAGAGACTAAGAAATGACTGAGAACTTAAGTAAAGGCTCAGAAAAAACCCCTTCAGTGGATATTTCTGGAAGCGATATATTGATAGCAGGACGATCATATCCCGAGGATTTACATGCGTTTTGGGATGATATTGTTTCCAAGTTGGAAAACAAAATTCAAAATTGTGAAGTCAACAAATTAATTTTCGACGTCTCGTATCATAATAGTGGAACAACAAGGATTTTTGTGAATCTCTTAAAGTTCATTGAAGCAGCTGATGCTGTTGATGTTTTTGAAGTAATTTGGCGTTTTGATGAGGAAGATGAACAAACAGAAGAACAAGGCGAAGACTACCAACTATTTTGCAAAAAAGCATCTTTTAAACTTGAAAGTTACTAGGGTTTGATATGTCGCAACCAATTAAATTGAAGAAAGGGTCCATTTTATATGAAAAAGGACAGCCTGCGACCCATGTATTTGTTGTAAAGAAAGGTGACCTACAGGCATCCAATGCAGAAAATTATACTTTTGAAATTGGCGAAACGGTAGGAATATTTGACTGTGCTTTAAGGGACAAATACTCAGCAACTGTTAAGGCTATCGGACAGGCTGAAGTGGAAAGTGTTAAATTTTCGGAACTTGAAAAATTTTCTGATGCACTGGCTTGGAAGGTAACATTGGCAACAATAAAAAAAATTGACGAGCAGTATCCGGAAAGTTGGTCGTGATGGAGTTAGTTCAGTTATTTCCAAACGAAACCATTCGCACTGCAAACGAAGAAATAAAGTCTGTTTATATTGTCAAGTCAGGCCGTTTAATGACAAGTGACGGCAACGTGGAAATAAAGCCTTCAATGAACTACGGTTTGGACTCATTATTTAGTGATCCATCTGAAGGAGTTAGTCTAGTGGCTGTCACTTCATCTTCCGTACTTAAAATTGAAATTGAACAGTTGATCAGCGGAATTGCAGACGCAGACGATGATGTTAAAAAAGCATTTTCTGGCGTTCACAAGTTGATTAAAAAACGCCTGTCAAAATCCTAATTTTTTCTAATTGTGACGATACTCATATCGTCTACAGCGTGGTTTGTGCCAAGGTAAGAAGTAACTTCTTTTATCACAGTTTCATTTATTTCTTCAGAAGTGCCCACTTTTTGTTGTGCATCTCGCACACTTTGGATTAAGCGCTTCTTTCCGAAACCAAATCCTTTTTTTCCACCAGGAGCATCAACGATTCCATCGGTGAAAAGAATAATAAGATCATTTTTCTCTAAGTGTTCAACTTGATGTTCAGTAAACGTTTTGCCCACTTTTTCATACCCGATACTTTCTTTATCTGGCTTAGTCATTTCTGCGCCGTTTTTTGTGACTATCAGAAATGGTTGTTTGGCACTCGCATAGCTGATGGTGCCGTCTGAGGAAAATTTCAAGATTAACGCATCTGCACCGAGTTGAATATCAGTTTCTGTCGCATCCATTTTTTCCAATCCAATGATTACTTGATCATGGATTGTGCTTAACATTTCTGCACTAGATGCGCTTGGATTTGCAGTTATTACGTTTCTCACCGCTACGGAAATTACGGAGGTTGCTAAAGCACCCGGCACGCCATGGCCAGTAGCGTCACCGAAAAATAGTACGTACTCTTCAGAGGTGTTTACACCGTAGAACAGATCACCACCGACTTTTTCAAGCTGTCGACAAATTCCAGAAATATCTATGGAGATTTTTTTTGGCTGTGCCAAATTTATCAAGCGTGACTGAACGTTTGATGCATAATCCAGGCTTTGTTGAATCTCAGCATTTTTATTAGCGAGCAACTGCTTTTGGGATACAAGCTGTGCTGCTTGTGCGTTAACTTTCAATGCAATCTCGTCAAATGAGTTGGCAATACTTCCAAATTCAAAAGCAAATTTTTCGTCATATATTCGGGCATGTTCGATTTCTGCATCAAAGCTAAGCATTGCGTTTCGGATTTTTGTAATAGGTGCAATTATGAGCAATCGTTGCGATAGGACCAAAACAAAGAGCATTACCAACATAGTTGCTGCGAGGCCAACGTAGATGAACAAAATTATTTTGGAGATACTTTCCTTGATGAGTTCATCGGTAAAGTATATTTCGGCTTCCCCTATGACCCTAACACCTCGACGTATTGGTTGTTTATGTAACATCGTATCTGGATTGGCAGTCGTACATTTTTCGTCTGGCCAGTTGAGAGAAATAGAACCTTTGCGGAGGTTTAAGTTGACACATCTAATTTCTGGGCTGCCCGCAAAAGCAGAAAGAATTGCCTCTATTGTTTCTACGTCTCCTTTACCAGCAGGTTTTATCATCGCCCGACTAAGTCGAACACTCGCTGTTGCTACTTGAATAGCTAAGTCTTTGCGCTGTAATTTGTATGATTGTTCTTTGAATTGCTCAGTGGCAATGATTACCAACGTTACCGACGTAATTAAGAAAATCAGGAACATTTTGATACTTATAGGAAGTTTTTTCAGCATCAAATGACCTGCTCACAGATTTTTTCTACTTCTCTATTTTGAAAATATTCATTGCGGTCTATTCTATTGAGAGTACCAAGGAACTGCTGTTTTTGCATAAGCAAGTTTGTAATGATATCCTCGAACTCCATCAATATTGCAGTTAACCAAAGATTTAAGCTGATAGAGTATTTGTTGTTATTCGTGTGAAAAATATTCACGGTCGATACAATCTCTTCGCTTCGACGTGGGTGGTCGCGGGTAACCCAATTGTTAGGTACGAAAAATCCAGAAAGATCACCGTTTTCTGTCAATTCAATTGCAATGATGTGGGTCTTTTCGGCTGTACTACTGTCATTAAAGTATTCTGGAGATGCGTAAAGATGAAAATGACCTTTACCTGACTTGTCTTCATCATGAAAATGAAAGAACCAAGAAAAATGCTTTTCAGAACTACTTATATCAAAATCGGATGGAAAACGTTGCCCGGCGAAGTCGCCAAGTTCATCAAGAATACTTAGATTTTCTTGCTCCAATATCAGAGCATATTGCTCCAAGAAATTCCTGTGCCCGCCCATGGAACCAAAAAATCCATTAGCATCCCCGTCATAAGCGGTGACCAGCGACTGTATGTGCGATGAACCGATCATTTTATGACAGGCTAATCTTTGGAAGCGCAGCATCCTTTAGATGCACAGCATCCTTTGGAAGCGCAACACCCTTTAGATGCACAGCATCCTTTGGAAGCGCAACACCCTTTAGAAGCGCAGCATCCTTTCGAGGCGCAACATCCTTCTTTTTGGAATAGTACATTGCCGTTTTCCATATGAGCAACTCGCAACTCACCATCACGTTCATGAATTACGGCTTGGAAAACGGTCCAGTAACCATCTGCGTCTGCCACCATGTAGTCGACATCGATTACATTACCGTTGTCATCCTCAAAATCCGCACAAGAAACATAAAATGTATCTTGGATTAATGTCATATTTTTGTGTAGCTTACGAAAGCTAGCTTGCACGTAGTCACCTTTTACGGCATCAAATATTAGGTGTTTACCGTCCATTGCTGTTGCATCAATGTATTCCAACATTGCTGATTGCACGGCTTCTAAAAATTCAGGTGAAGCTGTATCAGTTGCGGCAACTTTTGTTGGGGTTACGGTTGCAGCAGCATGAAATATTGCTGGTGTGGCTAGTAATGCAGTTGCCTGACGTCTCGTGAATTTCATTTGAATACTCCCTAGTCTTTTCATGACGATACCACACAATTTGATTCGAGGTAAATTAAGGAAATACGCTTGGATTATTTATTTCCGATGCCATCTAACGTTGCTAACTAACATTATCTCATAGGCACTTTTGTGCGTTGTTGGATTTCGAAGATTAGAGCATTTTCTTCCTATTTGGAGAAGAACACAGATGCAGAGCCTTCGATTTGGTTCTGTCAGAATAAACCACCTTGCCCGACTGTGTGTTGGATATTAGCGTCTGGGCCATGCCTAATCCTTTATCCTTCCGCTATTTCAAAACCAGTCCTGAGATCATCTAATTTGTGGTTATGCTGTATGTGAGGTTTCCACTAAGCGTGCCCCCTCGCACAGCGCCCTATAATGTGTTATAATATAACACTCATATTGGGGTGTTTGAAATGTTAACAAAAGGCAACGTTGAAATTGGGGTCGAAACACGATTTGGACCTGATTGGCCCGGTGTCCGTTGCGGTGCAAAAACAAAAAAGGGTGGAGCATGTCAACGTCCAGCGGTGAAGCGAACTGGCCGATGCACTCGGCACGGCGGCAAAAGCACTGGGCCTCGCACCCAAGCTGGCCGTGATAAAATTGCTGCTTTGCACACTACGCACGGACGATTAACAAAAGAAAAACGTGAGGCAGCTAGGAAGCGTGCTGAGGTAGGCCGCAAAGTACGCGCCGAGATCAAAGAAATTGAAACAAGTTTGGTTGAGCAGGGTGTCTTAGAACGCAACTGGCGCAAAGACTGGAGGCTGTAGAAGAGGTTCAAGGCCCACGGACCTGGAAGCGGGGGTTGCTTAGCCTAATCCAAACAGAGGAAACGCGCCAGGCTCACACAAGGCTCCCTATCCCAGGGCCCCGCGTCTCGGACCACGGGCCTTTAGTATTAGCGTTATAGATTCATTGGACGGGGGTTTTGTTTGCCAATACCAACTGACGAAGCAGACATTGCGTTGGCCAAGCACTAACGGCTGCTATGCGGACGAAGCTGCCGTTCCCTATGCGCGCTCCAATGGCTGCTTCTCATAGATTGTTTCCAAGAGTCGTAAAGGAACGCGGGGCTATCACTGATCTGATCCAACCCGTAAAGTAGTTTGAGCGTAGTGTTGGCTTAGGAAGACTTCGCCACTCAATACGTCCAGAAATCCAGTCGCGCGCAGCTGATCCATAACTGGCCCCTTCACTTCGGAAAAGTGGAACGTGACGCCGCCAGCCTTCAGGCGCTCATTGATTGCTTCAAGCGATTCCAGTGCTGACATGTCAATCGTGTTCACTGCAGAGCACATCAGCACGACATGTTGTAGTTCCGGCTGTTGAGCGACTTCGTCATAGACGCGATCTTCCAAAAAGCGCGTGTTCGCAAAATATAGGCTTTCATCGACGCGTATGGTTAGGATCGTTGGGTCGGTCAAAACGTTGTTTCGCAAGACGTTGCGATAGTGCTCGGTATTCGGCACTTGACCGACAATGGCCATGTGGGGACGTGATGTTTTATAAAGATGAATAAGGATTGAAACCACGACCCCAGCCGTGACACCTAATTCAACACCCATCAAAAGGGTAATGGTCATCGTTGCCGCGACGGCTGCGAAATCAGCCTTTGAATGACGCCAGGTCTTTTTTAGGATCGAGAAATCAACCAGTGACAGGACAGCCACAATGATCGTTGCTGCAAGCGTTGCTTTGGGGAGGTGAAATATGAGGGGCGTCAGAAACAGCGACGCGCCTACAAGACCGATCGCAGTATATGCGCCCGCCGCAGGAGTGTCAGCGCCCGCGTCATAGTTCACGACAGATCGCGAAAATCCCCCCGTCACAGGAAATCCACCTGTAAATGACGCGCCCAAATTGGCGGCACCCAATCCAATCAATTCTTGATCTGGATCGATACGTTGGCGTTTTTTTGCAGCAAGCGTTTGCGCAACGGAAACGGATTCAACAAATCCGATGACCGAGATCAAGACCGCCGCGCCTATCAGATTGGACCACATGTCTATCGAAAAGGATGGCATGGTAAGAGGCGGCAAGCCCTTGGGCACATCGCCCACAACCTGCACACCCCTCTCTGCAAGGTCGAAAAACCACACGATCAAAGTTGTGACCACAATCGCGGCGACAGGCCCGGCTTTTGCAACGATACCTGCAATGCGCGGGGCAAGCCCAAGACCGACAAGCAATGGCAGTAACCCTTTGCGCACCCAAAACAGGAAACCCGTCGCCAGCACGCCAATCACTGCGGTGACCCAATTCACCTGTGAAAGGTTATGCGCAAGCGATCTGATAAGATCAGGCAACGTATGTCCATGAGCATCGATCCCAAGGATGTTCTTCAGCTGGCTCGCGGCGATGATGATACCCGTTGCCGTTATAAAACCCGCGATTACGGGATGGGACAAAAAGTTTGCCAAAAAGCCTAAGCGAAACACTCCGAGGGCAAGCAAAATCAGACCTGAAAGGAATGCCAATGTGATGGCCGCCGCAATATATTCAGATGTCCCTGGCACAGCGATTTTACTGACCGCCGCCACCGTTAGAAGCGACACGACCGCAACTGGTCCCACTGCCAGGGCACGGCTGGTCCCGAAAATCGCATAAAGAATGATCGGCAACATCGACGCATAAAGCCCCATTTCTGGCGGCAACCCAGCAAGCAAAGCGTATGCCAGCGACTGTGGGATCAACATGATTGTTACGATCAATGCAGCCACCAGATCATTGGTCAGCGTGCTGCGGTCATACGTGCGACCCCAGTCAAGGATGGGCAGATATTTTGCCAGTTGCGTCGTGTTCATTAGCCGTAACCTTCTTGTCTTGGAGTTGTGCAGCGTTTGTCGCGAGCCGTGCAGCCACAGCAGTGAGATCAAAACCTGCGGCATGCGCCACGTGTAAAATTTCGTCAGGCGAATGCCCTTGCTCTACGGCGCTTAGCGCCCAAAGCGATGTCGCGCGCATCCCGCTGCGGCAGTAGGCAAAAATGGGATGACCCGCTTCAGATGTGATTGCACCGAATGCACATACATCGGCATCGGAAATATTGCCGGAAACGACGGGGATTTGGTGGACTGTAATCCCCAAAGCCTCCGCAGCGTCGCGCAGGTCGGATATGGCAGGCTGATCAGCGGTCTCGCCCTCGGGGCGGGCCACGATCACCGTCTTAACGTTCAACTGCTTCAGGTCGTTCAAGTTGGCAGCAGAGATTTGTGACCCGACATAAGTCAGGGCATCGAGTTGTGTGAATTGCATCAGCGTTTTCCTGCAAAAGCGGTTTCAGAGTTGGTTCAGCGGCACTTTCAAAACAGGTCGCCCATCTGCGTCTTCGGGCACTTCGCCAGCACGCATATTGACCTGCAAGGACGGGATGATCAGCTTCGGCATCGCCAAAGTCTCATCACGCTCAGAGCGCAGTTTGACGAACGCCTCGCGACTCACGCCCCCACCCACATGGATGTTATGCGCCTTCTCATCGGCAACCGTTGTTTCCCAAGCAATGTCGCGACCGTTCGGTCCGTAGTCATGACACATGAACAACCGCATGTCGTCCGGCAGGGTTAAGACTTTCTGGATTGAATCGTAAAGTTCACCCGCGTCCCCACCTGGAAAATCAGCGCGCGCAGACCCGCCGTCTGGCATAAACATCGTGTCACCCGCAAAGGCCGCGTTACCCATGACATGCACCATGCAAGCAGGCGTATGTCCCGGGGTCGCCATAACAAAGACGTCAAGCTCACCAATTTTGTAGCGATCGCCATCTTGGAAAAGCGCATCAAATTGCGACCCGTCCCGTTGGAAATCTGTACCTTCGTTGAAGATTTTTCCAAACGTCTCTTGGACTTCCATGATCCGCGCGCTGATGCCTATTTTACCGCCCAGCTTTTCTTGCAGATACGGAGCGCCCGACAGATGGTCGGCATGGACATGGGTTTCGATGATCCATTCCAAAGTCAGTTGGTTTGACGTGATATGATCCACAATGCGATCCGCATGATCATGAGTGATGCGACCGGATGCGTAATCAATGTCCATGACGGAATCCACGACCGCGCAGGCCTTGGTTTTTGGATCAGAAACAACATAGCTGATCGTGTTGGTTGCCGCGTCAAAAAAGGCTTCGACGTCTGGCTTTATCGCAATATCAACGGGATAGTTTTGCATAATTTTTCCTTTTAAACAGCAAGGGTTTTCGGCAACGGCGCTGCGATATATTTTGCGATCACCATTCCCACCAACATGGCCGGAACGAAGAAAAGCGTGCCGCTAGCGGCTAATGGCAATGACGTCAATGCTGGACCGGGGCAAAAGCCGCCCAAGCCCCATCCGATGCCAAAGGTGGCAGCGCCAACTACAAGCCTTGCATCGAAATCAGTGCGCGTTGGTAGATGAAACACGTCATGGAACAGTGGCGTTTTGCGTTTCTGAACCAGCCAGAACCCAGGCATCGTCACCATGATTGCCCCCCCCATCACGAAAGCAAGGCTGGGATCCCATGTGCCAAACAGATCAAGGAAGTTCTGAACTTTCGCGGGGTTCGCCATTCCAGACAAAATAAGTCCCGTCCCAAACAAAAGACCTGCAAAGAGTGTGCTGAATACATGCATGATTTTATCCCCCCACGACATGGCGCAGGACAATGACGGTCACAAAGGCGGTGGCCATAAATGTCATCGTAGCAGCAATCGACCGCGCTGATCCGCGCGAGATACCGCATACGCCATGGCCGCTTGTGCAACCATTCCCCATGACCGCACCAAACCCGACCAGCAAACCAGCGATGACTAACAGCAACCCGTTGCTTGAAACCATTTGAACAGGCGCAGCTCCAGTTAAGACAAACCAAAGCGGTGCCGCGAGCAGCAGACCAATCAGAAATATGATCCCTTGTGGTAGTCCGGCTTTATCAATCGAAGGCGGTAATATGCGTGACACGATGCCACTGATACCTGCTATCCGTCCGTGAGCGGCCAATAGCACAACGGCCGATAGGCCAATGAGCCCGCCGCCGAGCAATGATGCAAAGGGGGTAAATTCAGTTTCCACCTAGTAACTCCTTATCGGGTTGTCATAAGTTTTGGCGGACGTATCACGTAATACGCTTGCCGTTATACTTGCAATCGTTTATATATACGATAACGAATATACAAGAGGTAATTTGCCCAATGTTGGACATCAGCGCACTCGAACCAAAAATAGCAGAAGCTGCCAAACTGATGGAAATGCTGTCGCAACCAGTGCGCCTGCGCCTGATGTGTATTTTGTTAGATGGCGAACAAAGCGTGCTGAGCCTTGCCGACAGTGCAGGTCTTTCGCAGCCGGCAATGTCCCATCATCTTAAAAAGCTCAGGGATGCTGAACTGGTGGAAACCAGACGCGACGGTCAAACCATCTATTACTCGGTGAAGGGTGTTGAAGCCGTAGAAGTCATCACAGTTTTGCACCGCCTCTACTGCCCAAAATAATAGATTTGAAATCACCTTACTCAGTTGAGGTCTAAAATGGAGTTTGCGATGAGAATATCAAAGATCATCATCGGAGTTGCAGTCGTCGTAATTGGCCTTGGCATCGCCTTCAAAGACACGATCCAGACCCACATGTATGCTTACATGCACTCCAGTATGCATGACAGACACAGCGCGAATGGCATGGGTCATGACATGAAAAATATGCCTGGCCTTCGAGGTGCTAATGCGTCGCAAGCTGAATCCGACGAGCTTGCTGTCATGTTTGAAAACTTCGACACGATTACCCGCGAGGTCACAAATTTGCCGAACGGAATACGCACGGTCACCCGGTCGTCCGACGAAAATGTTATGGCGGTGCTGGTCAGTCACATTGTTGGAATGGTTGACCGCGTCGAACGCGGCGATGATCCCAAGATTTTCATCCAAAGTCCAACGCTGGATGTTCTGTTTGCAAGTGGGGCCGAGATGCAGTCAGAAATCGACGTGACTGAAGAAGGTATTGTTGTTGTGCGTACATCGACTGATCCTGGCGTCGTCGCAGCACTGCATGTTCATGCCGCAGAAGTCTCGGACATGGCCGACCGCGGGATGCAGGCTGTACATGACGCAATGGCACGGCGCGCTGATAACTGACGCCACGAAATGGTTACGAAGCATTTGATACTTTGGTATAGCGCAACATATCAAAGCAATTTTGCCAGCCATACCGAAAGCAGACTTTCGCTGTGACGCAGAGTATCGGTAATGTGGGCTCAAAGCAGCCCTTCGCGGCAATCTGAATAAATGACTACTTTAGTCCAATACCTAAAGCGGGGATATAGCGTCAAGGGGAGGGGTATTGGACTGGGCTCCTTGAATCTATTTTGGAGTTATCTCAACTAAGTGTGCCCCCTCGTGCTGTGGCGAGATTTATGTTATTATATAACACTCATATAGGGGTGTTTGACATGTTAACAAAAGGCAACGTTGAAATTGGCCTGAAGACGCGTTTTGGTCCTGATTGGCCTGGGGTTCGCTGCGGTGCGTTAACCAAGGCTGGAGGTTCGTGCCAACGCCCAGCAGTTAAGCAGACGGGCAGATGCACTAGGCATGGCGGCAAATCGACAGGACCTCGAACCAAAGCTGGAAGGGATAGGATCGCGGCACTCCACACTACTCACGGACGATTAACGAAAGAAAAACGCGCGGCAGCCAGGAAGCGTGCTGATTTAGGCCACAAAATACGTGCAGAGATAAAGCAGATTGAAGCAAGTTTGATTGAGCAGGGCGTCTTAGAACGCAGCTGGCGCCAAGGCTGGAAGCTATAGCCCAGGTCCAAGGCCCACGGACCTGGATGCGGGGGGTTACTGTGCCAAATTCCAATGAAGTAACCAAAAGATCAAAAAGGGGTACCCCCCGTTAAAAGGGACCATGGTCCATGGTCCAGGGTCCTTTAGTATTGGCCCGACAAATTCATTCGGGTGTAATTTCATTTGGGTTCTCGCCTTTGTGCAACACGGCAGTGCGGCCATCACGCCTTTCAACCCAGTACCCTTCGCATCGCTGATCAATCTTTTTTAGTACCCGGGATCGCTGATCGTGGCTCTCGATCCCTGCACAGTCCCAAATCTTAAGCGAAAGTTCCAAAGAGGTGAGTACCGGCGTTGCCATTTCCATGAATCCCTCGGAGACCAAGATAAGTCTTGATGTTGGATCGGGGATGCTACGCTTGATCCATCCAAATGTAATTGGCCCCTTGAGGAACATTGCATCCCGTTTTGCGCGCCGAGCGGCTTTCATATTACCCATAGTAATACCCTATATTTATATTAAAGGAGAATAATAAGGATATAGATACGGTGCCGCGGAACGCGCGTAGGTGTCCCGCGGAAACCGCGTCGGTCTACCCTCAAGTCTGAGCTAGGAGGACCATGATCTGGTCCCACATTTCTTGACCATGCTCGTCCATATATCGATCAGGATACCGAACAATATCCGCATCGACCCGGCATACTTTTCCGTTGCCCAGGACAGCCTCACTTGCTTCCGACATGCACTCTTTTAGTCTGACGACCTCTGAGTTTATCTGATCCAAAGGCGCCTCAATCAGGAGGGCATCGTGTATTGGTGCGCAGAGTTGGATACCGCGCTCCACAGCTAGAATGCACGCAATGCGCATCATTTCGGCGCCATGGGCTTGCATCGGCCAATTCAAAAACGTGTTCGGTTTTGCATCACCGGCGGTCACCTGAATGGGCCAACCAAAGCAGGTTTCCAGCTTCAGCCCAAGCAATCCACGATCTTTGTTGTTTTCCGCCCAAGCCCAAAATTTACGATAGGTCTCACGATGCTTTTGCAGTAGTGCCTTCGCTTCCAGCTCATGGATCTTCGCCGCTTGAGCCACGCCATAGGCACTCATTCCATAATTGGTGCCTAATACAACCGCTTTACATCGGTTGCGGATGGCTTTGTGAGTTTGCTTAGTTGCATCCGGTGGTGCCAGTCCCGCTGCGATCGCAAAAGCAAGATACGGGTCGCCAGTGTGATATGCGTCCCAGAGTAGCTCGTCGCCCGAAAGCGCCGCAGCGATTGCAATTTCTTGTGACGACCAATCACAATAAGCCAGTGCCATCCCCTCTGCGGGCTTGATTAATCCTCGAACCCATTTTGCTGGGCCAAACACAAATTTGGTTGTACTCGGCTGATTGCGGCCCGTCTTTGCAGCAAACGGTGAGAGAATTGTTCGATTGCGGCTGTCTCGACCTACTGCGAGTTTATTCAGTTTCAATTCTCCGAGCGTTTTGCGTAGTTCATGCAAGGGCTGAACGGCGGGATACCTCTTACTCATGTTACTAAACGTGTCACGATCCAAGGCTAAACGGCCGCTCTCTAACCTGGGCCATGGGATCTGCTTGTGTGAGAGGTAGGTCTCAAACAGCGCCTCTTTGAAAGTCCCATCCACATAGACACCGTACTGTGTATCCACTTTTGCAATCAGTTTTAGCTTTATCGCATCCCAGTTCGCATTCAGCGTGTTTAGGAGACCTAAATCGAATGGGATGCCACGGTGTTGCATCGCTCCAACGGCTTTCATGTATCTACCGCGGAGTAGAACTTGGTTTAACTGCAACTCGGACCATGGTGCGCGCTTTAGCATTGCATTCAACAAAGGGCCAAGTGCAACGACGTCTTGCTCACAATAATCTAAGATTGCTGACCGTTGATCCTTAGACCACGCACCGCCAGAACGGATCAGATACCGCATGCTGTCCTTTTCTTTTGGGATCAAATGCTCCAACCTGTTGAACTGCAAAGCGTTCACCAGAGAATTCCGACCCACGTTCGGGTCACCATTCGTGTCGCAACGGAATTCCGCGAACAGATCAATGATAGACACATCAAGCCCCCAACCCAGAGCAAGCATGCTTTGCACCTCGGCGGGCGCAAAATAGCAAACCAATGCAATATCCTCCCCCGTTTCAAACGGAGGAGTTTTCATTTTCTGAAGATCGTTTTGCCAATATCGGCTTACTTCACCAGATCGAAGATCTCGGACTACCATACAAACAATGCTTGGAATTTCACCGTCCGATCCAGAGTATTCAAAATCGACCGCATAGAACTTCCGGAACGGTAGACGTGCAAGCTCAGTATACGTCATTCCAACCCCCAGAGTTTCTGCAGGGCAGGGTGTTCATGATCCATAATGACATGCGTTGACCCAAATGCGATTGTGAGGATCTCGTCCATGGACAACTCTGGCCATACTGGCTCGGGTATATCACCCTGCGCTACAATCGGTTCATAACACCCTACTGATCGATTGGATGTGAGGCGTACCCAATGAGTTTCTGCAAGTTCAGCCACTTCACGCTGACTTTGATTCCAAGGGTTGTCAGTGCCATCCTCTGGAATTGGCGGTACTGGCCAAAGAAAAATGTTGCCTTGACGATCAATCGCGAGTTTGAGTGTTACCCGCTTTGCGTCTTTAGCAATCGTCTGCGCGATTTCCGGCGAGAGCAAAAATGGTCTTTCTTCGCCCTCAAGATTAAGCAATGCGCACTCAAAGTGGCACTCTTTATCGCGGTGGACCCGCACGTACCTCTGCTTTGGAGCTTTGGTCACTGGCACGTGTAATATGAGCTTGCGAGCTACGGGCAGATCCGAGCTTCCGGAAGGTATTTTAAACTTTGCAAAGTCTAACTTACCCTTTCCATTTTTTGTGCTGTCGTCATTCTTACTCATGCTTGGCCCTCCAGACGGTCTGCGAGCCATCGCTCAATTTCTGCACGGACCCATGCAACGCGGTTGGCACCGATGCGTTTGCGTTTTGGGAATTCCCCCTGATCTTCCAGGCGATATAAATGCGCGCGACTGTAGGGAACACGCGCTTCGACTTCGGGTGCGAGCATAAGTTCCGATTGTACAACATGCTGTTTCATTGGATGTCTCCTTTTAATTTCCGATAAGAGGAGACTGCATCAGGTCACTTCCTGAACGTGATGGGGGGTGTCCAGGAAATCAGGTAAAATCTTTCAGACGGTGATATCCGTGGTGTTTAACCAAATCTTCTATCACTGGAATATGGACGCTCAATGGGGATTTGGTTTTCGTTAAATCGAAGTCATGATTTTGATCATGATTATCAACCAACTTGGCCAGTTTCTCTTTTGTACCGACACCAATTATAGTTCTAGCATCAGCAATTAGTCGGTTCAGGCGATCTTCTTCATTCTTTGTCCTGCAATCCTTCCAAAGCACCAAGGCAGCTGCTCGCAGATAATACTCTTGCACACTTAGTTTATTGGCAATTTTTCTGCCACCTAATGTCTTGGCGGTGGGCCCTCCGTGCAGCGCGTCAACTTGTAATCCAAAAAGATCCAAATTAGCTCGAGCATAGGCTTCGCTCTTATTTCCTTCAAATGCTGCTATGAAGCTTTGGATTGCTGAATATCTCATCAATACTCCACGATTGTCTTTCTGGGAAAGATTGAGTGACGCGATATCAATTTCTTCCAAGAGATACCGAATTTGTTTAATTTGAGATGAGATAACTTGTTCTGAGATTGGTGATTGAGCAGGCTTAGGCCCTTCTGCTTGGCGTATTTTATGCGTTAACTTTAGGCAAAGTACCCCCACTTCGTTTAGTTTATTTAACGCCTCAGTCATTTTAGATTCCCGCATGAATTATTTTCTGTAAGCCTGCAGCCCATTGTTCCATGGCGTCCCGCTTCTGATCCAAATAATCAAACCGATCATAATAGACGCTGCCGACGTCAACGAGTGCATGGCCTTGCAACCTGTTGCGCATTTCAAGAGAGATGCCCATTGATCCGGCTAATGTCTTGAATGTCCGGCGGAGATCGCGTGCTGAGAACGATGGCATGCCACTTTGCTTTACAAAGACAGATACGGGTTTTGTAAGGCTATCGTACCGACGGGGGCCGCCTGTACTTCGTGCAGGAAATAAGAACCGTGGATCATGGGTCGTGGCTCTTATTTCTTCCAGTAGTTGGACATGTAAGTCAGTCACAGCAACGATATGCGGCTCAGACGTTTTCCCGCGTGTTTTCCGTCGTTCACCCTGGATCGTCCATAGTCTTTTTTCAAAATCAAATTCGTCCCATGTTGCGTGCAGAACTTCTTCCACACGCTGACCGCTGGCCAAGATGAACTTTAGCGCAAGGTGCATCTGAGGCGTCAGTAGATCCGTGTTCCATAGTTCTCGGACCTCGGCCTCTGATAAGGCCCGCTGACCTTTGGGTTTGCGGGCAAGTGTTCGCTTGATGGTAGCAACAGGATTGTGCCCGATAGAAAATTTGGGCGCTTTACCACGCCATCGTGTCATGGATTGCGCGTGGATGCCAAGTTCGAATGCTGCTCTCAAATAAGCGCGCACGTTATCCGAATGCACCTTAGCACCACGTTGCGCGATCGCTGCGAGGACATCCAAAATATCATCTCTAGAAACGAGATGCGCAGGGCGCAGCAGGAGATATGGCGGAATATCCTTGCCTTTGATACGCTTAACCTCTTTCGCTGTGCGCTTCCCGTCTTCCACAAGGTCGGCAATGTACAAATCTAGTAAGTCGCCTAGTGTGCCCAGGGACCGTTGTTCGATATTGTGAGCGATTGCCTGTTGTTTTTCTCGGGCAAGATCAACGCCGTTATCAATACGTCCGCGATATTCCAATGCTAGCCTTCGGGCGTCAGCGAGTTTAATGCTTGGATATCTGCCGAGGCTGACTTGCTTCCGCTTCCCGTCTTCTGGACTTGTGAACGCTAAAAAGAAACTTTTTGCTCCTGAAGGAGCGATTGTCACGCCAAATCCGCGGACTACAGAATGAGTATCCCGAAGGCGATACACCGTATTTTTGGGTTTGGCGTCTCGAATTCGTTTATCTGTCAGCATTATTGCCGCTTTATTGCTACGTTATGAATGATACTTGAGGGTATCTCATGATGTCTCATCAAGCAATTAAAAATCTAAGAAAACCATAAAAAGTCATAAAAACAGCAATTTATGAGACATTATGCGATATGGTGCTATATTATTACCACCTCACTCATAACCTGAAGGTCAGAGGTTCAAATCCTCTCCCCGCAACCAATCCTGTAAAATCAATGGGTTACCATAACGGTTCTATTCTATAAAATTCTATTTTATTTTATTACATAAAGTTAATCGTTAAATTTTACTTCAAATATCTCGCTGACTTTTTTGTTAAATACTCTTGCAATTAAAAAGGCCAATTCAAGTGTCGGATAGTACTTTGCCTTTTCTATTGCGACAATCGTCTGGCGCGTAACTCCAACCTTATTTGCCAAATCATTTTGCGTCATTTCATTAGAGTTAAAACGAAGACTTCGGATATTATTAGTGATAGTTAGTTTTTTTGGCATCTTAAATACTCGTACGATAACGAGCTAATTTTGCTATCTCACCAAGCAAACCTCCTAAAGAAAAGCAGAACATCAGAATTACTAAGCAATCTATTATTTCGTAGCCGTAGTTCAGGCCAACAACTAATGTGATGAAGCCAGCACCTGAAAAGAAGACCGTTATTTTGTGGCCAGTGCTTGCAATTATTTTATCTCTTTCATCAGTTATGAAGTTGGTGTCGCTTTCGCCAAAAATGATTTTTTCTAGAATCGAAAATATAATTGTGCCAAGTATCGTGAAAAGTATACCAGCAACAATAGACACGACGACGATCCACAAAATTGTTTCTGCCCATGTCTGGATAGCGTTCGGATTGTCCATTTTACCGTTCAGGTAAAGGCCTCTCACTTCGATGGCTATCCAAATATTTATGATAATCCCTATAATTATTTGAAGGACAGTATTCTTTTCTTCATGCGACAATTCAATATCTCCAATGTAAAAATTTTTATACCCATTGTAAAAAATCTTTTACATTTCATGACTAAAAGGTCAAGTCTATTTGTTTAATTTAATAGATGTATCAAGTTGGTGTTATGAGTACTGCCACGTAGCTATATCATTGCTATGCCAGTAAGTTATGGGCCTAGCTAATTACCCTACCTGTAAGTCATTAATTTTGTTTGGTTTGGGCTATAACCTGATGGTCAGAGGTTCAAATCCTCTCCCCGCAACCAACCTGCTAAATTATTAATCTTTTGGGTTGGAAAACCGCTTTCGTAGTTCATTTTTCTGCACTTTACCCATCGTGTTTCTAGGCAGAGCTTCAAGCACTACGTATTCTTTAGGTTGTTTGTAGCGAGCTAATTTATCGTTCACAAAGCTTTCAGTTTGGCTTTGATTAAAATTCCCATTATCGACCATCACGATAGCTGCAATTACACGTTCGCCAAAATCCTTATCTGAGACACCAAAAACTGCAGATTCTTCTATTTCACCTAGTTGGTTGAGTATATCTTCAACTTCTTTTGGATACACGTTGTAGCCACCACTGATAATCAAATCTTTTTCTCTCCCTACAATGGACAGGTATCCATCTGAGCAGATTTTGCCCAAGTCGCCTGTGATGAAATATCCATTTTCTCTTAATTCCAACTCAGTTTTATCGGGCATATTCCAGTAACCCTTAAAGACATTGGGCCCACGTACCTCTATCCCGCCAATCTCTCCAATGGCTTTTTTCTGGCCAGTCTCTGGATCAATTATTTTGATTTCAACGTCTGCTAGGGCAGTGCCAACTGTGCCCGGTCTCCTTTCACCGTTAAATGGGTTAGAAGTAATCATACTCGTTTCAGTCATTCCATAACGCTCTAGAATATGATGGCCAGTACGACGTGTAAACTCTTCATGGGTTTCTGCCAGAAGTGGTGCGCTACCTGAAATAAATAGACGCATTTTTTGGGTTTGGTTCGCTGTGAGTCGGCGATCCGATAACAACCGTGTGTAGAATGTTGGGACACCCATTAGTAGTGTTGAGGAATGCATTGCTCGAATAACTTCGTCTATATCAAATTTAAATAAAAAATTTACCTGGCACCCAGAAAGTAAAGCGGTATTCAAAGCAACAAAGAGTCCATGCGTGTGAAAGATTGGAAGTGCGTGGATAAGTATATCATTTTCGCTGACTTCCCATAAGTCTGTCAAAGTTTTTGCGTTTGATAGCAAATTATTTTGCGTTAACATTGCTCCTTTAGATCTGCCAGTTGTGCCGGAAGTATATAACAAAGCAGCCAAATCATCTGAATTTCTATGCACTGTTTTAAATATTTTTGACATCATACCAGCCTCAGATGTCAAGCTTCCTTTACCAAATTTATCCAAGGTCAAGACTTTGGGGCCAGTTTGAGTTATAATGTCCGTAAAGTTTTGAAGCTTTTCAGGATCACAAATAAAGACCTTTGGTTTGGAGTCTTCTAAAAAATACGAGACTTCATCCTTTTTATAATCTGTATTCAGAGAAAGAAAAACCCCGCCGGCTTGGATTGTCGCTCCATATAAAACGACCATTTCAATAGTTTTGGCTGCTTGCACAGCAACTCGATCACCGGGTTGAAGGCCATATTTTGTAAGTAAATTCGCATACTGGCAGGTTAGTATTGAAAATTCACGATAGCTGATAATTTCTCGCCCGGTTTGATTAAGAAAGCAGGCATCGTTATCTGAATGCTTAGATATCAAATTATCATATAAAGGATTTGCCATCTAATAAAACTTCTATCTCTGTCATTAATACTCAGCATTCACTCAAAATTTTGGGTGAACCAAATTCAGGAGGTTTTCTACTTTATATATTAAAGGGTTCAGATCATTAATATTAGTTCTGCGCAACTTATTCACCCCAAAGTATAAAAAATTTTAATTTTAAACTGTTTTACTTAACGTCATTTTAAACAAACATAGAAAATGATATTTTTGCTTGCTAATTTATAATCAACTTTCGGAGGGACAAAAATGGATCAGAACTTAAGATCATCAATTCAAACAAGTACATTTTATTATTTTATGATTGTATTAGTGATTACTACAATCTCGCAGTTATCGACAATGATGGTTATAGTATTTGCTGAAATTGATGGAAAAGAAAATGTAGTTGCCGCTTCAGTTATTGGACCTTGTCTTTTAGGTGCTTTTGGCATCATCCGCTTACTTACAAATATGACACATATAGTTAGTGACATGGATGAAGAGATGAAAAGTTCGAATTATGGAAGTACTATGCAGTCAATTCCTTTTCCAATTTTAAAGATACTTTTTGCAGTTATCTTTGTTGTTATAGCAATAATCCAATTGAGCGCTATTTACTGATTATGGCTGTGCCAGCATCTGACTGGTGATTTGTCATATTATTTGACCAGTAGGGTTTTTCAAAATGATTCGTGATTACAGTTTGTTGGGGCCATCAGCTAAAGATGCTGAGGAAAAGGGATTAGCTGCTGCAAAATGGTATCACAGTGATATCTCTAGAGAAGACATGAAGGAACTCATGCAGCGAAAAGACTTTCCTGCGATAAGGGATACCTTGATCTATTACTTTTTACTGATATCCACAGCGAGTTTTGGAATTTTGCTTTGGGGCAACGTGTATTCCATTCCGTTCTGGTTAATATATTCACTGCTCTACACGGCAGGTGCAGATAGCCGGTGGCATGAGGCTGGGCATCGAACCGCATTTAAAACCCAATGGATGAACAATTTGGTTTACCAAATTGCATGTTTTATGCTTTTTCGAAATCCGGTGCTTTGGCGTTGGAGTCACTCTAGGCACCACACCGACACTATTATTGTTGGTCGAGACGCGGAAATAGTGACCATGCGGCCGCCAGATCTTATGAAGGTTGCCATGTTGTTTTTCGGCATGCATACATTTGAGGGTTTGAAAGCAACTTTTAGAATTGCGGTTAAGGGATTGAATGAGCAAGAGCGTGATTTTACGCCATCACAGTATGTAGACCAGGCACAAAAGATAGCGCGTTCCTGGGTTTTAATTGTTATCTTTGTGTTATTAATAGCAATCCTCACACAATCTATCTTGCCTTTGATGCTGATAGGTTTTGGTCCAGCTCTATTGGGCTCTTGGCATCTAATAATGACAGGTTTGCTTCAGCATACTGGTTTGGCTGATAATGTACTTGACCACAGGTTGAACACGCGAACAGTTTACATGAATCCCTTCAGTAGATTTATATACTGGAACATGAATTATCACGTTGAACATCACATGTTTCCTATGGTCCCCTATCATAATTTGCCAAGATTACATCAGTTGATTAAGCATGATTTGCCAGAACCGAACCGTGGGTTTGTAGAAGGTTTGAAAGAAGTATCATTTGCTTTAAAACGGCAGCTGAGTGATCCAGAGTACCGGATTAATAAAAAACTTCCTCCCACAGCGAAGCCATACAATCATCATCTGTCAGATGCTGTTTGACCTAATTATAACAAGGTAGTTTCAGTAAAGAAATTTTGGCACTTATTTAATGAGTGCCTCTATCTCATCTCTTGAGGGCATTGATGGTGCTGTTCCTTGTCGAGTTACAGATATGCTTGCTGTTGCACAGGCAAAACGTAGTACTTTATCAATTGGCATTCCTTCAGCTACGGCTACGGCGAGTCCACCATTAAAAGCATCGCCTGCACCGGTCGTTTCTAATACTCGCCCGGCCTGATATGCAGGTTGATGAATTATTTGATTGCTATCTTTAAATAAAGCACCTTGTTCTCCAAGTGTAATCACAGCAGCTTTAGCTCCTTTTTCAATTAATTTTCCTGCTGCTATCTCCGCATCATTCAATGATTTTACAGATATACCGGTAATCTGTTCTGCTTCTATTTCGTTTGGAGTAACAAAATCACAGAGCTTTAAGATATTTTCATTTAAGGGCTGCGCAGGCGCCGGATTTAAAATAGTGATTGCTCCCCCATCTTTTGCAAAAGAAAGTGCGGTACTTGCGGCATCAAGTGATTGCTCAAGTTGGGTCATAAAAACCCGTGATCCCGAGATTAATTCTTTATTTGCTAGGATATCTTCGTCATTTATTTCTGCAGCTGCTCCGGGACTAACAATAATAGCATTATTTCCGGTGCTTTCTTCGATAAAAATGTATGCTGCTCCAGTGTAGCTGTTGGCGTGATGCGTCACGTGTGTAGTGATACCGGAATTTTTCCAAAGACTAATGGCCATTTTTGCAAAATCGTCTTCGCCCAGTCGTGAAATAAAGTGTACGTCCCCCCCCGACAATGCTGCTGCGACTGCTTGGTTTGATCCCTTTCCACCTGGTCCCAAAGAGAATTCATTTCCAATTAGTGTCTCACCTATCTGCGGCTGGCGTGAGGCACGGTATGCGGTATCAGCGACAAATACTCCAAGAATAACTATATTTTTATTTGACATTTTCGGTCACTTCTCTGGTGGCA
>Ga0222718_10001483_pt1 | contig 22348 bp, 21 predicted proteins | sample C33_27DmetaG_FD_165045 | JGI IMG/M metagenome (GOLD analysis project Ga0222718, IMG submission 165045) | Estuarine water microbial communities from San Francisco Bay, California, United States - C33_27D | ecosystem: Environmental > Aquatic > Marine > Unclassified | place: USA: California...
GTTGATGGCTAGGATTGTGCTAGGCGACGATGTGCCTATGCCGAGGTCGCCCCCAATAGTGACGTTACCAGTGAAATCGGTAGCGCTATCAGTAGGTACCGTTACCCCAGTAACCCATAGAAATTGAGTTCTATCAGCAGATACAGCAACAAAAGCAGATGAACCAGCAGAGGGGACATTCCACTCACCGGCAGAAAGAGTCAACCCAGTAGTGGGGATATTGACAGTCTGACCAGCCCCCAACAAGGAGGGTATACGTACCTCTGCCGCCCCTGTCACCGTGTCAGACGAGTGGACAATCGCCCTGTGAATCTCATAATCAGGAGTACTCATTGACAAGTCTTTCTTCTGCTATCCAATACCCCTTACTGTACACCGGCACAGGGGGCGGCGTGAACTTCTGAGTATTGGTGAACTGTAACTCGGACTTAGTGTTGAGTGCTAATTGTAGTTCCGTGTGAAAAGAATCTGTATGAATAACGTGCTTCACTGCCTGTACATACCAAAAAGTGTCAAACTCACCGTTGTAGTTGTCTACCTTGACAATGCCCCCCGGTACGCAACCGGCGACTCCCAGTACGGTTGCCGTAGCGTAGTAGTCGTAGGCCTCTTTGGCGGTAGCACTAATACGACGTGCCGCTTCTTCATAGTTATCGACGTACTCGGTAACCCTATTCGGGTAGCGTGCAACACCGTTGTGTAAGGCATCTACAGTCGTAGAACTGACATCGTACGTGGTGTTGTCGCTGTTCACCACAGTAACTTTGTGCTCTTTGTATTCCCCGTCGATGTGGCGGCGGGAGAAGTTACCGTTGAACTCAATGATCTGGCCGGGGGACGGGGTAACATCTCCCTTTGTCTTCTTGAGCGTAGTGAGTACGTGGTACGAGTTCTGCCTACTTTTAGCCTTATAAGGATCGTAGATATGCATATGAGTACCGTGTACGTTGACCGAATACCCTAAAAACTTGGCGTACCTCGTCAAGAACTGCCAGTCAGACTCGTTAGTCTGTAGCAGTGCTTCGTTGACAGAGCGATCAGAGGGAACATCTAGGCTGAATCCATACCGAGCGCTCATCTCGTTGGCAATAGTGCTGAGTCGGTAGCCGCTCCAAGAGTCGCTCTTAGAACCGCGCATATTGTACGATGCTCCCATACAAATAACTCGTACGGTCTGGAATGGGCTGTTGTTGAGTAGTCCAAAGCCTGTAAACGACTCTGGTCGCACTTCTTCGACATAACCAACAAACCGTTGGTAGAAGTTACCGCCTGTAGTGAACTCGATGTCTACAGGCTTTCCATACATCTCAGTAATTGCACGAGGCGGTATGCCCGCCAAATCCATGACAAGTAAGTCATGGTTGTTTTCCTCTAGGGTAAGTTCGATTCGCCCCACAGCAGTATGGTCAAAAGATGTATTACCTACCGTAATAGTGGTCGTAGGAGATACACCATACGGCTTCTTAGAGATCATACGGGAATCCTGAGAGTGGTCCCCGTAGACAGGTCAAGGGGGAACTTTACCTGCGGATTCAGGTCGGCTAGTTCCCAATAGCGCTCAGTGGACCCAAGAATACGTGCTGCGATGCTTTCCAATGTGTCGCCCTCACGTACCGTGTACAAAGTGTACCGTGAGGGCGATGGTACAGACCGCTTAGCAATCTGTTCGCCGGTTGACCGGCTATACCTAGAACTACTGCTGTATAAAGCCATCTCTTACCTCACCAAACTGCTATAAATCCGTCGTCTTGGGCTGTCAGTACATTACCGCCGTCGTCGTACTGGTTAATGTCTTGCCCGGACGACGAGCCGCTGTTGGAGTTAGTGTCGTCGTCTGCGCCGTCGTCAATTGCTCCCAGAACGTCATCTTTAGCACTTTGCCAATCTAGATTAACCGCTTTCACAGAGTTGTATTGCCCATCAAAGTCATTGTTACTAAGTATGTGCATGGTTTCGCCCACCCCGGTAACGGGTACGATCATAAAGTCTATAACTCTCTGTACCGGTAGTTCTACCGAGTCGATAGTCAGTAGTACCTCTAACTCGTACTCTAAACCTAGGTAGAACGTACTGCCCTCATCGGTCTCGTACTCGGGGAACTTATCCGGCTCTAGGTCCGGTTCGGAGACAGTCGTTCGGTCGATAGACCTATCATATGTACCAAACTCGCCCTTATTAATGCTGACTTTCGCTGTCAATCCTGCGTTGAACAGGTTCTTGAGAGCAGTGGCATCAGCGATGATGACATTAGAGTCAACCTTGTTACGCAAGGCATCCTTAACCTCTGTCTGTACGTTGCTTTCATTTAGTGTGCCAGACCACACTCTATGTACAGAGGCGAAAGCCCTCTCGTTATTGCCGTTATCGACTGCTTTGCGTACCTTCGGTCCTCCGTAATCCCACAGTTTACTAAAAAATGAACGACCCTTTGATCGGGTGTTTGGAGTGTACGGACCAGTGGCTATACCCGGTCGTGCTCTATCATCACCGTTCACTATGTTCTTAATATCGTTCCAAGCCTCTTTAACAGCGTCTTCAACGATGACAGACTGTTCCCATCTCCATAGGTCTACTTGAGCAGAAACCTGTAGAGATACGTTTTTGTTCTTGTTGAGAGCCAGATTCTCTAGTGCTGAATCATGTAACGCATCTGGAAACCCGACTTTTAAGAACAATTGATAGTTCTCTACCTTTGAATCGTTGTCGGTGTACAGGCCAAATGCGTTTTGATTAGACACCAATGACGAAAGTGCGGGACCCTTCTGTACGTTTTGGGTGTGGCTGTCGGAGTAATCCAAAGGACCTTCAGCGTAAATCGGTCGCCCCGGCCAATGGTGTACATAGGCGTAGTCATCACCGTCGGAGTCTTCTTGTTTAACAACCATCATCACAGCCTGACTTAGGTCTGCGTTAGCCGCATCGTAGGCTTCCTCAATCTCTTCGGGGGTGCCATCAATATCAAACGGGTCTCGCAGTTCTTGGCTCTCCCACTCTTCCAGCACCTGCGTAAAGAAGGTGTCCTTCTTAGCGAACCCGATGTATTTAGCCTCAAAAAGCACATTGAGGGTCGCCTGCATCGGCACCATGTTCTGTGTGAACTTGGTGAAGGTTACAGTTACATCTTTAACTAGCCCCTCTACAATGTACAAACCAGAAAACACGATACGCACCGGTAGTGGTAACAGGAACGCGGTGTTACCGACGTTGTATTTCAGGAAGTTATTTGCCGCTTCCATAGCATCCGAGAACTGTGTATCCGGGTCTACTTCAGCAGTACTGTCTTCGTCGTCTGCAATTGACTGTGCGTTAATCTCTGCGGTAATACGCTTTTCTAGGTTGAACTCTGCATACTTACCCATCTTCTCGCTCAGCCCAACACCGATTACTTCGTAAAAGGCGGCAATGTCGTGTAAGACTCCGACGTGTCCGGGGCTGCTTGTCCATGGATCTTTGGGGTTGTACGAAGTATTATCCATCGCTGCGGCGTTCAACTCCATAGACCTATCAAAGAACAGGTCAAAGTTGAAGGACACGTTGCCGGGGATCGGCTGTGCGTACTGCCCCGGTTCCTGTTGCAAGAAGTTGAGAATTTGAGTGTTTTGGCTAACGCTTTGTACTAAGTACTGTGGGTTGAACTGAAACTGACACTTGGAAGTGGGTACGCCTACCTTATTCTCGGCAGACGTCAGGTTACGTATGTAACCGCGCTTTAGGTCCTTAACAACGCGCTCGCCCTGATCGTTGATATAACGTACTTGTCGACGTGGGTATATGAACTTGTCGTTAGCAGCGTCGGTAAAATTGTAAGAACCACCTGCCGTAGAGTATGTGAAACTCTCACCAGCCTGAGTCAGGCCGTTCCACTGATCGGATCTAGAGGCCATTACGAAGTCCTCAAATTCATCATGTCAACTTCTTCCTTAATCAAACGGGTAACCGTTTGTGCGATGTTACGTAAGTCTGGGGTGGAGGGGGCACCGTTGAAGTTAATAACCGGAGCCACGTTGATAGTAGGTGACGATGTAATGTGGTTTGTCGTACTGCGGCTACCGCCTGACCCGCCTCGCGATCCTCCCCTTGTGGGTTCTACGAACATGGGGTCGCCAGAACGGTACTGCTCTGTTGCCGCTGTAGCCTCAGCAACGAACTTATCGGCGTGCCACATTTCGTCGCCGTTACCGTCCCAACCGGGTCCACTGTTTTCCCATCCGGTATCTGAACCTCTCCACGGGTGGAAGCCGGGGTCCTCTCCCGATGCCCAACCTTTAGCGTTCTGGAATAGTTTGTAAGCGACCTTAGCGTTCAGGTACGGGTCGAATAGGTCCTCAGCGTTATTAGCCCCTAGCGACTTAGCGGTCTCTCCGTTAGCACTCCAGTTAATCTGCCACATGCCATGGTCAGATGTATTAGGGTTCTTAGCCCGTGGGTTCCAGCCTGATTCACGACCGGCTATGGCCACGATCTTAATGAGGTCGTCGCCACGGAAACCTGCCCTATGGGCAGCGGCAGCGGCTTGGGCAGAGCCTGAGCCTACCGTTGCAGTCTGCCCTGCTGATTGAGATGACTTGAACTTGACGTTACCACCTGCGGGGGCTTGGCTCATTGAGCCACCAGACGTCAATAGCCTAGTTAGACCGGCAGCGCGACCCTTTTCCATTACCTCTTGAATGGACATGTTCGCAAAATTAGGAAGCCCAGCGATACCGCCTACACCACTTGGTTGACCCCCTGATCCTCCACCACCGTGGTCTAATCCACCAGAAATAGAGCCATCGTCCAATTCCCCACCTTGCTGGTACCTACCGTCGGTACCCCATGGCGCACCCTGCTCTTCGTACTTCTTACGAGAGTTAGGTAGGTCAGACGGTTGGACGTGCCACGGTTCGTTATTAACGCCAGCGAAGTGTTTGAGACCGAACTCGTGGGCATGAGCGTTCATCCAGTCAAGGTCACCAACCAAGTCAGCGGCGAGTCCAATTTCGTGGAATGAGCGTCCGGGGGGCGCTGCTGCTGCACCACTTACGTGCTCCCAGTAAGATCCATCCCAGAATATGCCGGTCTCTTCTTCCGTACGACGGTACCGACTCTTGAACATGGTCTCCTGCGAGGCGCTTGAACGTGTACCTCCACCGATACCCACGTTAGGGTTGGCACGCATCATTTGCAGGAGGCGCTTACTAAATCTTGGGTTGAGTTTATTGAAGTCTGGTTTGCTCTTCAGTTCAGTAAGGCTGATCTTACTCCCGTTATAGCCATATGGAACCATAATGGAATCGTCTTTAGCACTGGACTTAGTGCTAACAGTATTTGCCGGTGGCGGTACGAGTCCGTCTTGCGCTGCGTCTGGGTCGGCGGGGTCACCGAGCATAGAGCCTAAACCGTACATAAGTCCGCCTGCGGCGGAAGCAAACAGGCTAGTGCCTCCAGTCGCTCCTGCTCCGGCAACACCTCCAGCAATCAGTGCGCCGCCAAGACCCTTTAAAGCACCGCCGATCATCTGTTGCTTAGGACGAGAACTAATACGCTTCCCGATCAAGCCACTCATAGTGTCTTCTAGTGAGGCCATGGCCTTAATCAAGTCTTGGTTACTCTTCTCCAGAGCAGCCATATTGTCAACCTGTCGTCGCATGAACTGCTCTTCACGGACAGCAGTAACACGCTCGGTTTCTTCCTGTTGGGTAGCAAGGTTGTTCTCAATACCCATCAACTGACGGTGGGCCATCTTAGAGGGGTCGTACGATCCACGTCCACCTTTTTCCTTGAAGGCCATCTGCTGTTGAGCGTACTGGAGAATCTCAGTCTGCATCTCTTCGCCCAGTCCCATATCCGCCATACGGGCACGGGTAACCGAACCGGGGGTCAATGCACCTTTCATGGTCATCTCGTTAGTGAGGCCCATGCGTTGGACGATCTCTTGGCGCATCTGAAGTGGGTCTTTCATGCCCCCGCCGATGTTGTAAGCGTTGACACCGCCCATAAAGAACATACGGTTAGCAACTGTCGGGTCCATCAACTGTCGCTGTTCAGCGAGGATGTCTGCTGTGTTCTTCGTGAAGCCCGTTGACGTACGGATAGCCTCAATGGAGCGAGCCATACCCGGTGTAATTGTCTGCCCTGTCGAAAGTCCGAACTGGGTAGCAGCGTTGATGCCGCCAGCGCCTAGTCGGTAACCCGTTAATCCCTGACGCTGCTGCATGGCCTGCATCTGGGACATGCCCGTCATTTGTTGAGTAAGCAGATTTAACCGGTCTGCACTAGAGGCATATTGCATACCCCTATCGATACGGGCATCCAACTGTCCCATACCCTGACCGAGGAATGGGGCGGCGGCGGTTGCAAACCCACCAATACCGCTTGCAACGCGGCCAAGGCGACCTCCTGTAGCCGCTGCCGTGGCAGACTCTTTCTGTGCTACTGGTTGACTAGAGTTAATTGGGTCGTCACCAGTACCAGCGGCTCTCGGGGTACCTGCCCCACCGCCACCTTTACCGCCACCGCCAGCACCGGCCATGGAGCCTTGTACGGACTTAGCGGCCTTGGCGAGTTTCTCCATCTCTTCACGCCATGACTTAGTGATGTCACGGGCTTCTTTGAGATGAGTCTTTAGTTGGTTAAGTTGTTGGGTGTCAATGCGGAGGCCAGCCTTGACTTCAGAGCGCATACGGCTATTATTGCCGCCAATTCTCTGCTCTCCGACCTCTGCCTCAGGTCCCTGAGGGATATCTGCCATTACAGCCTCCGCTACTGGTCACGCCACTTAGACATACGGTACCAGAAGTCCCGCTGTCTAACTGCCATAGATTTAATGTCTGAAAGACTAAACCCGTTGTAATGAGAGGCTATTGCTTCGTATTCCCAATATAAAATCTTTAAACTAACTGAGTAAAAGGGAGACCCAATCGAGCAGAATTGGCATGTCTTCGCCGCAACTTGCACACTGAGTGTCCACCTCCCCCATCTTAGGTCCTACCTCAACCTCAAGTAGGGTATTAATCAACTTTTTGCGATCTCCGATGTTAAGAGAACGTGCCCACTTCATGGGGCTTTCGGGGGCTTCCCCTTCCGGCCACATAGCACACCGAGACAGCATCACCGTATTGAGTGCTGCATCGTTGTCCGCCTCTTTCTGTGCGATGACGGTGTCCTCTCCAGTAGGGAGACGTAGCGTCACTACACCCTTAGAAGTCTCTACCTTCAACCCTTCCCTAACGTCGAAGTCGGGGTAAGTGACAGGAAAGTCCTCATCAAGCATGATTTCTACGTCGTTCTTCACTTCGCACTTACTGCATACGATGTTGATTAGACGAGTTTCCCCATAGGTGGCTTTAACTACAGCCATGTACAGCAAATCTCGGTCACCGAGCATGAGTTGGTTTACCAACTGCTTACCGTTCATGGCATTGACGTTGATAGTGCCGATACGTGTGACAGCCCTAGACAGGAGGGCGTTCATGTACTCTGAGTACAAGAGGCCCTTCTTGTTTTCTAGAGCAGCCAAGTACTCCTCGTCCTCACCAGTGAGTTCCCGAACCTCAGCGTCGGTATGCCATACCTCTTTCTTAGGGTCGTAAATACCCTGTATGAGTTCGGCAGTTACCTGCGGGACACCTTCCATGGCGGGGACGGGGTCAGCAATTGCTTCATTGATTAGATTGGCATCTTCTTTAGTGCCCACGTGATACTCCTAGTTGTATGAGGTTTTATGTTATAGGTATGTTACTGGATGGCAGCAATGTCAGAGAACTCGTTGATCTCATCGCCCCAGAGGATATGGAAGCCCTCGTGGTTGATAACCATCTGCTGGATGAGAATAGACGAGTCACCTGCGTTCAAGTCACCGAGTGAGTACGATGCAGGCCAACAGTTAAACAACTTATACCCCAACTTGATGTCGCCAGCGGGGGTCGAAGGTCCACCATTGTTCGGCTGTGCGTACGTGCCGGAAGACACCGGGTGGTCATACACGGCAACAGCGATGTCACAACGATAGTCGTTGTTTCCACTGGTGGAGCCACGGTCGTTTACACCGCCCTGTGCCCATGAGTGCAAGAACTCCTGCCAACGGTACAACTGAGCCTGATCGAAGAACACGCCCTTGGTGAAGGTGACGGGGCCGTAGTCCGACTGGCCGATCATCTTGTGCGGGTGAGTGTTCATGCCACCCTCACGGTAAGCAATCATCTCGTTTTGGACAGTAAGACCAGAAACGACTGAGAAACCGAGGTTCACGGAGTCGTTACCCATCAAATTCTCTGTAGCGAGATTACCTGATGGGACGATCTGGACTTTGAACTTAAAGTTCCTAATCGGATCGGAAACTGATGGACGTGCCATAGGAATTACTCCTTAGGTATCAAAGGGTCTCAACGGTATTGCTACCGCCTGACCACTGGCTGAGGTTAATAACGATGTACTCGGCGGGGTTCTGGAGAGCGACTCCCACCTCAATGTTGACGATCCCTTGGTCGATGTTAGTTGCCGTGTTGTTAGTCGAATCACACACTACGAAGAACGCCTGAGCGGCGTTATCGCCCTTCAGACCGCCTTCACGGTAGAACTCTGCAAGGAATCCAGAGACCGTGACGTTAATACGTGACCACAGGTTGGCGTCGTTCGGCTCAAACACAGCAAACTGTGTCAACTGCTTAAGCGAGTGCTTCAAGTAGTTGAGGGTGCGACGCACTGGGATGTACTTGTCGGAAGTGGTACGAGCCAAGGTACGAGCACCGAAGACTGCAATACCAGCACCGGGGATTGACTTAAACGAGTTAACGTACGGGCTACCGTCATACAGCGTACCAATGTCAGCGTTCGACAGGTTCACCGAAAGACCAAGCGCTCCACGAATCTCTGCGGAGTAGCCAGCGGGGGCTTTAGCAACCGAACGCTGCACCTCAGTACGCACGATGAGACCGGCAATTGCACCACCGGGGTAGGTTGTGCGGATGGCTCCGGGGCCGCTCTTTGCAGGGTCGACCATGACTAGGGCCGGTGCGTAGTGAGCGGCGTAACCGCCGTAATCAGCAAAGTTTGAAGCCGTAGTCTGGAGGTCAGACAGCGTCTCAGAGGTGAGGCTCGGATCAATGATAACGAGCGAGTCACCACGTGCTGAAGCCTTGTTGACCAGTGCGGTGTTTGCGGTGCTGGAGGAATCACCAACAGCGTTAAGAAGCAGGTTGCCGGTGATACCGTCTACACGGTCAACAGCGTCTGCAATGTCTTGCGACAGAAGCGTACCTTGAGCACCACCGTCAAGTGTGAACGCACTAGTGTCGTACGACAGCGCAGCGTTAGCAGCCACGGTAGATACACCGCTCAAAGTGATGTAGCGGCTGTAGTTGTTGACAACAGTCTGTACGTAACGGCTACCGTCGGGGTCAAGCGTGACTGCGGGCCAACGCTCAACTTCGGTGCCGCCCAACTTGACGACGAGGTTGAAGGTACCGTAAGCGGTATCAGTAGTCTCATCCAGACCGGACACGGCTGACCCGCCTTCGCCAGTGAGCGCTTCAATCTGAACTGAGAGACTGTTGCCCCAAGTGCCATCGCTAACAGCGGCTACGTCAAACAGGGCCGCAGAAGCCGAACCTGTACCGTTAGGGTAGTAGGGGACATCCAAGTACTCAGAGGTATCTGGCGTCGTACCGTCAGTACCAACGACACGAACAACGTAGCAAGCGCGACCGCCGTTAGCGAAGTAGTGGTAAACAGCGTAACCGAGGTCATATGCGTTCTTCAGATCACCGAAGGTACGCTTGTAAGAGTTCCAGTCGGTGATAAGAGTAGCGTCAGTAGGTCCGCGCTCAGCCTCACCGAAGAACACAGCAGCAGTGCCGCCCGTAACGCTGGGGGCGACGTTAGAGAGTGTCCCTTCGGTGACGTAAACGCCGGGGGTTGAGTAATTAGGCATGTGTTAGAACTCCTGCGTAGAGAAGGTGGTTAGAACGGTTGTATCGTTTCGTGTGTCAGTTATTTCTCCGTTAACAGTTTCCACCTTCTTGACAGTTTCGATGTCATTCTGCGGAATCTCTGCATTGATTTGTACCGTAAAGACTTTGCGGAAGATACGTTTATTGTATCCGGCCTCTTGGTCCAGTAGGTCTGCCTGCCGCCAGTTTAGTAGATCACAACGGCGAATAGTGCCATCTTCGGGTATTTCTATAAAACCCCTACGAAGAGGGAACGCATACCGCAACAAGGCTGCGGTCATCTGGCGATCGTGCCGTTGACTGCGGCAGTACGTGCTGACCTGATATGTCAGGTCAACTGGCACGAAATCTTCAAAATGAATAAACCCATCGGCACCGACGATCTCTTTTAAACCATCTTCGTCGTACTCTGATGGGAAGTAGTTAATACGATCAGCATACGTATCGCGACGTGCCTGATCCAGTGAGGTGTCGTTAGTGTAGTAGTAATCGACTTGAGAGTGCTGTCGTCCACGGGCGTGGTTGATGCCGATGAGTTCAATAGTAATGAACGGATATACCTTCTCGGTCTCCCCATCCGGTTGTCTAAAGAACACCTTTACAAAGCGTTGCTGGTTACGGTCGTCTGAGACATAGACCTTCTGGAGGCGCGCCTTGAGTGCAGCATCTTCTGCGAGAGTGAAGCCGGGGTTAGCCAAAGTCCAACTCCTTTTCAATGCGCTTTGACACAGCGTCTGCAAAATCCCGCTTATTCTGGTGTGCAAAAGACCTGATTAGTGGGTTGGGGGCAGTCTCTAAATCACCGTACTCTAGACCAGCGATACCCGCAGCGACATAATCGTTACCCGTATACCCATATGACAACTCGCTGTCTTCAAGATCCACGCGCAGATACGGAGAGTAAATAGCCCATTCCGAGTCTCCTCTAGCCTCACCCCGTAATTCCGATGTGGCTTCTTCCACCAGTTCATCCAGAATATCCCCAAGGCTACCGATAAAGCCATATGTTAGGTTTTCGACTGCACTCTGGGTGGCTAGTGACCCTGAAATAAACGGCGCTACAGAACCAGCAGCATTATTAGTGTAGGTAGCCTCCATAGGCTGTCCTCCGTGGTTCTGTGCGTTGTTTGGCGGGTATAGATACGCAGCGCTCACTGCGTATCTGACCATAGTACCTCACGTAGGGAACGATGTGGGCCAAGGAAGGTCGTGAATGGCAGTATTTCTTGGCCCAAGTGAGAATGGCAGTTCCTGATCGGGGAATACTTCTACACCGGTTACAGTCAGGATAGCCTCACCATTGGGGTGTTCGTTATTCATACGCCCTCGTACACGGTAAGCACGCACACGGTAGTAACGTGAGTCGTACTCAAACATGTCATTGAGGTGCTTGTTGTACTCTCGCGGGTTAGATACCCCGGAAGACAGGATGTCCTTAAACAAGATAGTTGCACGGATATTCTGGGTGGGCTGACGACCATCGTCGATAGCCCTGAACTCATCCTCAACCTCTTCAACGTAGATTGTGGGAACTACCAGACCTCGGGTATACGACTTACCTCCCGTACCGGGGACGCCCTCGTCATACACGTCGTCATAGGTACTGCCACCTGTCCCGAGGTCCTTGAACTCATGCCAAATGACGTACTCACCTGCTTCTCGGTTGCGGTGCCGTACGTGCTTGTTAATTAGACCTAGTTCACGACGGGTATCCATTAGTACTGCCCTGTTGACAAGTAGCCGGGGGGCGGTTCACCGTCTAAGTAAACCTCTTGACGAGTGTCATCTGCCTCTTCTTCGATGTCAATGAGACCATCGTCAATTTCAGGCCAAATACGTTCGATAGGTCCGTAGTCTCCGACCTCACGCGGCTTGTACAGAGGTACCAAGCGGTTAGTAGTACGACTGATACGGCGAAGGTTGACAACTTCCAGACGCTCCAGACCGATATTAAGAGCCTGAGCGCGCTTATTGTATTCAGCCATCCAGTAATCCAGCAGGCTAGAGACCATGCGATACCTCTGAGAAGACTGGATGTGTACAGACTCAGAAGTAATGACGTCGATATCGCGAGAAAACTCCGACAGAAGACCCCATAGAGCCTGTACTAAGGTGTGGATACCGATGACGTCCGCTACAGCGGGGGCCATGTTAGCCAGTGGAACTCTCAAGTTGTGAGTGTTTAGGTTAATCGCCATGTCGGCATAAAAGTCAAGGTCGTCAGGTAGCAACCATTCGTAGTAATAACCCTCAACCATGAGCGTGTCGGTCGTATTGAGTTGCGGTACCAGACGTAGTTGTCCGTTGCGAGCGTCTAACTCATACTGACTCTCCACTAACACGCTGGCGGAAGTTCCTCCCTGCGGTATGTACGCTACGTACAAAGTGGAAGACTCAATGTTAGGCTTACCCATATCATACATACGTCCCATGGGGACGAACGTCTGTTGAAAAGGCTTCTTGAAGTCACGCAGATACGTACGTGCCGTCGTAGTGATATCGGCTTTGGTTGCCACTAGTCCTCCCTAGTGAAGTACAGGGTAACTGTAAGCGGTCCTTCATCAGATGTGTTTGCCGAATCAATATCAAATGTAAGCAGAGCGTCGTTAGCAATGGCGCTGTCACTAATCACTGCTGGAGTAGCAGCGGTTAGTGAAGAACTCTCACTGACGTCAATCGTAATTTCTGTACTGAGAACGCTTGTACCGCCTTCATTCACGTCGATAGTCACCGCGCCGTTGCTGTTAGTACCGTTGCGGTTCGCCTTAACAGCAGTCAGCGTAGCCGCCCATGGCATACGGTAATAGGCGACCCCAGTAGAAGGTGAAGGAAGCGCCCCAGAACCAGAAAGTTCGACTGTGACGACCTCTTCACGAGCCTCGGAGAGGATGCCGTCCCCATCAGTGGCAGCAATAGTCTGAGTACCGGTAGCCTTAATCATCCAACGTACGTAAGTAGATGCCGGAACTGTAGCGACGCTTGCGTTTGCAGATCCCGTATAACCAGTAACAGTCGTCGTGTTTTGATCTGTACTAGTACGATCAGTCGCGTTGGCAGTAATAGACCCCTTAGTTGACAGGTCAGTAGTATCGTCGACTGTAATGGTGTGCTTGTGACTGGCACTTTGGCTACCAGTTGTGTTGTCAGCGGTGTTGACGCTGTTTACTGAAATGCCTTCACCTGTCGTAAGGGAGTGCGTATGGCTAGCACTTTGGTTACCGCTCACGTTGCCCGACTGGGTGCTAATGTCAACAGTGTGGGTGTGGTTTCCGTCGTTGGTGGGGTTAGCAGCATTACCGGTTCCGGTAATGCGGTCGGTACCGGCATTATTGGATGTGTACTGTTCAGTCCAGTAACGTGAACGAACGATGTCATAGTTGCCGTTGGGACCGACAGCGAGCCGATCAGTCCACCCGGAGTGAAAGTGGGCGCTACCAGTGGCGGTCGTCGTGGCGCTATGCGTATGACCTATTCCATGGTGGTGGTCAGCACTTTGGTTACCGGTAGTGGCGTTGTGCCTGTGACGGTGTGCGTGTGTGTGGCTAGCACTTTGGTTAGCGCTATTAGCGCTATGGTCGTGGTCGACGGCGTGGTAATGCTGCATACCGTGGGAGTGCTGCATACCGTGGCGGTGCTCCGGTACCGGTACGGTAACGCTATCGCTACCAAGGTTAGTACTCAATAGCCCCGTGTTAGTGGTACCACGCAGGTGCTTATCGTTGAAGTTTGGGAGGGTAAAAGTAGTACTACCGTCACCACTGCCGTAGGTAGTTCCCAGAACAGCGAAAAGTTCGGCATAGGTCGTACGGCTTACCGAAGACCCATCGCACTCTAACCAGCCCGTGGGGACACTAGATGTAAGCGCCCATCCCATGACTGACCCGACAGGTACTTGGGGGCCGTTGTTCTGTGCCAACTCCAGCCAACTTCCGGTGGAGTTCTTAACGTACAGACCTGCGCCTGAACTTCCTTGAACACGATTGTTGCGGAAAAACAGGCTACCGGTGGTTCCCGTTGAACCTGATGGGGCGGCACTACCTTGGTCATACACCGATGACGACTGCATCAAACGGCGGTCAGTAATACGGCTTTCCGTAAGGTTGCTGGACCCTTGACGATAAACTGAGGCGAGTACAACGTCTGTGGCGAGGTTGATATGGATGGAACCGTCGAAGGCCACCCCGGTCGCCAGCGTATTGACGCTACTAGGAAACTCAGGGTTGGTGATTTCATCGTTGCCTTTGACTGTCGCCAAGGACACTGTGCCGCCTGACACACGGGCAACGATTACGTCGAACCTAGCATCAGTAGGTGCTGCTGGGAGTCCGAATGAGGCCTGCCCGGAGACGATATACGGCTGTCCGTTGAGGATAACCACACCCCCAGACACCGCCACGGCGGTAGGACTAGGAACAGCCAACGCCGTAACAGCACAGCCTGACAGAACGCCTGAGCGACCAGCGTTGCCTAGGATCTCAAAATCTAGAGAATCTGGCTCAGCCTGATCTAAGTTCTCGTATTTAGCACCGCTGGCGGTAGAGGTGGCGTTGGGGATAATAAAGGCCATGCGGCCCTCCTATATCAGAGCGTGTCGTAAATGTTGCCAGCCTTACGCAGGTAATCGTATAGGTCTAGCGGAAGGTCGTAACGGTGACCGTCAATGAAGTCCCACTTCTGTTTCCCCCAAAACATTGTCCACGTTCCCTTAATCTTTGCGTTCTTGGTCGTGGGGGCGACAATAGTTGGCTCAGGAGAAGATACAGGGGCTTTGGCCTCTTCTACTTCCTCCTCAATGAGGACTTCTGCAATCTGAGTGGTCTTATTTGTAGCCATGTTGGTTCTCCTTGGTCAGGGTCTATCAATGAGTGTAGCAGGTGAATAATGGTTAGGGGGCGGACTCTGCTTCAATAGCGGTCAGTTAGCCTCCGGTTTCGGGTGTGCGTCTTTCACAGCCTGCAACTGTGTAGCCATACCTTCAGGGAATGCTCCTGCGTGAAATAGTGCATCTAATTGGTCACCGATAGACGGGTACGCTGATGCACGTTCTCTCTGGTAAGAACGACCCTCGTACTCTTCCTGTAGCAGAACTAGTTGTGCTTCTATCTCTGTCGGAGTAGGAGGCACGCCTTCTACTTCTACCCACTCAATGTTCTCCAAATCGTCTTCATGCATAATATAGCGAGCATCAGGACGTAGGGTAAGAATTGCGTCACCGTAGTTGGGGGGCAGTCTCATGTCGCAATCTCCAATACGTAAATCGTTTTCCAGTAAAAGTAGATGCGGTCAGCAGAACTTGACGCTGTTACATAGTAATGATAAGTCCTACTTGCGGTTGACCCTGCGGCTATAGTCCCACTCACTACACCTTGGAACATGTAACTATCCCCGTTAGGACTATACATTTGATAGTTTCGTAGAGGAGTAATGTTTCCTCCCCCGCTTTGGTACAACTGATACTGGTTATTGACGCTAGTTGATGTGTTGTACTTATAAGCATGGAAGTTGACCAGCACAAGCATGGTGCTGTCGCTGTACTTTGGTGACATCGTAATACTTGCGATGTTTGCAGAACTAGTCAGATCGCTAACACCCGAGGTTGCCGAGACCATTTGAACTAAGGCACCGTCGCCCTTTACGGTTCCGCCCACCATCTCAAGGTTTCCGCTTGCCTGCAATCCCATTAGAGTTGTGCCGTCAACCTTGAAAGCCATCTGGCTAGAACCGACCTCATTGTTCTCATCTGCCGAAAGAACCAGAGAGCCTACGGAGGAACTCGCAGAGACAAAGGAGTCTGCGTTTGTGTCTGTGTCTGTCAGCCAGATTGTTGGGTTACTGTCGCTGATGTGCAGGGTGCCAGCAGGTGTCGCTGTACCGATACCTACATTGCCAGACGAATCGATACGCACACCGCTAGTACCACTAGCCCAAGGTGCAATAACAAACTCTCCTGTGCCTTGTGTGCCATCAGTGAAGATGATGCCCATGTCGCCTGCATTTACAATGCCGTTGTAACTTCCTTGCGCCAACGAGCCGTGAAACGCCATGGAACCATTCCCCTGAATAGTCATTTCAGGCGAAGCGTCGTTTGCGGCGGCACCCTTTACATGAAGCAACGTGCTGGGTGTCGTTGTACCAATACCGACATTGCCAGTTGAGTCAACAGTTACTCTGGAAGAGCCACTTGTTTGCAGTCGTAGTTCGTCACCAACCGCCGCAACAGCGGGAGGTGTCGTAGTGGCGTTATCTTTGATCTGAATGATTGAAACGGAATCCGTTGACTCAAACAACGCTGGGACATTCCCTGCTCCACTATTGACGTGAAGTGTTTGGCTAGGTGTCGTTGTACCGATACCGACACGATCATTCGTCGCATCAACATGCAATGTATCCGTGTCAATCGTCAAACCACCAGCAACAACATTGTTCGGCACATCATTCGCACGGCCAGCACCCAACACAAGAATCTCACCAGTTGAGCCATCTACACGAACCACACGCCCAATCTTCTGTACGAGATCTGTAAGCGCTGTTGGTCGTGTATCTGTCAGACCTCCACCGGGGGCGACGTACAATGAGTCATTAAGACCGTAAGTACTGGTATCAAGACTCTCGATAACGCCAAGAATGGTGGCATGACCTTCGGCATTGGCTACCAACTCAGACTGAGTAATACCCAAAGCAGGCATCGTGGCGGCAGTAGAAGCATCTGAAGCAGCAATCTCAGTTCCCCCAGATGCCCCCACAGAACCCGTCGCATACACCGGCGACCCCTCAGGAATCGTCACGCCCGATGTATTCTTTACATGCAAATACACCGAACCGGCGATGTTGCCGTGAATGTGGTTGGCGGTGAGAATACCATCTACTTCAGCGTCCTGATTGATGGTAAGAGTGTCTACGACAGTGGGGACGCCTCCTACTACCAAGTTCCATGCCGTACCATCGTACGTCCATGTCTTGTCTCCAGACGTATGGGTGTCACCAGTAGTCGGTGAATCAGGGAAGTTAATAGGCATAACACTCTCCGGTTGCGCTCACCGAAAGTATACTATTTCTTGCTGAACCACTTACGCTTTTTATTGGGTTCGGGGGCGGACTGACCAGTCACAGGGCATGTCTGTGCGGAAGAATCCATCTCTCGTTGAGTCTTTTTGTACTTAGACTTCATGTTACGAGGAATGAATGGGGTACCAAAGCCTGCCTGATCCATAATCTCGTACGCCATACGGTCCCCATACTGCAACTCAATACCCGTAGTGGAACGCTCAAACGGGATAATGTGCTGCATCGGATGTCCCACCGGAATGGTGAACTCGTCTTCAGCCAATACATTGATAACGATATGGGCGTGATGGTAATAGTCAGTGTTGACTACTGCTGGGAGAATCGTCCAGTTAGGGTCTGGTTGGTACATGTCAGGCAAGAACATACATGACCAGCCGGGGGCGGTTTTAATAACCCACGGGTTGATGATCTTGACGTAGTTAGCACGCTTGATACCGCGCACCTCAGTCACGGGGATGGGGCCGGTCTGCTCAAAACTAAAACCCTCAACGCCGAACGGGTGGTCGCCTGCAATGTCGAACTGTGACTCCCACTGCCGCTTGTTAGGCGAGGGGCGCATTTTCAGATTAGCCCACAACGGAATCGTGAATCCGAGGCTGATATAGTCAGCGGTACCGGCACAACGACGAACGCTACCTTCAGCGGACTCTACACCTTTCCACCAATCAGGCCACGTACGGGTGTTGTTGATAGGTAACGACTTCTCGTGAAACAAGATAGGGGTCTGCGGTGCCATAAACACCTGCCCCGGTTCTGGTTCGATTTCGTGGATACTACTTGGACTTACTACTTTCAAATTGCTCGGCAAGTCGCTGGAGTGCTTCTCTGTGGTCAACGATATCTCCCTTCATATACTCCGCAGTTACTTCGTTGATGTGGTGACGTGAGGGGTTGCGAGAGCCGTACGCATCCAACTGCATGGTAGCCAGATCACGACTAATCAGGCCCTGACCTTGCGCTACGTGCCACAGGTGTACGGGGCTGAACAACTCAAACCCAGAATGGGGCATGTCATGAATCTCAGGACACCGCTCTGCCCACAGCCCTAGCAGCCGTTCTAGCAGTTCTGGCTTGGGGGCGTTCTGCTGGTCACGCCACATCTCGGAGTCTGTACGGTCAGAGATGTAGTGAAGAGAGATCATGGCAAGAGTATTTTCCATGATTTGATCCATCATACGGTGGTACTCGCCCACCATATAACGTGATTCTTTGTTGAATGTCGGCAAGTAAGAGCAGATCAGGCGAGCCTGCTGCAAAGACATGGAAATAGAGGTTGCCTCTAGCGGCTCAATGAACCCAGCCGCTAAACCAACCGCTACAACATTCTTCTGCCACGTCTTCTTCATGTAGCCCGACTGGAATCGTAATACACGGCTTTCGTCTGACTCATACCCAGCCGCATCAAATGCTTCCCGCAAGGCATCGTCATCCGAGGTGTGCTTAGAAGAGTAGACATAACCGTTACCCCTACGTTCCTGTGTGGGGATTTCCCACAACCAGCCCGAACTGAGGGCGCGTGCGCGTGTGAACGGAAGAATCTTACCGTCTTCACGGGAAGGGGTGGGGAATACGACGGCGCTGTCACACGGCAGGTACTTACCGTAGTCAACAAATGTCTGGTCGTCCATCTCTTTCAACAACACACGGTTGAAGCCAGAAGCGTCGATGAACAGGTCGGCTTTGATCCTGCCCCTAGCGTTCTTCAGGTACAGGGAGTCCACCCAACCGTCGTCATCCTTGACAACGAAGTCAACCTCATCTTCAACGAAGTGAACGCCGCGCTCGTTAGCGATGATCTTCAGGAAGTCGTTAAGAGCATGAGTGTCAAAGTGATACTGGTTGGTATTGAGGTGGGTGTTTTCATTACCCTCTTTGTCCTCGCTGAATGGGATCTTACCGTCTTTCATACCTCGCCACGACAGCGTCTTGGTTAACTGCAAGTCATTTTCAATGCAGTAGGCGTATGACCCAGCAAAGTTACCAATAGTGATGGGGCCGTGAGACACCGAGTGGTAGTAGTGCGGGGTGTGCGTTGTCCAGTCCTCGAACGCGATACCGTACTTATGAGTTGCTTTTGCGTTAACCAATAGCCCTTCGATAGGGATATTCATATCGTCCTGAAACGACCGCCAGTGTTCCGTGGAACCTTCGCCAACTCCAATAATCCCGATGCTTTTAGACGACACGACAGTAATGTCGTACATCTGGAACCATGCCTTCAGGGTGATAGCGGTGGTCAGGCCAGCAGTGCCTGAGCCGACGATTACGATGTGCTTACGCATCACTCAAACCACGTAACAAGCGAATACTTAGCAGAACCGTCTTCTCCCACGGGTTTAGCAACGTGCTTGTACGGGAAGTTCGACGGGAACGCAACGACACTTCCTGCCTTTGGAGTAACAGTTACATCAAAAGTAGGGAACACTAGTTCGCCACCCGTGTAGCCATCATTGATAAAACAAACAAGGCTCAAGACACGACCATTGCCCGGACCGTGGTCGTGGTGTGCCTGATACTCCTCACCGCCACGGTAACGAAGCACTCGATAACCCTGATCCCCGTGTAGAGTCAAGTCATAAGAACTACGGTACGACCAGACCACGTCGTCAATCTTGGGGAAGATCTGCATCCACTCATCAATCAACAACTTGGTGTTGTCGTTGAGAGTCTCTGAATACTCTTCCGCCGCACGAAGGTTGTCGACACTGCAACTCATAGAGGTGCGCTTGTCGGTGACTTCTCCGTCACCAACGGTATCCCGTGTCCAGTTAAGGAACCCCTCTTCGTTCTCACACTCTTGGATAAGTGTCCGCAAAAAGATGGTGGCATCAAACACATCCTCGTACACGACGATGCACGGTGCTACCTCTACTCCTACTGCTTCTCCCTTTTTCACGCGTCGTCTCCTGACTTGTCAGTTTGGGATTTCATTTCTCCAGAATCTATATCATACTCCAAGTACCCCTCTTCGGGGGTGCATGTGATAAAAGAACTAATCATCCACTTGTCGCTGCTGTGTGCTGGCATACCTGCGTGTGGATGAGTCCAAGCGGCTGGAAACAGTGCCACACGCCCAGCCTTTGCCTGTACCTTCTGCTCTTGTACAGGGAAGTGTGTCTCTCCCCCGGAGTCAATGTCGTTCAAGTAGATGACTGCCCCAAAGATACGGGTGCGTGATGAAACTGGTCCCCAAATGCACCCGTCAATGTGCTCGCGGTAGTATCCATAGTTCTTGGCATAGTGCTGTAGGCGGAAACCGGTGTCGATCAAGTTTGGCACCCGCCATAGGTCAAAGAACTGCGACTGATATTCGCTGATTATCGTCGTCAGAGCCTCAGTCATGATTGACTCATACGTAGCCCACGGCTCGGGGTCAAACCCCTTACTCGTGATGGCCTGTACACCGAAGTCGAAGTCCATGCTGGACTTAGTTGCAACATCTACACCGCCCAGAGTGGGGCCGGGATAAAAGAAGTCATCGTAGTTGTCTAGCGATCTAGCAATAATATCGTCGCATACATCTCTGGGGACGATGTCATCTCCGACCAAGATGTAACTACTGCGATGCCCTGCGAAAGAGAATGTGGGAGAAGTCATCAAGGATTGAGGTTAGCAGACTTCCATTCAACCAGTGCATCTTGCACAAAGATTTCTAGGTCGTACTGGATTGTGTCTTCGGGGGCAGATGGGAACCAATCTGACGTGAAGGCCACAGGATCAATGCCCGCATACAAACAATCAGCGTACAACCGGTGAATTGGGCTGCTGTCAGAAAGCATCACGCACTAAGAGAGGTCTTAACACCTAGGATGAACGTGCGTCGTGCAACCGAGTCGATTACGCTTTGCTGGAGGCTTTGAACGTAATCTGATTCAGCGGTGTCAACGGTCACTGTTGCAGCATCTTCGGTGGCCGGGTCCAAACCGAGAGTAAGCATATATGAGTAGATGTTGCGGTCTACTTGAGCCACCTGCTCATCGCAAACAGCAACCTTGTCTTCATTTGACATGCTTTCAAACATAATTCACCTATCCATCTACATCGATGATTCTGGCGTAGTTGGAGTGGTTACCCAACTGAGCCGAGCGGACATTAGCGTCCATTTGTCTGGTAACGACAATGATAGCACCCTTTTGTCCTTGGTTGCCTGCATTGCCTCCTGTAGCAGTACCTCCGGTGCCTTTTGTTCCTCCTGTGCCTCCCGAGTAGTTCGGGTTATGAGTCACGTTTGTGCCTGCTGGGTGTGCCGTAGCATTGTGATTGGTCGTGAGCGTCCCGTTGGCGGCATGGTTAGCATTTCCAGAGGTGTGACCGGCGGGATGCGCTGAAGCGTTATGGTTGGGGGCCAGAGAGCCTCCAGCAGGATGTGCTGTAGTCCCAGAAGTGTGACCAGCAGGGTGTGCTGAAGCGTTGTGGTTAGGAGCGAGTGACCCTCCAGCAGGGTGTGCTGTAGTGCCAGAGTTATGAGCATGGTTGACCGACGCATGATGGTTCGGTGTCATATTGCCGTTTGCTGGATGCCCTGCATCGCCAGCGGTGTGATGATGATGGTTTGTTCTTACATGGTGATGGTTTTGAACGTGGTGGTGGTGATTGGTTTGGGTGTGATGATGGTGGTTTGAGCGAGTGTGATGGTGGTTTTGTACATGGTGATGGGTGTTCGACTGAGTGTGGTGATGATGGTTCGACTGAGTGTGATGGTGGTGATTTGACTGATGATGATGGTTTGAGCGAGTGTGGAAATGGTGATTAGATCTGTGGTTGCCAGAGTGGTAATTGGACCGTGATGTGTGGTGGTAGTTTGATCGAAGGTGGCTGTTAGATCGCGAATGATGATGGTGATTAGTCCGAATATGGTGGTGAATGTTCTCACGTGCCGTGTGATGTGAGTCCGTGTGGTGGTGGTGATTGGTTCGCGTGTGATGGTGATGATTTGAGCGAGTGTGATGATGCGAATCAGTATGGTGATGATGATTTGAACGAGTCGTAGTTGCGTGGTGACCATGATTACCGTGCGGACCACCAGCAGGATGGTGACCATGCCCAGCATTGTGACCAGTCGTGTGAGACGTGGCGTTATGGCCAGTGTTGCCGTGCGGACCGTTCGCCGGATGATGACCGTGGCCCGCATTGTGGCCTGCTGTGTGAGACGTAGCATTGTGGCCAGTGTTACCGTGGGGGCCATTAGCAGGGTGCGAACCATGCCCAGCGTTGTGACCTGCCGGGTGGGCAGTAGCGTTATGGCTCAGGTTAGGTACAAGACTGTTCGCAGGGTGAGAACCAGATCCGGCGTTGTGGCCCGCTGGATTAGGGTTACCGGGGTTTGCGTATGCAGCAATATTGGGGGCGGCAGT
>Ga0222718_10001485_pt1 | contig 22337 bp, 19 predicted proteins | sample C33_27DmetaG_FD_165045 | JGI IMG/M metagenome (GOLD analysis project Ga0222718, IMG submission 165045) | Estuarine water microbial communities from San Francisco Bay, California, United States - C33_27D | ecosystem: Environmental > Aquatic > Marine > Unclassified | place: USA: California...
TGAAGAGGTGGCCTATGCCTTTGAAGAATTGAGACAAGTCAGTGACCGTTTCACCGTGGCCGCTGCTTTTGGCAATGTTCATGGTGTTTACAAGCCTGGCAACGTCGTTTTAACACCAAAGATTTTAAAACATTCCCAAGAGTTCGTGTCCTCAAAATTTGGAGTACCCCACAACACCATTGACTTTGTTTTTCATGGCGGCTCAGGATCTACAGTTGAAGAAATCAGAGAAGCCATTTCTTATGGTGTGGTCAAAATGAATATTGACACCGATATGCAATACGCTTTTATGAGTGGTATTCGTGATTATATGCACAAAAACTCAGCTTACCTACAAGGCCAAATTGGCAATCCAGAAGGAGACGATGTGCCAAACAAAAAATTCTATGACCCGCGAAGATGGTTGCGTGAAGGGGAACTGACTTTCAATGATAGGCTCAAGCAAGCATTTGAAGACCTCAACAATATTAACACGCTTTAATTAGCACTCAAAATTTATAGCTATGGCATGGTTCAAGCGTAAAGACAAAGGTATTCAAACCCCGACCGAGGCCAAAAAAGACACACCAAGAGGACTGTGGTATAAAACACCTACTGGTAAAATAGTAGAGACTGAAGAATTGGCTAACAATTTCTATGTAAGTCCAGAAGACGATTACCATGTGCGCATCGGAAGTGCCGAATATTTCGATATCCTTTTTGACGATAAATTCAAAGAATTGGACGCCAATATCAGCTCGAAAGACCCACTGAAATTTACAGATACCAAATCATACAAGGACCGGCTCAAAGCCGCTCAAAACAAAACCAACCTTAAAGATGCCGTGCGCACTGCCGTGGGCAAATCTAAAGGAAAACAATTGGTAGTAGCTGCTATGGACTTTTCTTTTATCGGGGGTTCCATGGGTAGTGTGGTAGGTGAAAAAATTGCCCGTGCTGCCCATTATGCCCTGAACAACAAAATTCCATTCCTGATGATTTCCAAGTCTGGAGGTGCACGTATGATGGAAGCCGCCATATCACTTATGCAATTGGCCAAAACCTCAGCAAAATTGGCCCAATTGGCAGATGCTAAAATTCCATATATTTCACTTTGCACGGACCCAACAACTGGTGGAACAACCGCCTCTTTCGCCATGCTCGGTGACATTAATATATCCGAACCTGGCGCTCTCATTGGTTTTGCAGGACCGCGTGTTGTGAGAGACACCACAGGTAAAGAATTACCTGACGATTTTCAAACTGCTGAATTTCTTCAAGAACACGGCTTCTTAGATTTTATCGCCCACCGGTCTGAATTAAAAAACAAAGTCAACCTGTATTTGGATTTGATTTTGAACGATAAGATTAGATAGGTTACACCCTCCCCGCTTCTAACTATTTACGGTATGGTTTTTGTGGCTTACTTTAAGCCCTTAACCTGCTTATTTTGAAAGACCTAGACATTCTCGCCCCTAACCTACGGAATTACTCGTTTGTAAATAATTTGTCGCATCGCCAAGCCATAGCTCAGGAGAACTTCTATACTTCTTGTGGTATCGACATGATGGATGATGTCAATCAAAAGTTTGATTTATTGCCAGTGGGTCTTTGAAGACCGCAGGATAGCGTCAAAGGTTATACCATCTTACCGTTAGATTAAGCCATGCAAAGTGTTACGGCAAGTGATCTTTGACTATGAATATAAGATAATGAATGAGACTACCGAGGGAATTGTGACAAAGGGGTTTTGAGTATCCACTAACAAGGCATGCTCAAAATAGCCACAATAAAATCGCCATACCGTCTGATATTCATTGAAAAACTCTATATTTGCGGTCGTGAAATGAAAATCATTTCCTGTACATAATAATCATTGAAATAATATTGGCATGTATTTGACAAAAGAAAAAAAACAAGAATTGTTCGAAAAGCACGGTAATGCTGCAAGCAATACTGGTTCTGCCGAAGGACAAATCGCCTTGTTCACATTCAGAATCAATCACTTAACAGAGCACTTAAAAAACAATCGTAAAGATTTTAATACTGAGCGTTCATTAGTGAAATTGGTAGGAAAACGTCGTTCATTGCTTGATTATTTGGTAAAGAAAGATATCTTGAGGTATCGTGCCATTATCAAGGAACTTGGATTGCGTAAATAAATTTAAGGAGCCCCGCGCTCCTTTTTTTTATTGCAAAACACCCCTATTGGGTATTTTTTAGAAGAAGCTTCAAAAAAGTTTTTCACTGGTCACAACAACCGCAACAACACAACGACCATTGTTTAATTAATAACTATTTTATGATTCCAAAAGTGTTTAGAGAGGTCATCGACCTCGGAGATGGAAGAGAAATCTCTATCGAAACTGGCAAATTAGCCAAACAAGCCCACGGCTCGGTCGTGGTGCAAATGGGAAAAACCATGTTGCTGTGTACTGTTGTATCAAACTACGATCCTTCGGATGTAGATTTTATGCCGCTTACTGTAGATTATCGCGAGAAATTTGCTGCTGCAGGTCGTTACCCAGGTGGGTTTTTCAAAAGAGAAGCACGACCATCGAACGAAGAAATTTTAGTCATGCGCCTTGTTGATCGCGTTTTACGACCGTTATTTCCTAAAAATTACCATTGTGAAACTCAATTGATGATTCAATTGATGTCGCACGACGAAGAAGTCATGCCAGATGCTTTAGCTGGATTAGCCGCATCGGCAGCCATTCAATTGAGTGATATTCCTTTCGAAACACCTATTTCAGAGGCGAGAGTCGCACGTATAGATGGCGCATTTGTCATCAATCCTAATAGAGAGCAACTATTGTCTGCTGATATCGATATGATTATTGGTGCTTCTGCTGATTCAGTCATGATGGTTGAAGGTGAAATGTTGGAATGTTCTGAGGAAGAAATGGCTGAGGCCATTAAATTTGCCCACGAAGCTATTAAAGTTCAAATCGCAGCTCAAGTGCGCTTGGCTGAGGCCTTTGGAAAAAAAGCTCAACGTGAGGTTGTAGTGGTGGAAGAAAATGTTGAACTCATGGCTAAAATCAAAGACGCAGCCTATGACAAATGTTATCAGGTTGCCAAGCAAGGTCTTTCAAAAGCCGAACGCAGTTTAGCCTTTAGCGAAATCAAAGATGAGGTCATGGCGCTTTTTACTGAAGAAGAGCTAACCGAACAAAAGAAAGAGATTTCTTCCTATTATAAAGCAGTTCAAAAAGATGCCATTCGCGAATTAACATTAGCAGAAGGAATGCGTTTGGATGGTCGAAAAACCAATGAAATCAGACCGATTTGGTGTGAGGTTGACTATTTGCCCTCCACTCATGGAAGTTCAATCTTCACGCGAGGAGAAACCCAAGCGTTAGCAACTGTAACCCTTGGAACATCGCGAGAAGCTAACCAATTGGATATGGCTACTTTCCAAGGCGAAGAAACATTCTATTTGCATTACAACTTCCCTCCTTTTTCAACGGGTGAAGCGAGACCGCTCAGAGGTACTTCACGTCGTGAAATTGGACATGGAAACTTGGCGCAACGTGCGCTCAAAAACATGATTCCTGCCGATTGCCCATACACGGTTCGTGTGGTGAGTGAAGTGCTAGAAAGTAACGGCTCATCGTCTATGGCGACCGTTTGCTCTGGAACTATGGCGCTTATGGATGCTGGTGTACAATTGAAGAAACCCGTCTCAGGGATCGCCATGGGACTGATTTCTGATGGTGATCGTTTTGCTGTCTTGAGCGACATTCTTGGAGACGAAGACCATTTGGGAGATATGGACTTTAAGGTAACGGGAACGGCCGATGGTATTACGGCATGTCAAATGGATATCAAAATCAAAGGTCTATCCTACGAGATTTTGGTTAAAGCATTGAAGCAAGCCAGAGAAGGTCGTCTTCATATTCTTGAAAAATTAACCGATACTATAGGTGCACCAAACGCTGAAGTTAAGGCTCATGCACCAAAAATCATTACCCTAAGAATTCCAAATGAATATATTGGCGCAGTAATTGGTAGTGGCGGTAAAGTCATTCAAGAGCTTCAAAAAACCACTAAAACAACAATCGTTATCAACGAGGACCCAACCACTGAGGAAGGTATTGTTGAAATTTTAGGTACGGATCAAAATGGTATCGACGCTGTATTGGCGAAAATCGACGCATTGATGTTCAAACCTGAAGTGGGCAGTGCATACGAAGTCAAAGTGATCAAAATCCTCGATTTTGGCGCCGTGGTTGAATACGTTGATGCTCCTGGAAATGAAGTGTTACTTCACGTTAGTGAATTGGCATGGGAACGCACAGAAAACGTAACGGATGTAGTGAATATCGGTGATGTCATCGATGTGAAATACTTTGGTATGGATCCGCGCACGCGCAAGGAAAAAGTGTCTCGCAAAGCCTTACTTGAAAAACCAGAAGGCTATGTAGAACGACCACCGCGTAAAGACGATGGTGGTAGAGGAAGAGACAACAGAGGTCGAGGCGATCGCGACAGAAGAGGTGGCGGTGACCGCGACAGAAGAAGTCGGGATTAATTTACCGTCAAAAACCCTTAAAATCCGCTTAATTTCCTTTAAGCGGATTTTTTTTACGCCTTATTGTAACCTTTTTAAAATTCCTGCGTATAAACTCCCAACGGCCCTTCACAACCTTTTAATATATCAAACTTTAAATGAGACAACTCAAAATTACAAAGCAGGTCACCAATAGAGAGACTGCTTCCCTAGACAAGTATTTGCAAGAAATTGGAAAAGTCGATTTGATTACAGCCGATGAGGAGGTTGAATTGGCACAGAGGATTAAAGCTGGCGATCAAATCGCCTTGGAGAAATTAACCAAAGCCAATCTTCGTTTCGTGGTATCTGTTGCCAAGCAATATCAAAATCAAGGCCTTACGCTTCCCGATTTGATCAATGAAGGCAATTTGGGTCTCATAAAAGCCGCGCAAAGATTTGATGAAACCCGTGGTTTTAAGTTTATCTCTTATGCCGTTTGGTGGATTCGTCAAAGTATCTTGCAGGCCTTGGCGGAACAATCGCGCATTGTTAGATTGCCACTGAACAAAATTGGCTCAATCAATAAGATCAATAAAACATTTGCCTTCTTAGAGCAATCCCACGAACGCCCACCTAGTGCGGAAGAAATTGCCAAAGAATTGGACATGACCATCAATGACGTTAAAGAGTCAATGAAAAACTCTGGGCGTCATGTCTCGATGGATGCACCTTTAGTCGAAGGAGAAGACTCTAACCTGTATGATGTCTTGAGGTCGGGAGAGTCGCCTAACCCAGATCGCGACTTGTTGCATGAATCATTGCGCACCGAAATTGAAAGATCTCTTGAAACTCTAACGCCTCGGGAGGCAGATGTCGTTCGCTTGTACTTTGGATTGGGCAATCAACACCCTATGACCTTAGAAGAAATTGGTGAAACATTTGACTTGACCAGAGAACGGGTGAGACAAATTAAAGAAAAAGCCATACGACGCTTAAAACACACCTCGAGAAGTAAAATTCTTAAAACCTATTTAGGCTAAAGACGAACCCTCCGATCAGGAGGGTTTCTTTTTTTACACTATTTTTACTGAAAATTAATATGATGCGTAAAAAAATTATAGCACCTTCAATACTGGCGGCCGATTTCGCTAATCTCCAAAGAGATATTGAAATGGTGAATGACAGCCAAGCTGAATGGTTTCATATTGACGTCATGGATGGTGTTTTTGTGCCCAATATATCTTTCGGCATGCCAGTGATCAAAGCCATCGCCAAACATGCCTCCAAGCCCTTAGATATCCATCTGATGATAGTCGATCCCGATAGGTATATACAAACGTTCGCGGATTTGGGAGGGGCTATTCTCACGGTTCACTATGAGGCCTGTACCCATTTGCACCGCACTTTACAAGCTATAAAAGATACTGGCATGAAAGCTGGTGTTGCGCTCAATCCTCATACTCCTGTTTCTGTCTTGGAAGCCATTATTTCAGATATTGACTTGGTGTGCTTGATGAGTGTAAATCCAGGATTTGGCGGTCAAAAATTCATCCCTCATACCTACGAAAAGGTAAAACAACTCAAAAGCCTAATCGCTTCTAATCAAGCTCATGCACAAATTGAGATCGACGGTGGCGTTACCAACCTAAACACGGCGGAACTCAGTGCCGCAGGTGCTGATGTTTTAGTAGCTGGTAGTTTTGTTTTTAACAGTAAGGATCCCAAAGAAACCATTGTCAATCTCCTAGAATTGACCGAAAAAGCTTAGAATTGATCCAGTAAAAATTGAATTAAATCAGTTAATGTGACTATGCCAACCAGCTCTCCATCGTCTACCACTGGTAAGGCATGAAATTCGTGTTGGGTCAATATTTCAGCTGCTTCCTTAATGGTTGTGTCGGAAGAAACGGAAACGACAGACTTCGCCATGACCTGTTCAATAGCGAACAAGTCATAAATGACCGAATTGATTTCGTTTTCCTCCTCATCAAGATCTGAGAAACTGATCCGCATCAAATCAGTATGACTCAACATACCGACAACCTTTTTGCCAGTGACAATAGGAATGTGTCTAATGTGTTTGTCTTCAAACAATTTTCCTGCAAGTTCCATATTGTCATTGAGGTTTAAAGTAACGACCTCATGGGTCATTATTTTGCTTACTGGTGTCCGTTGTTTCATAGTTTTTTTTATTTTCAGCTAAGTTGGGCAATAGTTGATGGAGGGTTCAAACGATACTATAAATGGACGACCTCAAATCAATGGAAGTTGATAGATATTATTAATTTTACATATCTTTTTAAAGAATCAAAAACAACAGGGCTAAACACCAAATATTATGAAAACAGTATGTCATCCTTCTGATTCTAGAGGTTACGCCAATCACGGTTGGCTTGAGGCCCGACACAGTTTTAGTTTTGCCAATTGGTTTAACCCCGAACGGGTTCAATTTGGCGCGTTAAGAGTACTAAACGACGATATCATCGCCCCGGGGATGGGCTTTGGCACGCACCCTCATGACAATATGGAAATCATAACAATTCCACTTATAGGTGATTTAGAACATAAAGACAGCATGGGTCATGCGGAGGTGATACGCGAAGGTGAAATACAGGTGATGAGCGCTGGCACAGGGGTAACTCACAGTGAATACAATCACAATAAAGACCAACCGATAAATTTACTTCAGTTATGGATCTTTCCTAAGCGTCGCCAAGTGACGCCTCGATACAAACAAATGACCATCGCTGATTTGATTGAGACCAACAAAATATCTCAAATACTGTCACCCAATGAAGACGATCAAGGGGTATGGATCCATCAAGACGCTTGGTTTCATTTATTGAAAACAGACAGGGAGACAAAAGAAATTTATCACTTACGCCAATCAGGAAATGGAGTATATGTGTTTGTCATTGAGGGCTCTGCAGTTATAGGCAGTCAGCACCTTAACAAAAGAGACGCCCTAGGAATTTGGGATATCACGCAATTTGAACTGTCGGTCGCGGGTAATTCGTCTGTACTAATGGTCGAGGTTCCCATGACTTTTTAACTGACTGTTTTTTCCATGACGTAGTGAGGGCCAATTCCTGGTACTTCGAAGACTTCACTGCAAATATGATAACCTAGCTTGAGATAAAAAGGGACTGCAAGTGCTCTGGCGTTCATCCAAATCCGCCCCCCTCCTATTGAGTTTACCCTAGCCTCGAGATGATTGACCAGCCGAGATCCTATGTTAAGTTTTTGGAGGTCGGTTAATACAGCCATTCCACGCAATTGAAATTGGTGTTCAGTGGGATGCAGCAGCGTTACCACACCAACCAAATGACCTTGGTGAAATGCCCCAAAATGAGCCGTTGACTGATCCTCATCATGAGGAAAGACGCAATCTTCCAATGGTCGCCCAGCACGAAGAACAGGATGCCGGACAAGCCAAGTCTCTCGGGCCGAAATTTCCTTTATAAATCCCTCGCTCATTGAGCCAAGATAGTATTTTTATTCTCACGATTTAATACTACTTTTGACAAACCAAATGGCCCAGTAGTTCAACTGGATAGAATATCAGATTTCGGCTCTGAGGGTTAGGGGTTCGAATCCTCTCTGGGTCACTTTTTTTTCTGCGATTTTTCACTGCCAAAAAAATCGTTCTGTTTTAATGATAATAATCTAAAGACGAAATAGGCTCAATCTATTTCTTATGAAATAGATTACCGAATGCAAGCCAAGCGCTAATCAATCTACACATGTGATATCCCTTATGCAAAGACAAAAAAAATTACCTCATACCATAGCTTTTTCAATGCTCTCCATTGTCCTTGTCTAATTTAATGCAGGGCGCACACCAATCAGATCCGGAGAAAACCATCACAATTGATTTGTTTGATAACTTGGCCTCTTCTTTGGCTTTCTCGAAATCGGTCAGCCAGTTTTGGGCACCTACCATTTGAGAAATAAACAAAAGTGCTAACAATAAATTCTTGGACATAATCATGGATTTGGTTTTTAAAAAGAACGCAGAAAAAATAAACATTATTGCTCTCAAAAAAAATTAGGGGCGTGATTGATTTAACTCAAATTGGCTTTAACAATACTCGCGACCGTTTTACCATCGGCGGCACCTGCCAATTGGGCAGACACAGCTCTCATTACCCTGCCCATGTCTTGCATACTAGAGGCACCGAGCTCAGCTATGACAGCTTTAACAACCTCCTCTATTTGATCTGCCGACTTCTCCTCTGGCAAAAACTGAGCAATCACCTCAATTTCTGCTAACTCGGGTTCGGCCAAATCATTTCGACCTTGCTCCTGATAGATAGCCGCACTGTCTTTCCTTTGCTTTACCAATTTTTGAAGCAACTTTAACGCCTCTTCTTGGGTTATGTTATCGCGATTCCCACCCTCTGTTTGAAGCAGTAATATCGCCGATTTTATCGCGCGAAGCGCCGTCAGGGCGGTTGTGTTTTTCTCTCTCATTGCAGCCTTCATGGCCGTCATTACCTCTTCTTGTAAACTCATAATGGTTAAGTTAATTTAATTAGTCAACATTGTCGTGCAAAAACGAATTGTTTGTTCTGAATTGGATCTCATCATTGTCGTCCAAGTTTATGGTTGTTCTCGATCCCGATGTTTCCGAAGATGGCTTGGCTTGATCCAAGTCCATGCCTTGACGCTTGTAGGCAGGCGTTCGTTCGATTTCATCGATTCTAGAAGCATTGAATTTATAATTAAATTCTTTTATTTTCTGTCGACGGTGTGCGTTTTGAGCATTGAACACATCTGAAATAGGGGTGTTTAAAGGATCTATTTCCTCGATTTTTTCCAATTCTGAGGTCGATTTACTTTCCTCTAACACGATCTTATCACCCTCATTTTCTTCTTTTTCTAGGAAATAATTGGTGAATTGAATGAAAGCCGAACCACCAACATAACGCGTTTCACAGAGCTCGCCATTTGTATTAGGACCAACCACAATATACTCATTGACATTGATATTCATAACATCCTCAGGATCCTCCTCCTCCTCAAGACTCCAATTAACAATTTCTTGTTTTTGGGGTTGAGGTGTAGTGTTCTCAAATAAAGGCAGATCAAAGGTTAGGGCTGTTTGAGGCTCGTATTCCAAAGTATCGGCCATTTGTTCTTCCTCTTGAGAAAGCTGAACAAAGTCAGAAGGCTCCTCATCTTCATGCTCCTCTATTTGATTGAATTCGAAATCCGATACAGAAGTCTCATCTTCTAAGATATCAAAGACAACATCTAAGTTTAATAAATCATTGGTCGTTTCAACAAACTCATCATCGTTGTCATCAAGTTGTAATTTGTGCACCACTTTTGGGATCGGAGTCTGAGCCACTGGCGTTGGTTGAGCAGTTTCAGTAATGACTTGACCGGCTTCCAAATCATGGACAACTTTTTTCGATTCGGTATTTGTAATTTCGTGTTGTTGTTTTTCGCCGAAACCTGTAGCAATGATTGTCACAGAAATAGCCTCACCAAGAGTTGAATCTTCACCTACACCCATAATGATATCGGCCATATTACCTGTTTCATTTTGAATGTGCTCATTGATTTCTCCTATTTCATCAATTGTTATTTCGTGAGATCCTGACACTATGAGCAACAACACATTGGTAGCTCCCGAAATTTTGTTGTCATTTAACAGAGGCGAATCCAAAGCATTACCAATCGCCTTTTGGGCTCTATTTTGCCCTGAGGCAGATGCTGATCCCATAATGGCCGTGCCACTATCCTTCAAAACAGTTTTGGCATCGCGTAAATCAATGTTTTGCGTGTAGTGATGTGTAATAACCTCCGCTATGCCGCGCGCAGCAGTAGATAACACTTCGTCTGCTTTGGAGAACCCTGCTTTAAAACCTAGGTTACCATATACCTCTCGGAGTTTATTATTATTAATGACTATCAACGAATCCACATGATTTCTCATATTCTGAAGTCCAATCAAAGCCTGTTGGTTTCTCAACTTGCCCTCGAAAGCAAAGGGCATAGTTACAATACCCACGGTCAAAATATCTAACTCTTTCGCCATTTTTGCAATGACAGGAGCTGCGCCCGTACCTGTTCCACCCCCCATTCCAGCAGTTATAAAAACCATTTTTGTATTGGTTTCGAGCATACTGCGAATGTCATCCATACTTTCTTGAGCAGCTTCCTCGCCAACCTTTGGATTCGCTCCTGCCCCAAGACCCTCAGTCAAATGCATACCTAACTGGATTTTATTGGCAACTCCACTACTTTGAAGTGCTTGCGAGTCTGTATTACATATGACAAAATCAACACCGTTTATCCCTTGGGTAAACATATGATTAATGGCATTGCTGCCGCCACCTCCAACACCGATTACTTTGATGACATTGGATTGATTTTTAGGTAGATCAAAGGTTATGTTGTTAAAACCGTTATTTTCTTCCATGTGATCTGATTTTAAGTCGTTATGATTTGTTTTATTCTGCATTATCTAAAAAGTCTTTAACCCTTTCTGTCAAAGTATCAAGAAAAGACCGGCGTTGCTTCTTAACTGCAACTTCTGCTTGTTCTTGATGTTCTTCTTGCGGATTCTCGTCAGTTGTCTGCTGAGCAGGCCAACCTCTTTTCTCGGCTCTACGAACACCATCCATAACCAAACCTACCGCGGTAGCATACAAAGGGCTGGTAATCTCGCTGTCACTTTCTCCAGCCAGATGCTCATTGGGATAACCTATCCTGGTGTCCATACCCGTAATGTATTCTACCAATTGTTTCAGGTGATTCAATTGACTGCCTCCTCCTGTTAGAACGATGCCTGCAATAAGTTTTTTCTTGCGTTCTTCGTGGCCGTAATTCTTTATTTCAACATACACCTGCTCGATGATTTCAACCACGCGAGCATGAATAATTTTAGACAAATTCTTTAAGGTGATTTCTTTCGGATCGCGGCCTCTCAAGCCTGGGATAGATACGATTTCATTTTCCTTATTCTCCCCTGGCCAAGCCGATCCAAATTTAATTTTAAGTAATTCGGCCTGCTTTTCTATAATCGAACAACCTTCCTTGATATCCTCAGTAATGACATTTCCGCCAAAAGGAATTACCGCAGTATGACGAATAATGCCATCCTTAAATATAGCGAGGTCCGTTGTCCCCCCTCCTATATCGATCAGGGCTACACCAGCCTCCTTCTCTTCTTGACTCAAAACGGCATTGGCAGAGGCCAATGGCTCGAGAGTAATTCCGTCGAGGTCAATGCCAGCACTTTTCACACAGCGCCCTATATTTCTAATTGATGCCACTTGACCGACTACCACATGAAAATTTGCTTCTAAGCGACCACCATACATTCCAATGGGCTCTTTGATTTCAGCCTGTCCATCCACTTTATAATCCTGTGGTAATACATGTATGATCTCCTCTCCTGGCAACATCACCAGTTTGTGCACTTGATTTTCTAAAAGCTCTAAATCAACCTCATCAATGACTGCTTCGGCATTAGATCGGGTAATATAATCACTGTGATGAAGACTTCGAATGTGTTGCCCTGCAATACCTACAGTGACCTCTGAAATTTTGACACCCGAGTCTAGTTCAGCGTCTTGCACAGCTTGTTGAATGGACTGTATGGTTTGTGTAATGTTATTGACTACACCTCGATGAACTCCAAGACTCTGAGATTTGCCAATGCCAAGGATTTCCAATTTGCCAAAATCATTTTTGCGACCGATCATAGCTACTATTTTTGTAGTTCCAATATCTAAGCCAACAGCAAAATTTTGTTTCTCCATAATTTTATATTTTTATTCCAACCACCTGGTTTCCAGCAGTGAGGTTAACGGTTTTATATGACGATAACTTATCTGTTTCATAGGCATACTGATAGAATGCCAAAAATTTATTCATCTTAAAGGACAGATCGTCCATATTTCCCAATACCACTTTATGATTCCAAACCCTAGTTTGAAATGTCAAACGACCTTGTTCGTCACAGCCATAGGCTGTGATAATTTTTTTTAATTGCGAATGGCGGTGAACGTAGTTTGCCAACTGCGTTATCTCGCTCAATTCCTCTTTACAATCGACCATGTCTACCAAGGGCAAACGCGGTGCAGATTTGTCAGACAAAGGCATTTTGAAACCCATTGCATCTATATATCCATGTTCTCCTCCAAACAACCTAGCAATGGGTTCTCGCTCCACAAATTCTACATACAGTACTCCCGATATGGAGAGAAAAACTTCTGCAGATTTGATATATGGATTGCGTTCTATTGCTTTTTCTAGCAATTTCAAATCTACCCCAAGTTTTGCCATATTGCTCAGGTCTGGCTGCTTTAGTATTAACAATTTATCAACGATTTCGTGATCTAATAGTCCATATATATCGCCTTTAATTGTCACTTCAATGTCCGAGATTTGACGCTGCTGATTTCTTATAGCACTGAAAATCATCAAGCTAGCCAAACAGCAAAATGCAATGATCAATTTGACGTTATCCCAATTCATTTTGAAAATTTAATTGTGAGACAATATTATCTACTTCTAATCCAATATCCCCCGCGCCCAAAAGCAGTCCAACGGTCGCTTTACTTCGCGATAAGACAGATGCAATATCTGACTTAGAGATGACTGCTTTTTGATCGTTGTCAATCAAAGAAAGTAACCACTCACTGGTCACACCTGGGATAGGCTTTTCACGTGCTGGATAAATTGGCAGTAAAAAAACATGATCGAATAGAGATAAAGCGGCTGAAAATTGCTTGGCAAAATCCCTAGTTCGAGAAAATAAGTGAGGTTGGAACACCACAGCAGTACCCCGATTAGGATACATCTCTGCCACTGCTTGGTGTATAGCTGTAATTTCTGATGGATGATGAGCATAATCATCGATAAGTGTAAAGTCTGTCGATTTCAATCGGTAAGAAAACCGTCTTTGAATTCCTAAAAAAGTTTGTAATCCTTCTCTGATAGCAGACTCAGAGCAACCCAATTGAATCGCCATTGCACAGGCTGCCGTTGTATTTGCCAAATTATGACGCCCTGGCAAGACCGCTTTTAATTGGTTTAAACGTCCTTTAGGATGGATCAAATCAAAAACATACGATCCGTCAGCAATGGTTGTAATCTCCGAGCGATAGTTTGCTGGAGAAGCAACCCCATAGGTTTGTCCATTTAATGGCAAATCAATATGATGAAATAAAGTCTTAGGATTTTGAATTTTTTCCGCAAATTCGACAAAAGATGCCTTGAGATCACTTTCCGTGTGGTAAATATCCAAGTGGTCGGCATCCATGGAAGTGACACAAGCCATGTCTGCCCTTAGAGTCAGGAACGATCTGTCGTATTCGTCCGCTTCCACCAGCATGTATTCATCTCCGCTATTGATGTAATTGGTTTGATAATTTTCTGAAACACCGCCCAAAAATGCCGTAAAAGAACTGTTATTTGATTTTAGCAAATGAGCTAATAAGGTTGTAGTTGTGGTCTTTCCATGCGTGCCTCCAATGGCAATACAATAGGAGTCGCTTGAAAGAAACCCTAATATTTCGGACCTCTTACAAACAGTAAAACCTTGACTCAGGAAGTATGTCAATTGAGGATGTTCTTGAGGTATAGCTGGAGTATAAATAACCAAGGTGTCCTCAGCAATTAAACAGCTTTTAGGAATAACATCGCAAGACCAGTCAAAAACAATCTCGACACCTAAATCCTCTAACTCTGAGGTCAGGGTTGAAACAGTTTTATCATAACCATAAACAGACTTGCCAAGTGATACCATATGGCGCGCCAAAGCACTCATACCTATGCCACCAATACCAATGAAAAACACGTTATTTTTATCGTTCCAACTCATAGATTCACTAGTTTTTCAATTGCGTGAACAATGCGTTCTGCCGCATCGGTTTTGGCCAATTTCTTCATATTTAGACGCAGGGTATTCTGCAATTCAACATCCGAAATCAGCTGACGGAAACTAGGCTCAAATTGAGTAGCCAAATCCTTTTCTTTTATCATCATAGCCGCACCAGCATCAACAAGAGATTGTGCATTCTTAGTTTGATGATCTTCTGCCACATTAGGTGAAGGAATAAATATTACAGGTTTACCAACAACACAAAGTTCAGAAACAGCTAAAGCACCAGCTCGCGAAATGATTATATCGGCCGCGGCATAGGCTTGACCCATATCTTTTATAAAATCTACAACGCGAATATTAGACCCATTACTGTATAGCTGGTATTGTGAGTAGTACAACTCCCCGCACTGCCATAGGATTTGATAATTCGATTCTTTTATGAAGAGTGCCTTATCTTGTAACAGTTCATTGATGCGCTTTGCCCCTAAACTACCACCCAAAACAAGTAGTATGGGGGCCGAAGGATCAAAGCCAAAATTGATTTTTGACTGGGCAGGATCTGACGCAACAGTTAGATTTTTTCGTATTGGATTACCAGTAAATAATACTTTTGACTTTGGAAAAAACCTATCCATTTTTGGATAAGCTACACAAATGGCATTCACCCTATTAGCTAAAAATTTATTCGTTATTCCTGGGAACGAATTTTGCTCTTGAATTAATGATGGTATATTTTTTAGAGTAGCAACAAAGAGCAATGGCCCACTGGCAAATCCACCAGTACCAATAGCAACATCTGGTTTAAATTGGAGCAAAACAATAAGGGATTGCACAAGACTAACCATCAGTTTGACAGGAAAAAGTAAGTTTTTTACCGTCAATCGACGCTGTAAACCTGAGACCCACAAACCTTTAATGCGATAACCAACTGCCGGGACTTTTTGCATTTCCATCCGATTAGAAGCACCGACAAATAGCACATCAACATCAGGCCAACGCTGTTGTACTGCGTCAGCGATAGCAATGGCAGGGAAGATGTGTCCTCCCGTTCCTCCGCCCGATATGATGATTTTTTTTAATGTCATATTTATAAAGCTTCGCTTAACACATCCAATGGATTTTCGTTTTCTCTATTACTCGGTAATTCCTGGTCCTTTCCGTAATCTGCACTAACACTTAATAGTATTCCAATGGCCAAGCAAGTCATCCAAATAGATGTACCCCCACTACTTATAAGTGGCAAGGTTTGACCCGTTACTGGCAACAATTCAACTGCCACGCCCATATTGATAAAAGCCTGAAAAACAATAGGCAGCCCAATACCGACTGAAAGTAATGATCCAAATACTGTTTGAGATTTATAGGCTATGATCACCACCCTGAACAATAACCACAGATAGAAAAGGACCAACATCATTCCGCCGATCAAACCATATTCTTCAATGATAATAGCAAAAATGAAATCCGAAGAGGATTGCGGCAGAAAGTTCTTTTGCCGACTTTTACCAGGACCTAACCCCCTAATCTGCCCAGTGGCAATGGCAATTTTTGCCTTTTCAATTTGATAGTTATCCGAAGCATTGTCCTCTCCCCGGAAACGCTCCACCCTACTCATCCAAGTATCAACTCGATTGGGCATCAAATCGGGGAAAGCTTTGAAGGTCAAAATAAAAAGAACGACCATGACTAATGCGGCACCTCCAATTAAGGCCAAGTATTTAAAAGGATAACCACCTACAAAGGCCAATACAAAGACCATGAACATCATGATGGCAGCGGTCGAGAAATTTGCAGGAAAAATCAAGCCAATAATACCAAATACAGGAAGCCAAAGAGGAATCAAACCCTCTTTGAAAGTAATTGTTTTGTCATGTATTTTCGATAAATAGCGGGCAACATAGACCATGAGTACTACTGAGGCTAAGGTCGAAGGCTGAAAAGAAAATCCCACAAAAGGCAAGCTAATCCATCGCTTAGTATTGGTCAAGCTATCGCTGCTGTCAATTTGAAACATGGTATACAACAATAGCAAAGCCACAACAGGAAGCATGATAATTGAAAGGCCCTTGAAATAGCGATAGGGTAGCTTGTGCACTGCAAAGATTATCACAAATCCTAAAAACAAATGCATGAAATGCTTCACAACAAAACTAAAGGTCTGACCATTGCCATAGGTATAAGCGAGATTACTGGCTGCACTGTAAACTGGCAAAAAGGAAAAGATAGCCAGAAGCGCTGTGATAGCCCAAATGGTTCGATCGCCTTGTATGTTTTTAATGAATTTCATTACAATTGTCGCACCGCATTTTTAAATTGTCGACCACGATCCTCGTAGTCATTGAATAAATCGAAACTAGCGCAGGCCGGAGACAATAAAACATTATCTCCTGGCGCTGCTAATTGGTACGCCATGCTGACGGCCTCTGTCATGGATTGGGTGTCCGAAATAATGCTCACCATAGGACCGAAAGACTCTATTATTTTCTTGTTATCTACTCCCAAACAAATGATTGCCTTTACTTTCTCAAATACAATTGGGAAGAGCTCAGTATAGTCATTACCCTTATCCAATCCCCCAACTATCCAAACGGTGGGCGACTTCATACTTTGCAACGCATAATAGGTCGCGTTGACATTTGTTGCCTTAGAATCGTTGATATATTGAACCCTATTGATCTTTAGCACCTGTTCCATTCGATGCTCCACCCCGTGAAAATTTTGTAAACTTTCTCTGATGAATTGCTTTCTTACACGCAACAAATTGGCCACCGCAGCAGCGGCCATTGCGTTCTTGACATTGTGCTGTCCCTCTAATTTAAGCTCTGATATTGGCATAAGTGGTTTTTTTTTTGAATGAAAAACAATTTGATTATCCTGATTATATATCCCTTGATCCAATATTCTAGTTGAGGAAAGAGGGAATTGACCGACCATTGGAGAAGCAGCCTTCAAAGCTTCAACTGTAGCAACGTCATCGGCATCAAAAATCAAAAAATCATGAGGTGTTTGCTGAGACGTAATATTTAGTTTAGCAGCAACATATTGGCTGAAATCGTAATTATATCGATCCAAATGATCAGGTGTGATATTAGTTATAACAGCAATGTGAGGGTGGAACGATTGTATGTCGTCCAATTGAAAACTACTTACCTCCAAAACAATATACTTCGGGTCAGAAATTGTTAATTGTCTTGAAAGGCTGAATCCAATATTCCCGGCTAAAGCTGAATCAAAATCGGCTGTTTTTAAAATATCGTAAATCCATGTTGCTGTTGTTGTTTTGCCATTACTTCCAGTAACAGCAATTAATAAGGCATCAGTATATCGCGAACCAAACTCAATCTCTGAGGCAATTTCAATGCCTGCCTGCCTTGCTTCGGTAACCACAGAAATATGATTTGGAATTCCAGGACTTTTTACGATTAAATCGGCTTGTAGAATTTCGGCCATGCTGTGGGTTTCTGATTCGTATCGAATACCAGCATCTAGCAATTCACTCCTGTAAATGCTATCTATAGGGCCCTTATCGCTCACAAAAACATCCCAGCCTTTCTGACGCCCCAGCAATGCAGCTCCTACACCACTTTCTCCTGCCCCTAAAATCACCAGCTTTTTCATCTATCTGATTTTCAGTGTTACGATTGAAACAATAGCCAAAAGAATTCCCACAATCCAAAAACGTGTGACTATCTTACTTTCGTGATAGCCTGCTTTTTGGTAGTGGTGATGCAAGGGTGACATCAAGAATATTCGTCTTCCAGCACCGTATTTTTTCTTGGTATATTTGAAATAGGCCACTTGAAGCACAACAGAGAGATTCTCAGCCAGAAAGATGCCGCAAAGGACCGGAATTAGCCATTCTTTTCTCACTGCTATTGCCACAACAGCAATAACACCTCCAATAGTCAGGCTTCCTGTGTCACCCATGAATACTTGAGCGGGATAGGCATTATACCATAAAAATCCAATCAAAGCTCCGACCATAGCAGCAATATATATGGTGATTTCTTCAACTCTTGGGATATACATAACATTCAAATAGTCGGAAAAGATGATGTTACCAGATATCCATGCAAAGACACCAAGTGTTAACATAATAATTGCCGATGTGCCTGCTGCTAAACCATCTATACCATCGGTGAGATTGGCACCATTAGAAACTGCTGTTACGATAAATATGACGATGGGTATAAAGATTAACCAGGCATAGGAACTTACAGATGGGCTGATCCACGAGATCAAACTGGAGTAATCGAATTCATTAAATTTGACAAAAGGAATTGTCGTTTTTGTCGATTTAATTTCAGGAGAAAATACAGCCGAGCTTGGAACTGTAGTTTCCATCTGCACAGTAGTAGGCGAAGGCGCTTCTTCTTTTATGGTCACCTCAGGGTGAAAGTATAGCGTAGTACCAACAATAATGCCCAACCCCACTTGACCTAGGACCTTAAATCGTCCTTTAAGACCTTCTTTATCTCTTTTGAACTTCTTGATATAATCGTCTATAAACCCAATAGTTCCCATCCAAAAGGTTGTAATCAGTAGAAGTATGATATAGATATTATTGAGTTTGGCCAACAATAAAACGGGCACCACGGTAGCTAAAATTATAATCAAGCCACCCATTGTAGGAGTCCCTTCTTTTTGCTTTTGGCCTTCTAAACCCAGTTCACGAATAGTTTCTCCAACTTGCTTTTGGTTGAGTATATTAATTATTTTCTTCCCATAAACCGTTGAAATGACAAGGGATAAAATAATAGCCATTGCAGCACGGAAGCTTAAAAAACTAAAAAGAGAGGCCCCTGGGAATTGAAAATTTTGTTCGAGATATTTGAATAAGAAGTATAACATTAGGACGCTGCTTGGTTTAGAAAGTGGTGAACGGTCTCGAAATCGTTAAAATCGAATCTCTCTCCGTTGATTTCTTGATAAGTTTCATGACCTTTTCCAGCGATCAAAATAATGTCGCCAGATTGTGCCAATTGCACAGCAGTCTTAATCGCTTGCTTACGATCGAGTACACAAACAGTTTTCTTATAATGCACTGGCGATACCCCAGCTTCCATTTCTTCAATGATAAGCTCAGGTACTTCTGTACGTGGATTGTCGTTAGTTAATATGACTTTATCACTGAGAGAGGTAGCGATGTGAGCCATTTTTGGACGTTTGGCTCTATCCCTGTCTCCACCACAACCAACTACTGTTATCAAGGCTTCATTTTTGGTTCGTATCGCATTAATTGTATCTAGCACATTTTTTAAAGCATCGGGTGTATGGGCATAATCAACGATAGCGGTAATATGGTTTGGGGAGATAAAATATTGAAAACGACCAGTGACACTTTGCAGGCCACTAATTCCTTTTAAAGCTTCCAAAGAATCCATCTTTAGCAAGATGGCTGTGCCATAAATCGCCAACAAATTATAAGCATTGAAGGATCCGATGAGTTGCGACCAAAGCTCGGCGTTGTTAATTTTTAGCAACAAACCTGTCAACTGATTTTCGATAATTTTACCTTTAAAATCGGCGGCAGACTTCAACGCATATGTAGCCACTTTTCCACGGCAATTTTGAATCATAAAAAGGCCGTTTTTATCATCTGAATTAACTAGTGCAAACGCATCCTTTGTCAAGTTATCAAACAGCCGTTTTTTGATATTTCTATAAGTCGAAAAATCGCCGTGATAATCCAAGTGATCATGGGTCAAATTGGTAAATACGGCACCCTCAAAATGCAAGCCTGTAATTCGATCCTGATCAATTCCATGAGAACTGACCTCCATAAAGCAATGTGTAAGACCAGACTGCACCATCTCATCTAATACTTCATTTATTGTGAGTACATCTGGAGTAGTATGTGTGGCACCATAGGCTTTATCACCAACACAAACTTTTACCGTTGATATCAAACCTGATGGCGTACCATTCTTTTGAAATAATTGATAGAGCAAACTGGCCGTTGTTGTCTTTCCATTTGTACCGGTGATCCCAACAAGTTTTAACTTTTTAGAGGGGTGATCAAAGAAATTTGAAGCAACTACAGCTAATGCTTTTTGTGAACTATCGGTTTTGATATAGGTTACTGACTCGGAGATTTGTTCTGGGATAGACTCACAAATAACAGCCCTAACGCCGTTTTCAATAACCTGATCCAAATAACATTGACCATCCGATTGGGTCCCTTTGATGGCAACAAACAAATCTCGAGGAGCTGTTTTTCTTGAGTCAAATTGAATGGTATTGATATCACAATCCGTTGTACCCTTAACAGAAATAATAGTTACTCCAAATAAAAGATCCTTCAAATTTCTCATGTGATTTGAAGTTTAATTGATTGACCTTTAGTAATTCGCTTACCCTGTTCAATAGATTGATTCACCACCTTACCACTTCCTTTAGCCTCGACCGTTAAACCCAAATTTTCCAAAACAGAAATCGCGTCCATTGCAGGCATTCCCAATACATTAGGCATTTTAAAGGGTTCGCCATTTGTGAAGCCTTGTAGTTTCGAATAATCGTCTCCTATTTCAGGACTGATACCATTGGCACCCTGCAATATCACTTCGCGAGGTGTGCTCAGATAAATATGTTTAGCGATTTTCTCAAATACCGGTGCAGCTACGATATTGCCATAATACCCCTTTTCTACATTAGGTTTGTGGATTATGACTATACAAGTATATTCAGGCTTGTCGGCTGGAAAATAACCTACAAATGACGAGATATATCGATTTGACTCAATCCAATACTCCGTTTGGCAAGTTCCAGTCTTACCAGCTAGAGGATACTCAGGCATATCGATGTTATGAGCTGTGCCGTGATCGGAAGTCACCACATTACGCATCATGCCTTTTAAGATCGCGGCGGTCTCGGGTTTGCAAATTCGAACTCCAGAAGCATCGGGACTAAACACCTCTATGGGTTTTCCGAAAGATTGGATGGATTCAACAAATCTAGGCTTAACTCTAACCCCATCGTTAGCAATAGCATTGTAGAAGGTCAAAACCTGCATTGGAGTCAGCTGGATCCCATATCCAAAAGACATCCAAGGCAAATCGAGACCATCCCAATTCGCTTTATCGGATGGGTGGGTAATATATGGAGAGCCTTCCCCGAGTATGGGAATGTCCAATTTATCATTGAGTCCCATGGCGTATAGGCCATCAACAAATTGGGCAGGATTATTGCGATAATTCTTATCTACGATTTGTACTATCCCTGTATTGGAAGACATCTCAAACGCCTCAGCAACTGTAATTTCACCATAACCACCGCGCTTAGAATCCCGCACCTGACGTCCATAAAAACTCAGCACACCATCTTTGGTGTCAACCCGGTCGTTAGGAGATATCAAGCCTTGGTCGATTCCCACTGCCAAGGCCATTAACTTAAAAGTGGAGCCAGGTTCATGAGTTTCACCAACAGCATAATTCAATTTTTCATAATAGGTGCCCTTGGAAGTTCTGCCCAAATTAGAAATTGCCTTTATGGCTCCAGTCTTTGTTTCCATAACAATTACACTGCCGTGGTCGGCTTCGAATTGTTCGAGCTGACCAAGCAAGGAATAGTGGGCAATATCCTGTAAATTGACATCGATTGTAGTGTAAAGATCATAACCATCTCGAGGCTCTACCCTGTTGAAGTCTTCCAAAGGTTTCCACTGGCCTTGTCCAATTTTTTGCTTGAGTCTTTTACCATCAACCCCCTTCAAATAAGCTTGTCCAAAGGCGCCATCAATTCCAGGCCGTGTAACATTACCATTTTCATCCGTGCGCTCATATCCAATGGTTCTTTTAGCCACACCTCCAAGCGGGTATTCTCGCACGGTACTTTGTGACACAATTAAACCACCCGCAAAAGCACCTTTATTCAGCAATGGGAAATTTGAAAATCTTACAAAGTCAGCATAACCTAGATTTCGGGCCAGACGCACATATTTGTCATTTTTAGACCGCGCCTGAACTAGCAATTGCTTGTAAAAAGAAGCTGGCTTGTTGAAATATCTGCCCAATGAGT
>Ga0222718_10001487_pt1 | contig 22316 bp, 29 predicted proteins | sample C33_27DmetaG_FD_165045 | JGI IMG/M metagenome (GOLD analysis project Ga0222718, IMG submission 165045) | Estuarine water microbial communities from San Francisco Bay, California, United States - C33_27D | ecosystem: Environmental > Aquatic > Marine > Unclassified | place: USA: California...
CCTAACGGATTACAAAGAGCGTGGGAACGCAAGGATAAAAAATGATAACAATACCAGACTTAATTGGATTTACAGGAGTAGCATTATTAATAATAACTTATGCTATGTTACAATTAGATAAAATAGATCCCAAAGGTTTTTGGTATAGTTTTAATAATTTTATAGTAGCAATACTTGTTACTGTTAGTTTAGTTTATACACCTAACTTAGCAAGTTTAGTAATTGAATTCTTTTGGTTTATAATAAGTGTGTATGGTATAGTTATGTATTTTAAGAGAAAGAATGGATAAAGTAATTAGAGCAACAATTACAGTAGAAGTTCCTTACAGTAACGAACTACTAAACGATGGAACTATGTTAGATAAAAAACTTAGAACAGTTATAAACAATGCTAAATTTATTCCTTGCAAGATTACAGCAGGTGAATTAGATTACAGTAAGCGACCAGTATTGAAAATTGATGAGGATAGTTGATTGCATTGTTAATGATAGTTCTGACTATGAGTGGATGCATGAGTCAGCAATCACTAATACTATAGGAAAATATTTTGAGTGGGCAGATAATAATAATGTTAATGTCCAATTTATAAAGAGTTACGATGACAAGTTAGTCCATGGACTAAAGTTATTAATAGATGCTAAGTTTGAACACCCAGAAGACAAAGCACAATTTGTAATAACGTTTGGTAACAAACCGTTTACAAGATTAAATGAGTCTCAAGGAGGATTCGAATTTGGTTACAACTAGAGAACAAAAATTAAGAGCATTTAAAGAGTCAGTAAGTGATACTGCATTAGCATTCGTAATGAATGTGCCAATTGGGTTTGGTATTATTGCATTTGCGGACTGGATAGGCATAGTAGCAGTAAACTATGATCAAAATATCCAACTTGTTATATTACAGAACATTGTGTTTACAACGGTAGCAATCACACGAAAAACCTTTGTAAGACTGCATTTTGAAAAGAAAAATGCAAAAAAAGGTTGATTTTTACCAAAAAAATACTATAATATATAATATAAAGTATAAATAACTTTGCATAAAAAACAATGCAAGGGCAAAAGGATCGTAAGAGAATAGAGTCTACTGCAAAGTTAGATATGCCGTTACCCGGAAAGGCCAACGTCAGAACTAAGGGAAACTGAATCGTAAGTGAAAGGGACCTACTAGGGAAGTCAAAGACCAAACAAAAGGTAACGTAAAACAGAAGAGCATAAATCTTCAAAAGAGCACGGGCCTTTAAATGCAGGTCTTCAAAAGTGCTCGGGTATATGAGCTTCAGTTTAGAATGGCCCTGCCAGGACAGACTTATAAATGGCAACAATTATAAGTAGTAAGCGAAGTCAGGGAAGGACAATGTAGGACAGGACACACACTAACGAATGCCCTACATTGAACTATTTTTTTATTCGCCAATTGGGAATAAAAATTTAAATTTAAAATAACTTGCTTAACAAAGGAGATTATTATGGTAAACAAGCAATTCCGTGTCACGACCGACACATTAACCCCACTATATAAAGCCTCAGTTGGCTTTGACAACTTAGTAAATGAGTTTTTCAATGCAGGAACACTCGACAATACTACAGGGTATCCCCCTTACAACATCTCAAAAGATAAAGACGATGTCTATGAAATTACTCTTGCAGTTGCAGGATTTAAGAAAACAGATATTGAAATTGAACTTGAAGATGGCACATTAAAGATAGTTGGTAATTCAGCAGTCTTAGATGGTGAAGAAAAGGAATACTTACATAAAGGTATTGCAGAACGTAACTTCATTAGAACTTTTAAACTTGCAGAATATGTCGAAGTAAAAAGTGCAAAACTAGAAGATGGTATATTAAGAGTATCATTATTTAGAAATGTGCCTGATGCTATGAAGCCACAAAAGATTAACATAGGTTAATTTTATTGGTAAATATTGGGGTAGGCATCAATTTGTCTACCTCAATTTAAATAGAAAGATATGGCAAGCAAAAGTAAAAAAGGTAAAGTTATTGTTTATATGATTCCTGAGGGCGAAACTAGAGATAGCCACACATATCATTATACAGCAGTAAAAACAAAAACTCTTATACAAGAAAACAGGAAACTTAAATTTAAAAAATTTAATCCTGTAAAACAAAAACATGAAATGTTTGTTGAAGCAAAACTACCTAAGCACCAAAAATAATACTTGACAAATCTTTTAATTTGTGTATAATTAAATCATGCCCATTGAACAAGTAGAAACCAGAAACAAAGTAGAACTAGTCTACCCTCACAGATATAACGTATTGTTATTAAATGATGACTATACTCCTATGGATTTTGTTATACAGTTACTTGTTGAAGTTTATAATAGAACACTTGACGAAGCAACTGCAATAACAATGAAAGTCCATGATGAAGGACAAGGTATAGCAGGAACATACAGTCACGAAGTTGCAGAACAGAAGCAACAAGAATCTTTGATGATTTCAAGGCACAATGGCCACCCATTAAAAATCGTCTTAGAGAAATTAGAGTGAAAGAATTTGATAATCAATATACAGCAGGATTTGAAACATTTACTGACAGCGACAGTTTCGAGCCAGGTCTTACAGAAGAAACAGTTCGCAAATTAAGTGCTATTAAGAACGAGCCCGAATGGGTTACTGAGTTTAGGCTAAAGGCATTTGCACATCTACAGACAATTAAAGAACCTACATGGGCACATGTAAACTATACCCCTATAGACTATCAATCATTAAGTTATTACTCGGCACCTAAGTTTAGAAACAAAGAAGACATTCCACAAGAGATTTTAGACACCTTTGAAAAGTTAGGGGTGCCTTTACATGAACGTGATGCATTACTTGGTGTTGAAACAGAAAAAGATCCAAACATTATTCCCACAGTGGCTGTTGATGCAGTATTTGATAGTGTTAGCATTGCCACAACATTTCAAAAAGAATTAAAAAGCAAAGGCATAATCTTTTGCAGTATTAGTGAAGCAATACAAGAACACGCAGACTTAGTTAAAAAATATTTAGGTAGTGTTATTCCTCATAAGGATAATTATTTTGCTTGCCTAAATAGTGCTGTCTTTACTGACGGCACGTTCTGTTATATTCCTAAGGGTGTAACATGTCCAATGGAACTAAACACATACTTTAGAATTAATGCAAGAAACACAGGACAGTTTGAACGCACATTAATTATAGCAGATGATGATAGTTATGTAAGTTATTTAGAAGGATGCACCGCACCTGCATATGATGAGAACACATTACATGCCGCGGTAGTAGAATTAGTAACACATGATAGAGCAGAGATAAAATACAGCACCGTGCAGAACTGGTATCCAGGTGATGAGAATGGAGTTGGTGGTGTTTTAAACTTTGTAACAAAAAGAGGATTATGTAAAGGTGAAAATTCAAAAATTAGTTGGACTCAAGTTGAGACAGGTAGTGCTGTTACTTGGAAATATCCCTCCTGCATATTACGAGGCGACAATAGTGTTGGTGAGTTCTATAGTGTTGCGGTAACAAAAGGAAAACAACAAGCAGATACAGGAACAAAGATGCTACATGTTGGCAAGAACACAAAGAGCACAATTATTAGTAAAGGTATAAGTTTTGGAGACAGTAGTAATACTTATAGAGGACAAGTTCGTATAGGAAAGAAAGCAGACAATAGTAGGAACTATACACAATGTGATAGTTTAATGTTAGATGACAGTAAGGCCTTGACAATACCGGTGGTTCAGCAGTATAATAACAGTAGTATAGTAGAACATGAGGCAAGTGCTGGTAAAGTATCAGAAGAAGCACTATACTATTTAAAGTCCAGAGGCATGGATGAAGAAGATGCATTAAATTGCATAGTGAATGGTTTTTGTAAAGATATATTTCAGCATCTACCATTAGAGTTTGCCGCAGAAGCAAACAAGTTATTAAGTGTAACATTAGAAGGAGCAGTAGGATGATTAAAGTAACAATGAAAGATATTGGTGGCAAAACTGTCAAAGATAATTCAGTCTACAAATTAAAAGATAATAAGTTTGGAAACAACTTAACACTTAGTAGCACATTTTTAAGAGCCAATCAAGAAACAAACGGCCATAAACATGAAGGACAAGAAGAAGTATATTTCTTTCAACAAGGCAAAGGAGAAATGCAAATTGACGATGAACGTTTTCCTGTTAAAGAGGGAGATGTTGTATGTATAGAAGATGGAGAATTTCATAAAGTGTTTAACACAGGACATTTAGGATTATATTTTGTTTGTGTGTTTGACGGAGGCAGAAACCACTAAGATTATGATTCAAGGAAACGTAGACATTAGTTTTTTAACAGACGAAATGCTAGACAGCACTAAGTATGCCAAAACAACTGTGACTGGACATGCTAATGGTTACTGGAACGAAATACAGGTTACGCCGCCAGAGTATGCAGAAAGCAGTGATGTAATATATCAATCCTTTGGCAATGATTGCCCTCAATGGGTTTTCAAAATTGCAGAACAGTTTGATTGGATTGAACACCAGCAAGTAACTATTAATAAAATTATGCCAGGCAGATTTATTCCACCGCACAAAGATAAAATGTATAACATGCATAACTACTTAGAAGAAAAAAATGTAGATATGATGAATAAGGAATTAGTTAGAGCAACAATATTTTTGCAAGATCACAAAGTAGGCCATTGGCTAAGCATAGATAATAAAAGTTTTGATAACTATAGCAAAGGAGATTACGGTTACATATTTCCGGATCAATTACATGTTGTTGGAAACTTAGGACACGAGCCTCGATACACAATGCAAATAACAGGATTAATAAATTAAATGATAGTAACACAAGAGTTTACAGTTAATGTAGACAACAAAACAATTTTAGATAATATCAATATAGAATTTGGCCCGGGCATACATGTTCTAATGGGACCTAACGGTGTAGGCAAAAGCAGTTTTGCAAATGCACTAATGGGACATTTTAATTACGAGACAACAGGCGCAGTAGAATTTTACGGCAAAGATCTGTTAGCACTGGAAACCTTCGAGAGAGCAAGGGCAGGCTTATTTGTTGGTTTCCAATCCCCTTCTCCTGTGCCTGGTCTTAGTAACTTTCAGTTTCTAAAACAAGCAAAGCAATCTAATGGCATAAAGCCAAACATTAAAGATGACTTGTTTGAGTTTAGAGCATTAAGTAATAACTTAGGACTGGGTTCCGAATGGGATAAACGACAACTTAATGTAGACAGCAGTGGCGGTGAAAAGAAAAAGAACGAACTAATACAAATGCTAATGTTAGATCCTAAGTGTGCGATACTAGATGAACCAGATAGTGGACTAGATGTTGATGGCATTAAAATGTTAACAGAAAAGTTAAATGAGTATATAGAATCAGATCCTACTAAAGTATTAATTATAATTACGCATTATGAAAAATTAATCGAAGATTTGAATGTTAGTTCAGTTAGTATTATGAAAAATGCAAATATCAAACAGTATGAAGGAAAAGATAAAGCATATCAAATATTTGAACAAGGATTTATTGATGCGTGATAATTCTTTACAGTATGGATTATGGGAGTTGCCTAATATGATGGCATTAGGCATAAGGCAAAATATGCTCTCTAAAAAACATAAAGAATTATGGCCAAGTGCTGTAAGTAAATTTACTGAAAGTATTGTAGAGCACAATCCTTTATCAAGTTATATACATAAAAATATGAATATAAAAAGACTTAGTAATCATATTAATGAGACACCTACTCACAGCACAATAACTGCTAAAGAACTTAAAGACGATTATGTAAACGACTGGCATATATCAGATGGGCATATTCAAAGACCTATGAGCGTATATCCGGGGATAAAAGTATTAGACCAATACACAAAGATGGTTAGTTTAAAAGAATATGAGCCCTACTTTGAGCCTACAGGACGTATATCAGACTTTGCATTTTTAAATACAACTAACCCAATTGGATTGAGATTTGGAACAGGCATAGTAGACACTTCGTGCCTTGTGTATAGTGAAGAACAACACGATAAAGATCTGTCTTGCATAAACTTTATAGTTGATGTTGGAAGAGATTCTAATATAACACTAGAAGAATATATTGAACCTAAAGACTTTGGTTGTAAAATAATTAAGATAACATATCTTGTTCGACAAGGAGCAAAATTAGAAATACTAAGAACAACAAGTCCTGGTAAAGAATCACTTACTGTTGTTGATAGTAAATTTATTTGTTTTCCTAAAAGTGATGTTATTGTTCAAACTAAAGGCAAAGGGGCTCATTATGCACAAGAGTTTTTTGAATTTGACATATATAGAAGTAGTCAAGTATGTTTAGACGGTAGATATAATATTAAAAATGATAACAACAATCATGTAGGTGTATTAGTAAATCATTTAGAGAAAGAAAGCATTAGCGACATAGATGTAAAATCAGTTGTTGATGCAGAATCTAGTAGCAGTTTTATAGGTAATATTTTTGTAGATAAGATTGCAACAGGAACTGATGCAAGATTATACAATAAAAATTTACTTCTAAGTAATAAGGCGACTGCGATTAGTGAACCGCAGTTAGACATTAACACAAAGGATATAGCATGTTCACATGGATGCACAGTAAGTAACATTGATCCAGATCAACTATATCTATTACAAGCCAGAGGTCTAAGCGGTCAACTGGCAAAGGATACTTTAAAAGAATGCTTTCTGAACCAATAACAACAAAGGCAGAATGGCCTACATTAGTAAACAATAAAAATTTAAGTTACTTCGATAGTGCGGCTTCTACACAAACACATATATCTGTATTAAAAAGAATGAATCAATACTATGAAAATGAAAGGTGTAATGTAAACAGAGGAGACTATGAGATTAGCCAAAAAGTATCTGAGGATATTGAACGCTCTAGAGAAAGTGTTGCCGACTTACTAAAATGTAAACCAAATAATATTGTGTTTACTACAGGTGCTACACAAGGTCTTAATATGGTTGCAGAATGGCACAAGGATGTTCCTGTAGTATTCATTTCAGAAGCAGAGCATACAGCAAATATATTACCTTGGATTGTGCAAGGCAGAACAATCGAGAACGGTAAACTACAAGTATTACCTCTTAATGATAACGGTGTTCTAGATATAGGAAAAGCAGTAAAATTATTTGAAAGTTTTCCTTATAGCCTGTTAAGTATTCACAGCCACAGTAATGTAACAGGCATACCGACTAACTATAAAAAACTAACAAAAGCCGCACATGACAGCGGAATAAAAGTTTGCATTGATGCTTGCCAAACAATAGGAACACATGAGTTTGATCCTTATACAGTTGACTATGCTGTGTTTAGTGGACATAAAATGTATGGTCCAACAGGCGTTGGAGTATTATATGGTAGACTAGATTGGACTAAACACAGAGCATTACAGCAAGGTGGTGATACTATAAATCATTATGACTTCTCTGGTAATGTAGATTTTAAAGAAGGTCCCACTAAGCACGAGCCCGGCACACTTAATATTGCAGGTATATTAGGACTAGGAGTAGCCGCAGAATATATAAAGTGGGTAGGCTATAACGAAATTACAAGATACATGCAGAAGGTAGATCTTGAATTAAGTGATGCAGGACTATTTAATGTAGATGGACTAAAACTGTTATACCCTAACTATAGACAGAACGGCAGACACGTTTACAGTTTTAATTGCAATGGATATCATCCTAGTGATCTTAGTGCTATGCTTAGTTTAGACAATATTGCCGTAAGAGCAGGAAAACTTTGTGCCCATCCTATAGTAAATAGAGTTAGTGGTGGTAAAGGAGTATTAAGAGTAAGTCCTGGTATATACACCGACAAAGAAGATATTAACAACTTGGTGGAGGGTTTATGCAAGGCAGTGAAGAGATTAAGTTAGAAGATAGAGTAAAATCTAATTTACGCAGAGTAATAGATCCTGAGATAGGCATCAACATTGTTGACTTAGGTTTAGTGTATGGCATAGATGTTAATGAAGAAAACGACGTGCAAGTGATAATGACTTTAACTGCACCTAATTGTCCTTTTGGCGAAATGATAATGATGGAAACAGAGTTTGCAGTTAGAAGTATAAAAGAAGCAAATCTTATAAACATTACACTAACATTCGATCCACCATGGAACCCAGACATCCATGTTAGTGATGAGGCCAAATATCAAATGGGTATTTTATAAATCAAAATAAATATAAATTTTAATAGGAGAAAGCAAATGGCAATGGACATAATGGTCCCAGATGTAGTATTTAAAACTCGTAAAGAGATAGACACAGAACCTGGATTTATATGGTATGACTTAACATCGCAAGAAATATTTACAGGCAAAAGAGTAGCCTTATTTGCATTACCTGGAGCATTTACTCCAACATGCAGTAGCACACACTTACCTGGATATGAAATGGAATACGACAACCTGTTAAGTAAAGGCATAGATGAAGTTTACTGTTTAAGTGTTAATGATACATTCGTTATGAATAATTGGATGGCACATCAGGACATAAAGAAAGTAAAAGCATTACCAGACGGTGCAGGATTGTTTTCACGTCAAATGGGATTTTTAGTTGATAAAACCAATATTGGTTTTGGTATGAGGAGTTGGCGATACTCTATGATTGTTAATGATGGTGTTGTTGAAAAGATGTGGGTAGAACCAGGTGTTAGTGATAATGCTCAAGGTGATCCATTCGAAGTAAGCGATGCATATACAATGCTAGAATATCTCAATGAAGATGACTAGTGAGAATCTTGAAATAATAACATGGAGCGATTTTCAAAAGGGAATTGCTCCATTATGGAAAACTACTCCAGACCTGATTCCAATATTTAATAACCCTTATCATATAATACAGTATCCAAAACACATGTGGCATACTAGTATTATATTGTTCCCTGTGTGTTATAAAGTAGATGATGTGCCTGTTGCTTATAGTTGTGTTTACAATTTAAGTGATACAGTAATAAGAACAAGAGGTATATTTGTGCTAGAAGAACATAGAGGTAAAGGGTATGGTCATAAAATACAAAAAGCACAATGGGATTTATTTCCTAAAACATTCCACAGAGCATTTGGTTTTTGGAGAGAAGATTCTGCTCCACGGTTTTTAAAGTATAGCGAAATGAAAATAGTGCCAGGCACTGATTGGATATGGAGCGAGTTCAGTAAAGTAAATATGAGATTTCTTTATTGGGATAGAAGAGACACAAAACCTTCAGACACAGAACGAGAACACAATAATAATTTTATTGCAGAAAATAAAGATAAGTATAGTTTTGGTGGGACTAATAACTTAAACGTTGATTGGGATTTAGACAAATGGGATTCGTATTTTGATACACATCAAGGTAATTATGAAGACCTCCAAATTAATTTAAATTTTTAATAACCACCCGGTAAATATAGATATGAGCATACAAGATTTAGACCCTAGATGGGACAACCAAACATTAGAATATGATTTAGATAAACACAATTGGCCAGAGTTTTGGCTTAATGTAGCAAAGGAAAAGTTTCCAAATATCGAGTCATTAGAAACGGTCCACAAAACATTAACCACAGAAGAGATATCAGAATTAGGTTCTTACTTACAACACAGGACAGGCGATAACGATTTTATAGAAAGAGTCGATGCATACTACTCTCAATATGTTCCTGAATTAATAGATCAAGATGATTGGATGCTACAAAGATTTTTTACAATAAGAGTAGTTATACCAAACCAAGCAAAGAAAGGTAGACTACTTGCTTTCCATCAGGGCATTTGGGTTGGCAATGGCTTAGGGTTAAGAACTATATGGACACCGTTCACTAAATGTTATGGTAATAACTCCATGCAGATTATGGGTTGGGAAGAGTCAGATGACTTAACAAAAAGATGTTACGATGAGAAAATGAGTTACGATGAACTACAGGACGAATGTTCTAAACTTTGTTGGCCAGTAACATTAGAGCCAGGACAAGCACACTTATTCCAGCAACATCATATACATGGTAACTTTAACAATGACACAGACATTACACGTTGGAGTATGGATGGTAGAGTGCTACCCAAAGGTGGTCACTATCATAGAAAACTACCAGGTGGTTACTTTAGATTTGTCGGAGAAAAAGACGATAATAGGCCAGTAGACAATACTAAAAAATGGATTAGTTATGCAGGTTGGAACAGCAAGTTTAGTGGACCAATTCCTTTACCTATGCAAAGAAATGTAATTAATAACTATTGCAGTAAGCATAAAATTAAAATAAGCGACTACCAATTTGAAAATGAATATGTTGATTGGTTTCCTGGCTTAGAAAAATATATCTCAGGATACAATGTTGACGGAATTGTTTGTTGCAGTATATATTGCTTGCCGGATGATCCTTTTAGAAGAAGATCATTACTGCAACTTGCTATAGATAATAATGTCGAATTACATTTTGCTAATGAACTATGCAGTCTTAGAACGCAGGAAGATTTAGAACACATTCAACATATATTTGAATTTGTTAATGAAAATACTCCTCCAAATGAGACTCTAGGTTATGTCTAAAAAATATTACTATCATGTTGTCTACGGCGAAGGTTTTGTAGATTACTTTGGCAGTAATGTATCTACTGAATACTATTGGGACTATACACCAAATAAATTACTTAACGAACAAGACACGCAAGTTCTTACTTTTGAACTTAATGACTTACCTTTAACTAAAAAGTTTATCACAGCATATAAAAATAAAGTATGGGCAACAACATACGATTATAAAGTAAGAGGCAACAAAAAAGCATTCGAAATGATCAGTGATGTTTATCGAGGACTTACAAAAGACTGGATACTAGAAAGCAGAACTGAGATGAACGACACTATTAACTTACTTAACTCTCACCCTGTTGCAAAAGAATTAGGGTATAGTTTTCCAGAAGAACTAAAACTTAACGATAAAGATTTAAATGATATGAGAATTCCTAGTTTAAACAGACTACATGAACTGTTTGAATTACACATGGAACACTTATCAGAATACATATTACACAATAAAATGGAACCTAATACACATGACTTACTGTGGAATAAATTACAAAGCATTAATTTACTAGTTCACTATAATGAAAAACTAGATCAAAACATTGCAAAGCCAGAAGATATAGAAACAGCACCACCGGCATACTTTACAAGTTTAAAATTTAGTGCAAATAAAAAAACAGAATGGTTACTAGAGCCGGAAGACTATGAGCACTTTACTGCTGTAAGACCAACAGGAGGTCTACAGTTAGACTTTGGAACAGTAGGAAAAGACATGTGGCATTGTGCAAATACCAACGACAAAGAACTAATAGAACAAAAAATGGTAAGCCAACAATGGGAACTTAATCCTTGGGTGCAATATGATTGGAATGAATGCACAGAGCAAGAATGGGAAGATGGTAAAAAGTTATACTGGGATTGGCTTAAAGATAACAATGTAAACGAATACTATGACTTAACACATCCTAAGTTTACTCCAGGTAGGCATCAACTAGGTAAATGCATAAGCCATAACTTTACAGGACCCGGAGACTTTGTTGAACAAATAATTAACAAGACTCCAAAAATTAAATACTTTTGTATAACAGAGGAGGGTCGTGATCACGACCATATATTATAATGCAGACTAGTTTATTTTCTCATCTACGAGCAATAGATGACAGTTACATAGTAGTGACCGCACTACAACAAGAATTACCAAACATGTTACCTGAGAAAATATTATTTACAGGAGTTGGTAAAATAAATGCAACACATGTTCTAACTAGATATTTAGCCAACCATCCCCAAATTAAAACAGTTATTAATTATGGAACTGCCGGGGGAGTATTTGGTGTCAAACAGGGAGATGTTATTAGATGCACATCATTTGTTCAAGGTGATATGGATTGCGGAGAATTAGTTGGAGGTCCTGGTATTACATATGGTGATACTAGTTTAACTAAAGGCATATTACAATTCCCTTCATCAAATGATTTTACAGGGTATACATGTAGAACACAAGATCAATTTGTGGATGATGTTGATGCTTTAGATTTACTTACATATACAATGCAAGGCAAAGATTTTAATTGTGTTGATATGGAGGCTTATGCATTAGCAAAAGTATGTGCATTTATGGAACGTGATTTTATATGTTACAAATATATTAGTGATGATGCTAATAGCAAAGCCGATGACGAGTGGACAACTAATGTAGCGAATGGTGAGCCAGCATTTTATGATTTGCTACAGAAACATCATGGCTACAAAATGATACAATGATTTTAGTATTAACTACATATAGGAGTGGTAGCACAAGTTTCTGTAAACAATTAGCAGAACAATATAATTATGAAAACTTAGACGAACCGTTCCATGAGGGATTAAGCAAAACGTATGTGCAAAATAATCCACAATATGGAGATAATACACGCATGCCTAACATCCATAAAGATACATTAAGATACATAACTAAAAATACAAACTGTATTGTCAAACTTATGCCATTCCATAATGCAAATTCAGATATAGAAAACCTAATAGATATATTAATAGGCATGGCCGAAAAAATCTATATATTAGTAAGAAAAGATTTTGATCAGCAATGTCAAAGTTATTATATATGTAAACGGTTAGGTGGCGGCTGGCATGACCAATGGGAAGATAAGGTAGACGTAACATTAGACAAAGACAAATGGTTATGGTGTGTTAATTTTTTACACAATGAATACTGTGAATTGCAAACATGGAAAGAAAAGATACCTAACTGTGAACTAATGTTCACGCATCAATTAAATCAAAAAGACAAATATCAAAGACCTGTTAGATGGGATAAAGCACCCGGCTTTACTAATATTGATATTGAAGAATTATTTGATTAAGAGTAACTAACTCGAATCTTAGCAGTTCCTTGTGTGCCTGAGGAAGTAGAAACAAATGCTTTGATTGTATTATTAGCATCAAGAGAATCTGTATAAACATAACTTGGATTAACAGCAAATACTTGTTGTTCACTTAGGTCAACGTATGTTGCAGGCATTAATCTATCTGGATCAGCATCATCACCAATAGTAATAGTAGTATCACCATCGAATACAGTAGTTACTTCTATAAGCACTTCCATTGGTCTACTAAAGTTACTAACATTACCTAGTGTAACATTACCATCGTTAAACTGAACAGTTGAACTAAGTGTTGCGGCATCTGTGCCTGAACTATCTCTAGTGCTGATTAATGTTAAATGTCCTGTTGAAGCAGGGTTATCTTGTCTTGCTATATATACAGCATACTCGCCATCGCCGCCATCAGTAACTTCTATCAAGTCACCTTCGTTAATTGTGTTATCGGAATATACAGCCGCTAAGTTTGCCTTTCTAAATGTTGCACTAGCACCTGAGGCGTCTGCACCAATACCTGTTGCACCAACATACTTACCACCACTAACGTAAATTACATTACTTGTTCCAGTTCCGATATCAGTAGGTAGGTTGTCACCTATAAAGTGCAATATACCTGATTGGTAATCGAAATACCATTGGTCCTCATTACCTGAACCAGTTTCAAATAATTGTGTTCCTGAAGATTGTGCGTTTGCTAACCCTGATGGAGCCGCATATACTTTTAACTGATATGTTGCACCAAATGAGGGCGGTATCCAATTTGTTTCTCCTGTTTTCCAGGTTCTATTATCAGAGGATGTTCCGTCTTCTGTAGTTTGTTTAGCACCACTTATTGCGTCTGAGTAAACATGCACAACACTAGTGTTAGCGGCAGGTATGGTCGCCGGAATGCTATCTGATTGTGCCCATATCATTGATGTTGATACAATAAAGTCTGAAACGTTTGCTTCGTTAGGTGCTTTTTTGTTGGCGTTGGTATCAGTTTTAGCCTTACTAAAACCTACCTTCTTCCAAAGTAAATCAACCTTTTGACTATCAGTTATTGCCATTATTCAATACTCAATGCTGTGAGAGAATCGCCATCCTCAAGTTTAATCCTTACAAGTATATTATTACCTGTTGCGTCTGTTCCGTTTTGATCACCTAGGGTCATTGTGAAAGTATCGTTACTGTAACTAGTGCCATCTAAAATTCTATCACCTGATGTAAATGCACAACCGTCACTACCATTACCACCTGCACCTGTATTACTACCTGGTGTTCCTGCTCCTGCATAAGTTAATCCAGCACTTAGCCAACCGCTAGTTCCACTAGTGCTATCAATATTAGTGCCTGGAGCCGCTACAAACAATCCACTAACCGTTCCTGTCAGTCTTACTGTAAAGTTTGCCATTGTTGTTCTTCTAAATGCAAAAGTAAAGTATTGTGTTCCACTTCTGCCTGTTGCTAAATCAGGACCTACTGGTAAGTAGCCTGAACTTAAATCTGTATCAAAGTGTTGTAGTGTATTCCATCTTACAACTGCTTCGCTTGTTCCTGCAATAGTTTCTGCTCCACTCCATGCATTTGCTGTATAGTTATCTACACTATTATCAAAAGCAGGAGTATCACTTGCACTACCAAAGCCTGTAATTCTTAAACCATCATCGTCAAATGTAGCACCTAAACTATCACTTACTGCTATTGCAGACTCGTCAAAGGTTGGTGTTGCTGTCCATACTTGAATCTTTTCACTTGTTTCAGATGTGTATGAACCTGTGCCATTAACGTTAGTTGCTCTAAATTTAATAGGCTCAACTGCCGCTACACTACTTGTAGTAATGTCTACAATAACATCACCTAAAGCATAAGGACTTGCTACACCTGTTTGTGCTATTGGCACACCTGAGTTTAACATAGTGGACGAACCATCTATATCTGAATAGCCTCTAAACTCTTGTTGAACTGTTGAACCACTAGTGCTTTCTAAGTTATTGCCACTAGCAATATAAAAAATACTTGAACTATCTAAGTATGCTTCTCCAACTAGGTTACTAACAGTTGCACTCTGTAACTTAACTTGTGGTGAACCACTATTGTAATAAGGAATACCTGAAACATATCTCTTAGAACCTGCTGTTTGTTCTACTAAAGTTGCACTTCCTATATTAATAGTAGGAGCACTTGTTACATTATCTTTAACAATGTAAACGTTGTTAGTTGTTCCTGTAGAATCATGTCTGATTGCAAAACTGTGGACACCTGTTGCTAAACTGCTAATATCTTTTGTTATTCTTGCAGTAAACACTTGGAAGAAGTTTTGAGGATATGTTGTTGAACTTATTTGATCATAAGCATCGCCTTCTGCTGTTACTACTAATGAAGTAAACGTTCCTGTTTCGCCAGTTGACGTTGTAAATGCTTTCTGTCCATCTGCATTACCATCTACTAGAGCACTTACTGTGCCGCTATCTGATCTATATGCATCACTAATAGTTGATGTGCTTACACTTGTAGTAGTATCATATCTTCTTGCTGTTGTGCTGTTTAAACTTGCTCCGGAACTAATACCACCTACTGCATTAGTGGCTCCATGTGCCAGTTTACTTGTATCTTGTGCTGACGTTGATAGTGTTAAACTCTTACCTGAAACACTAGTTGGCGCCGCTGGTAAATCCTCTAATGAGAACACTACCGTATTTGAATCTGATTGGACAGTTAAATCAGGCTGTCCTGTGGCTGTCATTGTTAATGTATATGAGCCTGCTGTTTGACTTAGGTAATCATGAGTGATGTTAGCACCACCTACTGATCCTGCTGGTGAACCTGATTCAGAGACACTATCGTTAGCCGATCCATCGCCCCATGCATATACATAAGCATTTGCATTTTGTGTAGTATTATCTACAGTTACTACTGCTCTGTTCGTTCCACTTAAATCTGTTCCTTTATATAGGACTCTATCACTGTCGTTGCTACTGCTTAATGCTTGACTAACACTTGTTCCAGTAATAGTTGCTCTTAGATCTGGTTCAACATGAACTGTAAAGTTTGAACTCTTAAATGGAGAGCCTGTATGATTACTAATAACTTCTAAGTTACCTACAAAGTCTACTGCCGTTCCTGCTGATTGTTGTCCACCGCTTAAAGCATAAGTGTGGTCAATAGTTCCGCTAGTGTCACCTGATGCTCCACTTCCTACATTAACAGTTGAAGTAGTTCCATCTCCCCAAACATATCTATACTGTATGCCCATTGCGGCATAAGTTCCAACACCACTCTCAGTAGTGTTAGTAAATGTTACAGGATGTCCTGATGTTGCTGTTTCGTTTATTCCGCTGTTATCGTCTAATGAGACACTAGGGGTGTGCGTATCGAACACATTAATAACTGCTGTTGTATTATTAGGGACCGTTGAAGGATCTGCAGTTGAATGTGTTAGCAATGTCAACTTAACAGTTCTTTGTTGATCTGTTTCTGTTGACGTTGTAAAGGTATGCGATAAACGTGAACCTTGAGTTCCGCCTGTATCAGTATCTGCACTGATATCTGCGTTGCTTGATGCATCACCCCATTCTATTCTATACGTTGCTGAAGCACTACCAATGTTTGTAGTTTGGTTTTCAAAATAGAGTGCCGTGCCGTCGTCGACGGCTGTTACTTCACTGCCTCCACTTGAAGCGGCAAAGAATCCAAAATCTGCAACTGGGTTTGCAGTATAAAGGGTTATAAAATTATTTTTTGTTAAACTTGCTGAACTACCTTCACCAGCACCTGCATTGTTAAATGCTGTAACTGTTACATCAAAGGGAGATAAAGCATTGTTTGAGTAAGTATGACTTGGAGTGCTATCTGTTGTAGCAGTTGTTGATGTTCCATCACCCCAATTAATAGTATATCTATTTGGGTTACCTGTAGTGCTGATTGTCAATGTTGTTGACAGTGGAGCACCACCTGAGGATACATCTGTTGTATAGTTTACGTCTCTAACAAATGTGTTGTTATAAACATTAAGTGTGGCTTCGTTTAATTTATCAATAGCATCGGATACTTTTTCTGTGTTACTTAAACTAGTAACTGCACCTTGTCTTGTTACAGTGGTGTTTCCTGCATACTCACCTTGGTCAGGTGTAATATGCCAATCACCATCTCCTTGTGCGTCAACATTTCCTAATGTTAGACTGAAGCCGTCTGTTGCGGCACCTTGAGCATCTAATTGTGCTTTGGTTACAAAGTCTTCGGCCACTGTAGCATTCGCTCCTTGTAAACGTGTAAGTGTTGCATTATCTTCTGCAACAATTTGCATTAAACTGGCGTCTGCATTACCTTTTAGTTTAGGACCTTGTTTTCCTAACTGTAGGCTTGCACCAACTCCGATTAAACCATAATTTTTGACTTGTGCCACTAATAGATCTCCCTAATACAGTAGTTATTTATCTACTTGTTATAATCATTTAGTGTAGTAATATATCTTGACTTTTTATAGAAATAATGTATAATAGTAATATGAGATTCTTAATTATAGGAGATGTTCACGGAGGCTATGCACCTTTTAAACGTGCTGTAGACTTTGCTTGTGAAAACGATTTGCATTTAATTAGTGTAGGGGATCTTATTGATAATGGTCCAGATGGTGCTAAAGTAGTATCAGAAATGCTTAAATTGTTAGATCAAGGTAAAGCATCTGTAATTAAAGGCAACCATGAGCATAAAATTATTAGATACCTAAACGGTGCTAATGTTATGTTAGGCCCTCCTAACATGGTAACCATAGATCAATTCAAAACTGATAAAGCATTTGAAGTAGATTTTAGACGTATGGCTGAAGACTATTGTGAAAACTTTATTAAGATAAGTGAGAATATATTTGTAACACATGCAGGTATGCATCCAGACTTCTGGGAAGCAGAAGCATCAAACAAAACATATACTCGTAAGATGACTGATGAGATGATGTTTGGCCAAGCAGATTGGAGCAAAACGTTTGAACATGGTGGTGAAACATACCCTGCAAGAACTTACCGATGGAGGCACTCAGTTCCTTCTGGTATAACATTAATAGTAGGTCATGACCCTACACCTCTTACAGAAAAACCTAACTTTGATAACTTTCAACTCAAACCGCTAGACTTTACTAATAGTCAAGGAGGAAGGATTATTTGGTTAGATTGTGGTGCCGGAAAAGGTGGAACTTTGTTTGGAACAGTTGTAAATAAGGATACACCTATAGATGTAGAATTTATAGACTTTGGAAAATAAATTATGGAATACATTACTTACATATTAATTTTATTTATAATGTATATCGTATGGAACGATAGAAACAATAGGCCAAAACATTGAAACTAAGTTATAAAGATTGCGGCAAGATAGGATTTACATGTAGCACATTTGATTTGCTACATGCAGGACATATCACAATGCTTGAAGAAGCAAAGCGACATTGCGACTTTCTAATTGTTGGCTTGCAGAACGATCCTACAGAAGATAGACCAGAAAAGAATAAACCAGTGCAGAGCATTGTTGAAAGGCAACTACAACTGGCCGCTGTTAAGTATGTAGACGAAATTGTTATCTACAACACAGAACAAGACTTAGTTGACTTACTGCTCACACTACCAATTGATGTTCGTATACTGGGAGACGAATATAAAAACAAAGACTTCACAGGTAAAGACATTGCTAAACAACGTGGAAGTAAAATAGTATACAATGGCAGAGACCATAGTTTTAGTTCTACCAGTTTAAGAAAAAGAGTTGCACATGCAGACAGCGACTTTATAAACAAAAACAAATGAATAACACAATAAAAACAGGATTAATTTTGTTTGGTGCTTTGGTAATAAGTAGGCTATTACCATTGCCACCAAACAGCGAACCATTACTAGGACTTGCAGTTCTTACACCATATCTAACTAAAAACAATTTAGCATTCTTATTCCCATTAGCAGTTATGTTCATATCTGATCTGTTTATAGGATTCCATAACAGTATGCTAATGACTTATTCAGCACTAGCCGTAGCACCTTTTATCAGTAGAACATTAGATAACAAGTATATAGCATTAGGCTGTAGTTGGTTAGTGTGGCACGTTTTAGCCAACATAGGACAAACGTATGCGCCGTTTACAGCATTATCTTTATTGTTTGATATCAAACTACTAGTTAGCGGATTAAGTGTTGTAGTGACGTATGATTTAATGAGGAGATTATGGCAGACAGTATCAACAGAAGCATAGCAAAAACAATTACATGGAGAATTTTAGCAGTTTGTATAACCATGATAGTATCTTATATTACATTAGATGCTATTCATCCTGAATGGGACAGCCACCAATTAAGAGAATCAGCAATGATTATTGGTGGGGCTGATATGATTATAAAAATGTTTGTGTATTTTATGCATGAACGACTGTGGACTAAAGTAAAATGAAACAATCAATGAAGCATGCCTATATGGATGTAGCAGAAAGGTTTTCACAAGAAAGCCATGCTGTCAGAGCCAAAGTAGGTGCTATCATAGTTAAAGATAATAGAATCATAAGCATTGGTTATAACGGTATGCCTAGTGGTTGGGACAACGTCTGCGAAATAGAAGACACTATACATGATGTTCCTCACATGAGAGAAGAGTATGCGGCTCGTGGATATATAATGCATAGTAGCAGTGATTCTGTAGAATGGAAAAAACTAACAAGTAAACCAGAAGTGTTACATGCTGAAGCAAATGCTATAGCCAAAGTAGCACAAAGTAATGAGAGTTGTAAGGATGCCGTTTTATTTTGCACACACTTACCTTGTATTGAATGTGCTAAACTGATACACCAAGCAGGTATATCAACAGTATATTATAAAGAAGACTACAATGCGGCCAAAGGTGCAGGCAGAGATTTCCTAGAAAACAGCAGAGTCACACTCGAACAGATCATAATATAATTTTTGATAAATAGTAGCATGGACGACATGCGGAAGTTAATCAACTTAATCGAAAGTGCTCAACACACACAAAAGCCTTTTGTCGAAGAAGCACCCAAAGACCAATGGAGTAAGTTATTCGAATATAACTTACAGGCTACATTAAAAAACTTTGCTCCAAAAATAATTTCAGCAGGCATATATGGTGTGTTGTCTGATGCGTCACAGAAAGGTGCCTTCACTGAGAAGCCTTCAGATAGAACAATAGCAGATTTAATATTTAGAAGAATGAGTGATTATCGAAAGATGGCCCATAAGTTGATACAGGCAGAAGTTCATAAGAAGTTTGCAGAACATGTGCAAAGCGGTAAAGTAAAACAATTTTTAGACAGTGATTCAATAGCACAGGTAGACAGAGCAGTAGATGCCTATCAAGGTGGAGAAGATGATATTGACCTAGACATGAACCATCCATTTAGAAGCATGGGCACATACGGTAATCCTAACCCAGACAATAAAGACAATGCGCCTTGGCCAGGACCAGGCGGTGAGACTGGAGGCTATCCGCCAGGGCCAAGGAAAGTTAGTAAAAGAGGATTTAGTCTAGCAAAACAGGGCAGTATCGAAAAGCACATGTATAATGCTAAAACAACAGCAAAAGACGGCATACCCGGTAACACTGGTTACCTAGATGTGCAACCTTTAGGCACATTTTCTAATGCAGGACTAGGCAGAGCAACTCCACTTCACGTTTGGGCAGGTTCTAGTGATGCCTATGGAGATGCTGAAAAAAACTTCTTAGTGGGTTATAGGACAGATGGTTCTAACTTTGAAGTCAATCCTCTGTTTAACGAGATCATGAATGACACAGCATTTCAAAATAAGTTTGCTACAAAATTTTTAAGACTGCTGGAAAGTTTTGATCCTACACCTCAAAAGAAATATGTATTGCCGCTGTTAAAATTCTTTTTAAAACAAGAATTTTATATGAAGGTAGGCGCCAACACAGACCCTGATGTAAAACAACCAGGATTAGTATCCAGACCTGGAACAATTACAACATTTCCAGACATAGAAGATATGAGAAGCACACACTTTGAAGATCTGGCTTGGTTTGACCAGAACAAACATCGACTGCCAGCAGACAAGAGAGATATCAATCAGTATAAAACTATTAACGAATTCGGTTATTATGTTGATGGTGTTAGAAACAAAATAGATTTTAAAGACAAAGAAAATCCTAAACTGGATAAAGTCAAAGGCGCATATGAAAAAATATACAGCAGTGAACATGGTGATGTATATTGGGTTAAAGATGAAGAGGCTAGTTGTTATATTGGACAAGGCACACGTTGGTGCACCGCATCAACAGAAAGCACAAACTACTTTAGTGAATACAATGCAAAAGGTCCATTGCTTATAATAAATTTCAAAAAGCCTACACTGGTAGCAACATCACAAACAGCCTGGCAAGGTGTTGATGACTTAGGAGATTTAGCAATGAGCACAGCAAAAGTAAATCGTGTGCAGATGAATCTCCATTATGGTTCTGGTCTAGGAGAAATAATGCAAGGCATAGAAACAAACGGTGTAGGTTTCAAACCAGACGAATGGGAAGACAGATTAACAAAAATACCATACGGCACTTCAATTAAAGGCGTAAGTCAATTTACCAAAGGATTAAACAAGAAACAAGAAGACGCCAAACAAGTGCGAAATATGTTATACTACGAAAAGTTTATGTATATGGCAGATTCTAAGGACCGTCAAGTATGGCCTATTATATCAAGTCCTGCATTACAGCAGGCAGGCGTTGACCTAAGCGATCAACCACTCACACTGATGTGGCAAGATCCCAAGTTTCAAAGTGCTCTTAAGCAAGTAGGCCCTGAATGGAATAAAGTAATGCAACATCCTGATCATGGTGAAGAGTTTGAGGATCAATATGATAGAGATGATGCATTAGAACGTTATCGAGAAGAGCATCAGGCAGACATAATTGATGATGATTGGGAAGATGAAGAATATGATTGGGACGACGATTAAAACCAATATACCCAACTTAAAGGTTGACACTCAGGTAAATATGCTGTATAATATACATATATTTAAAGTTAGGTAAACTATGAGTGTAAAAAGCACAACACAAATGACTAAAGCAGAACTGCTTGAAGTTATCACAGACAAGAATCGAGTAATAGGCGAATTAAACAGCAAGATCGATGAGTTAGAGAGTATGGCAATTAAAAGCACCAGTAAGCCTTTAGATGCAGATACAAGTAGACTGATAAGCAGTTTAAATTCCAGAATTAAAAATCTAGAAGAAAAGGTAGGATAATGCAGTCAGTATTTGTATATGGTTCTCTTAAACGGGGGAACAAAACCAGAGGAATGCAACATTTTCCTAATGCCGAGTTTGTTGGAGTAACAAGAACAAAACGTGCTTTATTCCGTATGATAGACTTAGGAAGTTTTCCAGGTGTTATGATAATTGAAAACGACGGCGGCAAATATGTA
>Ga0222718_10001489_pt1 | contig 22284 bp, 21 predicted proteins | sample C33_27DmetaG_FD_165045 | JGI IMG/M metagenome (GOLD analysis project Ga0222718, IMG submission 165045) | Estuarine water microbial communities from San Francisco Bay, California, United States - C33_27D | ecosystem: Environmental > Aquatic > Marine > Unclassified | place: USA: California...
AAGTGACCAAATAACAATTTATTATATTTGTTCATCACACGGTGCAATGAATGGTACTTTGTATATTAGACAAAAAATACCTTCAGTTCAAAAATATACAGGAAACGGTTCAACAACAGCATATACTGTTACAGCAGGTAAAGTTGTTGATGACATGTTAGTATTCGTAAATGGTATTTGTTTAGTTCCTACTGATGATTATACAATTTCTGGGACAACATTAACCATGGCAACGGCGCCGGCAAATACGGCAGAAATTACAATTAGGTATCTATAATGGGAACAATAACAAGAACATTAGCAAATAATTTACATCATTTTGGTAGTAATACCGTTGAAACAGGAACATGGACCCCTACAACAAATATAGGATTTGCTTCTGTAGCAGAGGCAAAATATATTAAAATTGGTAAATTTGTACAAGCGGATGTAAGTGCTACTTATAACGCAGGACCAGGAGACGCTTCTCAAGCTTCTTCTTTTGGTGGATTACCTTTTTCTGGAGACAATGATTGTGAATCAATTTCTTTTAATGTATTAGTTGAAGGACACAATGAACCAGTTTATTCAGAGGTATCTGGAACAGGCGGAAGTATGAAGTCAAGAACGGACAATGTGCCATTAGTAAGAAGTCAAATAGGTAATAGAACATTAAAAGCTACATTTACTTACACAACGGATATAGATTAGGATAGATTATGGCAACAACAACAGCAATAGATAAATGGCAATTAGATAGTAGGGGTATTCTAAATTATAGAACAACCACAACAGTAACAGATGATGACGATAATGTAACTAGTCAAACTCATCATAGGTCTACTTTAGGACCAGGTACCATAGACGATAGCGAAGTTTGGACTGATAGTGATATATCAAGTTTTTCAACAGAAATACAGAATGCTTGTAATGCTGCTTGGACAACGGAAGTCAAAAATGCTTATAAAACAATTTTAATAAACAAGAAACTATATAGCTAATGAAAACTTGTATAAATATAGTTAAGGAAGAAATAAAATAGTATGCCAGCAATTATAACAGACAGATTTAGAATTCACAATAGTGAACAATTTTCAGAGGCGTTTTCTGAAGCTTCAGGTAATACATTTTACCTAGGTATCGGAAGACCTCAACCTTTTGCTACATCTACAAGAGCAGATAGTAGAACAAATAACGAGGGAACAGACGCAGCTCCAATTACACCAGCAGATAATACAACTGCTCAGACATATCCTTATGATGATTTAATTGCGGCTAAAAAAATTACTTCAACAGATGTTACTTTCTGTATACCAAGAAGAAACTGGACAACAGGCACAATTTACGATATTTACAGACATGATTATGGAGATTATGCAACAGGTAATACATCAACTATTACAGCAAATAGTGGTGCTTCGACATTACATGACGCAAGTTTTTATGTATTAACATCAGCTAGAAATGTTTACAAGTGTTTAGATAACAATGGTAATGCAGCTTCAACTGTAGAACCATCTACAACACTACCAGATATTATTTCAACTGCTGACGGATATAAGTGGAAATATATGTACACTCTATCTGCTTCGCAACAATCAAATTTCTTGTCAACTGACTTTATGGCAGTAACGACAAACTCAACAGTATCATCAGCAGCTGTTGATGGTGCAATTAACATTGTAAAAATTAAAACTGCTGGTTCAGGTGGTGCAGACGGCACACATACAAATATTGATATCAAAGGTGACGGTACGGGTGGTAAAGTTTCAGTTACGGTAACTTCAGGTACAGTAACAGCAGTTACAGTTACAACTCCTGGAACAGGTTATACTTTTGCTACAGTTTCAAATGCACAAATCGTAGCCGCTGGTGCTTCAAACCTTGTTGGTGCAGAATTAGATTGTATAATCGAACCAAAAGGCGGACACGGATTTAATGCAGTAGAAGAATTAGGTGGATTTTATGTGATGATGAATACATCACTAGAGGGTACTGAAAGTGCAAACACAAGTGACTTCACAGTTGCAAACGACTTTAGAAAAATTACTTTGATTAGGGATCCAAAATCAGGTGGTTCAGCTGCCACATCAACTACAATGAGAGGTACAAAAGCAGTTAACCTTTCAGGTGTTTCAGGAACATTTACAATTGACGAAGAAATTAACCAAGCCTCTACAGGTGCAGTAGGTAAGGTTGTAGAATGGGATTCAGTTAATAGTATATTGTACTATATACAAACAAGACATGTTGATGAAGGTATCGACCAATATGGAAATTTAACAGCATTTAGTGGCCAAAATGTTATTACAGGCCAAACATCAAGTGCTAATGGTACACCTACAACATCAACAAGCACTATTAACAGCCAGGCATTTACAAGTGGATATTCAAGTGCAGAAATAGACGCTGACTCTGGTGATATTCTTTACATTGAAAACAGAGCGCCGATTACAAGAGCTGCTGACCAAACAGAGAATATTAAACTGGTTATAGAATTTTAGGAGAGTTAAATGCCAAGTCCAACTGACTTTAACCTCTCACCTTACTATGATGACTTTAACGAGTCAAAGAATTTTCACAGAATTCTTTTTAGACCGTCATTTGCAGTTCAGGCTCGAGAGTTAACACAATCACAATCAATTCTACAAAATCAAGTAGAAAGAGTATCAGACCATCTTTTTGAAAAAGGTGCAATGGTTATTCCTGGTGAAATCGGTTATAATATTAATTATTATGCTGTTAAGTTAACTTCATTCACAGATTCAGCCGCAGTTGGTGTTACACTTGCAGATTTTAATAACTTACAATTAACAGGTCAAACTTCAGGCGTTGTTGCAAAAGTAATTAACATATCTGCTACAGACGGTACTGACCCTAACACATTATTTGTACAATACGAAACTTCAGGTACTAATAATTCTTCTACAAAATTTACAGACGGAGAAACAATCTCTGTTTCTACAACTTTACAAGGAGTTGTAACAACAGTTTCAGCAGTAGTAAATACATGTGCTACAGGTTCAGCTGCCTATATTGCAGAGGGTGTTTATTATATCAACGGCTTTCATGTCGAAGTTGCTGAACAAACTTTAATTTTAGAAAAATATAGTAACACACCATCTTACAGAGTAGGTCTATTAGTTGCTGAAACATTTGAAACTCCAAATGATGACCAAAGTTTAAATGATAATGCACAAGGAACATCTAACTTAAATGCTCCTGGTGCTCACAGATTTAAAATTACATTAACACTTACAAAGAAAACTTTAGCTGCTACAGATGACGCAAACTTTGTAGAGTTGTTAAGATTAAAAGCAGGTATCTTACAAAATCAAGTAAGAACAACAGACTATGCAGTATTAGAAGATACACTTGCTCGTAGAACATTTGATGAAAGTGGTGACTACGCAGTAAGAGATTTCGATTTAGATATTAGAGAACATTTAAAAAGTGGTAATAACAGAGGTATTTACACTTCAGCTAACGGTGGTTTAGAAACTAAACTAGCATTAGGTTTAGGTGCTGGTAAAGCATATGTTAAAGGTTATGAAATTGAAACAATCGGTACTACATTTATTAATTTAAATAAGGCCAGAGATTTTGATACACAAAATAATTTTACTACTAAATTTGATGTAGGTAACTATGTTAATGTTACAAATATATTTGGTTCACCAGATGTAGGTTTTGTATCAGGTTCTACAGAAGCATTTAAAAGAATTAATTTCTACGATACTTTAACAAGTGCTAGAGGTACAGAAAACGCAGGTTCAGGTGGTTCTATAACATCAATTGGTCGTGCTAAGTCAAAAGGTTTTCAATATGTAACTGGAGCTGCTTCAGCATACACATTTGCTAGTTCAAGTTTAACAAGTGCAATTTATAGACATTACATGTTTGACATTAACATGTTCACTCATTTAAATGTTACTACAAACACAGCATTCACAACGGGAGAAACTATAACAGGTAGCACTTCAAATGCTACAGGTACGGTAGAAAGTATAACAACTGCTACTAGCGCTACAATTTCAGGTGCAACAGCAGCTAATCCTGTAGTTATTACAGCAACAGCACATTCACTTAAAGAAGGACAACAAGTTACAATTTCAAGTGTTGCAGGTATGACAGAATTAAATGGTAATGTTTATACTGTTAGAAATCCAGCAGCAAACACTTTTCAATTGTATGCCACAGACGGTATAAGTTCAATTGACGGTACTGGATTTACATCATATACTTCAGGCGGTACTGCTACACACGGAGTATTAGTCTTATCAAGTACAAACGGTTCATTTGTTACAGGTGAAACAATTACTGGTGGCACATCAAGTAATACAGCAATTATTCAAGCAGACGCAGTTGGCCTAAAAGGTGTTAGACAATATGATTTTTCTGCTACTAAACAAATTGGTATGGCGGGCACACCAGCATACACGGCTGATGTATCAAGAAGTTCATCATATGGAGAAAGTTTACAGATTACAGGTAACATTACAGTTGCAAATAGTGGTACTGCTGTTACTGGTTTTGGTACTTTATTTAATACAGAATTAAAAATCGGAGATGAAATTACAATCTCTACAGACGCAGGTGGAACAGTAACTAGAATTGTAGAAGCTATCATATCAAATACTTCTTTGACATTATCAGCTGCTGTTGGTGGTTCAGATGTTTCAACTAAATCTGTTGCAACTAGAAACAGAGCTAAATTACAAGATTCAAATAAAAATGTATCTATATTTAAATTGCCAAATGAAGCAGTTAAGACTTTAAAAACTACTTCTAATTCAGGTATTACAGATACAAACTTTAAAGTAAGAAGACAGTTTATAAAACAGTTATCATCCGGTTCAGGTCAAATTTCAGCAGGTACAAACGAAACATTTGCTAGTTTATCTGAAGGAGATTATACTGTATCTATTAAAGCAATTGGTTCAGCTTCATCTGGTGCTAACGGAAACATCCTAAGTTTAACAGGTAATAATGCTGATGGCAACCCTATATTCACACTATCAGGTTCTCCAACAGGAAAAACACTTGACTTGGATTTTGGTACTGCTTATGCAGACGCAGAATTAAAAATTATTGCGACAGTAAATCGTTCAGTTGCAGGTTCTAAAACTAAAACATTAAATACAGGTTCTACTGTAGCAGTATCTACACAAGCTACTATCGAAAGTGGTGTTATAGGTTTAGCAAAGGCTGATGTTTATAAAATTAATAATGTTTATATGTCTCCTGATTTTAGCACAGCTGCTACAACATCACATACAGATATTACAAGTAGATTTGAATTAGATACAGGTCAAAGAGATAACTTCTATGATATTGGTAGAATTAAATTAAAAACTGGCGAGTTAACACCAACAGGTAGATTACTTGTTAACTTTGATTACTTCTCACACGGTTCAGGAGATTATTTTGATGTTGACTCTTATTCAGGTGTTGTTAACTATGCAGATATTCCAGAATACAAATCAGATACAACAGGACAATCATTTCAATTAAGAGATTGTTTAGACTTTAGACCAAGAGTTGATGACGCAAGTACAATTAATTCAGGTGGTCAAGATAGAAGTTTTGATGGCACAGGTGCTTCAACAGTAGATGTTGTTAAATTTGGTGATGATGTAACTACAGATTTTGAATACTATCTATCAAGAATTGATAAAGTATTTTTAGATAAAGACGGTTCATTTAAAGTTGTTGAAGGTGCGTCTTCATTAGACCCACAAGTTCCTAAAAATTTAGATGGTGCAATGCATTTATACACATTGTCACTAGCACCATATACTCTATCCGAAGAAGAAATTGAAATAGAACAAATTGATAATCGAAGATATACAATGAGAGATATTGGTAGATTAGAAAAAAGAATAGAAAATATTGAATACTATACTCAATTATCTTTATTAGAAACACAGACACAACAATTACAAATACAAGACGCAGATGGTTTTGATAGATTTAAAAATGGATTTATCGTAGATAACTTTACTGGTCATGGTATTGGTGATGTTGGTAATTTAGATTACAGAATTGCAATGGATATGGCTTCAGGTGAAGCAAGACCAATTTGTAAAACAGATTCAGTTCAGTTGATTGAAGCTGATAATGATGGTACAGCAATTCTTTCTACAGATAGAACAGATAATAATTATCAGAAAACTGGTGATTTAATTACATTACCTTATACTGAACAAACTTTAATTGACCAACCTTTTGCAAGTAAATTTTTAAATGTTAATCCATTCAATGTATTCACATGGGTTGGTACTGTTGAGTTAGACCCACCAGGAGATGAGTGGAAAGAAACAGAAAGAGTGCCAGAATTAGTTGTTAACCAACAAGGTATGTTTGATACTATGGCTGCTAATTTAGGAAATCCTAACTTAACAGAAATACAATTAGGTACTGTTTGGAATGAATGGCAAGACAATTGGGTTGGTAGACCTGTAGAATCAGGTACTAGAAATATTGGTGGTGCTAGAAGAGAACAAACATTTGCTCACGGTATTCCAAGAAGAGTATTACAAACACAAGAAATTACATCCGTTCAACAAGTTAATCAAACGAGAACAGGTGTTAGAAGTGTATTTGTACCACAAGTTGTTAGACGGTCAATGGGCGATAGAGTTCTTAATGTTGCATTTATTCCATTCATTAGAAGTAGAACAGTAAACTTTACAGGTACAAGATTTAAACCAAACACAAGAGTATATCCATTCTTTGAAAATATTGATATATCATCATATGTAACACCTACAGGTGGTTCATTAGGTGGTAACTTGGTGTCAGACGCCAACGGTGCATTATCAGGTTCTTTTGCAATACCTGACCCTACTGTGGATTCAAATCCTAGATGGCGAACAGGTACTAGAGTATTCAGATTAACAAGTTCATCTACTAACGATTTAAATTCAGAGGTAGAAACTGCTGGTGAAGGAGATTATTCAGCAAGTGGTTCATTAGAAACAGTTAGAGAAACAATTGTTTCAACAAGAGAGCCTAGAATTGTTAGAGAAAATACTACAGAGAATAGAACAATTGCAAGAACATCAACTAGAAGAACAGACAGACAAGTTGGTTGGTGGGATCCTCTTGCTCAAACATTCTTGATAGATGATAAAGGTGGTGTATTTGTTACTTCACTTGATATATATTTCCAATCTAAACCGGGAGCTACAGACTCACAAGTTCCTGTAACTCTTCAAGTTAGAGAAGTTAAGAATGGTTATCCATCTACGAACATTTTACCTTTTTCAGAGGTGTCATTAAATCCATCTGCTGTGTCAACAAGTACAGACGCTAGCGTGGCTACAACATTTACATTCCCTAGTCCTCTGTTTATACAAGAAAATACAGAGTATGCTTTTGTATTGTTAGCAAACTCACAAGAGTATAATGTATATGTGTCAAGAGTTGGTCAAACTAATTTAGGTTCAGATAGAACAATCTCTCAACAACCTTATGCTGGTGTATTATTTAAATCTCAAAACGGTTCTACATGGACTGCTGAACAAAATGAAGATGTTAAATTTAAAATGAAGAGAGCTGAATTCTCAAATGTTACTGGTAATGTTACATTAGTTAATGATACTTTACCAAGTAAAACATTAAAATCAAACCCATTAAGAACAACAAGTGGTTCAGATGTAGTTAGAGTATTCCATAAAAATCATGGTATGCATGGCACATCAAACAATGTAACCATTTCAGGATTAGGTGCTAGCACAGACTACAATGGTATTACAGGTTCATCTATCAATGGAACATACACATCAATTTCAAATGTAACTTTAGATAGTTATGATATTCAAATTGCAGATAGTTCGACTGCTACATCAACAGGAGATGTAGGCGGTAGTTCAGTAGTTGCAACACAAAATAGATTATATGATGTGGCTATGTTAAACTTACAAACTATGACTGTACCTGATACTAATATTGGTTACACAATCAGACCAACAAGTGGTAAATCAGTTCATGGTGCAGAAACAGAGTTTTCATTAACATCAAGTGCAAATGCAGTTAATGTGGTTGCAAATGATAACATTTACTTTGAAGCGCCAAATATGGTTGCAAGTGAAATAAATGAAACAAACGAAATGGCTGGAAGTAAATCAGTATTTGTAAATTGTTCATTGACAACATCAAATACAAAAGTTTCACCTGTAATTGATACTCAAAGAATTAGTATGATTACAATTCAAAACAGATTAAATAGTCCTACATCAATCAATACACCAAACTTTAAAAATGATGAACAATCAAGTGGTTCTTCATCAGCTGCTATTTACTGTACAAGACCAATTGTATTAGATAATCCATCTACAGCTTTAGAAGTTAGACTTACTTCAAATGTAAGAGCTTCTGCTGAAGTTGAGGTTTATTTCAGAGGCACATCATCTGAAGAAGTAAGAGATATTAAAGAGTTAAGTTGGACACCTTTTAATGGCAATGGTAGTGAAGACACTACAGTTGCACCAGCAGAATCTAATAATCAATTTAAAGAATACAAATATAGTGCAAGTGCAATACCTGATTTCACAGCATTTCAAATTAAGATTGTTATGAAAGGTACTAATTCAGCACATGCACCTAGAGTAAAAGATTTAAGAGGAATAGCTTTGGCGGTATAATATGAGTGCTAGATTAAAAGTAGAAGGACATACACATTTAGTTAGAGAAGTTACTTCTAGTGGTATTGTTAATACTAACACAACTGAATATGATATTTATATGCAAAGAGTGAGGTCAAGAGAACAACATGGCGACCAAATTAGAACAGCGGTAAAAGACATAAATAATCTAAAGAATGAATTAAGAGAAATTAAAGGTTTAATAAAAGAGTTAATCAATGGCAATTAGACAAATATTAGCAACAGATACACTAGAAACTTTTAGAACGCAGTTTAACAATCTAAACTCACAAGATTTTGGTGATATTGCAAACTTAACAGGTTCAATTACGGCAACTAATCTAGTTGACGCAATGAATGAAACTATTAGTATTGCTACATCTACGGCTGGTTTTAAAATTGAAGACGCCTCATCAACACAACAGTTAATTGGTGGTGGTGATGTTTTAAGAATATTTGGTACTTCAAATGAAATTGAAGCTGTTGTTAGTGCAGTTGACACATTAACAATTGGATTACCTAGTGCAGTTTCTATCACAACCTCTGTTACAGCACCAACTGTATCAACTGGTAATATGTCTTTAACAAATGGCTCTATTACAGACTCAAGTGGTTCAATATCTTTTGGTGATGAAAACTTAACTACAACTGGTACAATCACAGGTAATAGTATTACAGGTACGGGTGGTACACATACATTAGGTACTATACAGTTTTCAGGTAACACAATCAATTCTACTGATTCAACTACTTTATTAATTGATGACTCTGTAGCTCTATCGGCAGGAAAAACATTAACATTAGATAAAATTTCATCAGCAAACACATTTATTGATTTTGGTGCAATTAATTTATCGACAGACGGCCATTATTATACGGCAACAACCGGAACAGGTGGTTTTATATTTGAGGGTTCTACACCTGATAGTTCAGAAACTTCATTATATGCAATCGACCCAACAGCTGATAGAACAATTGCTCTACCAGACGAATCAGGAACAATTATTACAACAGGTTCAACAGACGCTATTACAGAGTCAATGATGGCACCAGATTCCATTGGTCAAAATGAGTTTAAAACTCTAGTAACATTACAAATATTAAATTCATCTGGTACTGTATTAAAGACATTGTATGGCGCTGGTGCTTAAAAATGGGATTAAATCATGTCAGTAAGGGCTCCGTTATACAACAATGCAGGCAACATTCAAGAAATGTCAACAGCTATGGTGGGCGAAATTGTCGACCAAATTGTATATCAATATTCATTAAATCCTAGTGTATCTTTATCTGTTGTTGGTTCAGGTGGTTCTTTAGACGCCATTACTGATACTAGAAAACAGGCAGGCGCAGCTTCATCAAGTGCAACGGCATTCCCTAGTGAGGCGACAACAGCCGAGCCAAGCACAGTAACCGTAACATACGATAAGTTAACTTCAACAAGTTCTTCGGTATCACCTACTGCTGACACAGGTACAACTTGGCCTCTATATTATAATTCAAGTGGTCAAATTCAAGCAATGAATTTACAAGATGTAAAAGATACCTTTTTACACCCAGCAATAGATTTGTTGTCTGCTGGCACAACTACATCACAACAAGCAGGCACACATTGGATATCAGCAAATACGAGTGAAACAGGTTCGACAAGAGTCTCTGCTACACCTATATTTTCAGATACAAGAGCCGATACAGCAGCTTATACAGCAGGTGGTATTGGAGAAACATTAGACCAACCTACAACAATAACAAACTATTATCTATATACAGTTGACGGTTCAGATACATCATATACTGCTCCGTTTTTTATGAACGCTGGAAACAATTTACAAATTTTCCCAGAAGCAACTTTTGAATCTTTAATACAAGAATGGATAAGATATACAGCGGCCTCTTCAACTGACGGTTATAGTATAAGTTATAACATAGGTACTTCAGGTACAGGTAACACAAGAGGTTCTGGTATGGCAGATACAATTTTAAATGGTTCAGGTAATTACCAAACAAGATTTGTAAACGCAGACGATTATAGAGCGCAAGAGTTTCCAAACGGTTCAGTCGTAACAGCAAACACATATTATTTGAGAATTAATAAATCGTAATGAAAAATGAATATATTATTAACAGGACATAAAGGCTTTATTGGCAATAGGTTATTACAATACCTACAAGAAAAAGACCATACAATTATCACATTAGATAAGTTAACAGGACATGATATTATGTCTTGTGATTTTCCTCACAATATAGAAACAGTAATACATTTAGCAGGTTTATCTGGCGTGAGAGATAGTTTAGATAAACCAACAGAATATTGGAAAACAAATGTAATAGGAAGTCAGAGAATATTTGATTTCTATAAAACTAAAAGAGTTATCTATGCAAGTTCATCAACTGCTTATGAACCTTGGCAAAATCCATATGCTATGAGTAAGTATGCTATGGAACAACTAGAACATCCTAATAGTCTAGGTATGAGATTTACAACTGTCTATGGACCTGGTGCCAGAGAAACAATGTTAATACCTAAAATATTAAGGAATGACATACAATATTTAAATGTAAATCATATAAGAGATTTTATACATGTTGATGATGTCGTATCAGCAATAGATACCGTTTTACATAATGATGTAAGAGGTGTTATAGATGTCGGTACATGCATATCTAATAAACTTGTTGATATTGCAGATTATTTTAAAATTGATTACGAAAGCAGGATTGCTGATGAAACTGAAAGATTGGACAATACGGCCAATACAGAAATACTAAATAGTCTTGGCTGGTATGCAAAAACAAATTTATATAATTATATAGAGGAGAATAAAAATGTTCAATAAAGATAACTTCATAGAAGCTTCATTTATAGACAATGATAGAAAGAATATTGAAGTATTAACAAAGAGTGATGACGGTAAAAATTTAATACCTACAATTATACCGTATGACGAAAACAACCATATGTTCAAAGAGCTTATGGAGTTAATTACGATAGACAAATTACACGAAGACACACATAATAAGAAAAAAGAAGAAGGTAGATTATTTGAAGAGCAGGTGATGAGAATTGCCAAAGATAGTGGTATGCTATCTTCTATTGCTAAAGAAGAAGGCAATGATGAATACTTTAAAAATATTCTTGACGCTATAGTAAAACAACAAGATAATGAAGACCATTTGTTTGCCTTGAAAATAGCTGCATTTGAAAACATAAAAAAAGTTAGTGAATCTGATAATGTAGAAGGTAAAAAGAAAATTCGACAAGCAAAAAATAAAATTGAATTTTTTAGAGCCGTCTTTGACATGATTGAGTAACATGAATGAATATAGTATGTACAGGTAAACCTGGTGACGGATTATTAAGATATAGTTATGAGCATTGTTGTTATTTAAATAATCAAGGTGTAAAAAGTCGTGTTATTATTATACCTCATCCTGATTTTACAAAAGATGATTACACAAAATCTCTTAAAGACCAATATAAGACATATGAAAATGTGGTGTTTGATGATTATACACCAGCCTCTAGTGAAATAACATTTGTTTTAGGTAGAAGTATGATTACTTTGCCATACCTAGACAGACACAAATACACAAAAGACCAACTGTTAACTCTACGATTATTATTTAAGAATAACATTGTAGCAGTCTATTCAGAAAACCATCCTAAAGATTACCAATTAGCGTTAGAGTATTTTAAACCTAAAAAGGTTTATGACTTATGCGACCATGATGTTTATCCAAACGGTGTCGGTATTCAGTATGAAAAAATAATTAACTTTGATGAATATAAACCTATTGTAAAAGATATACAATATAAACATTTGTTTTTAGGTACAAATGAGATATATTACAAAGAGATTGAAAAACATATTGACAAATATCCAGACCATGGTATTGTTACATACAACAAAAAGTGGATTAATCCTAAATTAAATAATCTATTTGCACCTATTGAAAATATATTAGGTAAATTTGAAACATATGTTTATACAAAACCTAACTTTGACCCAGCGCCTAGACTATTTGTAGAGTTTAAATGGTTAGGTAAAAATGTAGAGTATGTAAGAGATATGAATATAAAAGATGGTGGTCCTGTTTACTGGAATAGGCCTACGCCCACGGAACAGATATATAAAAACAATATAAATATACTTGTAAGTTTAATAAAGAGTATATGATGAAGAAAAAATTAATAGTGAGTGGTTGTAGTTTTACTGATAAGAATTTTCAATCGTTGTCAGCACCAGATGTTGATTGTTCCTTTCCTAAATGGCCAGAGTTATTAGCCGAAAAATTAAATATGGATTGTATTAATTTAGGCGCTAATGGTGCCGGAAATAATTACATCTATAGCACATTACTAGAAGAAATTACAAGAACACCAAAAGATGAAATTGGTTTGGTATTAGCAGCTTGGTCACAAGTACATAGAGAAGACTATGAAACTTTTGTTAAATTAACACCAGCTAAAATTAGTCATTCGGATAAATTTCATAAAAATATGATGTGGAGAAACAAAAGACTGGGTAGAAATGGTGATATATTTTATTGGATAAAAGACACACTTCGTCATTATATCTCACTTGAAAATTTGTGTAAAAGGTATAATTTATCATATAAACAATTTCAAATGATATCACCTTTTCAAGGATATCTTAAAGGTTTATCTAAAACTGATTATGAAATTGTACAAAATTTAGATACTCCTAATTTTGAAAAAAATTATAAGTACGATAATGTTACAGATAAAGATTATATGAATTGTATTAATTTATTTTTAGAATATGAGAAACTTATAGACACTAAAAATTTTATAGGTTATCCACCATCAAAAGGTTTCGGAGGACACACTATAGAAGATAAAACTCTTTTTTACAAAAACGGAGATAATAGAAACGATTTAATAATATCAAAATATGATTTTCATCCAAATGGAAAAGGACATGAAAAAATAGCGGAGTTTATATATGACAGGTTGGGATAAAGATTACTTAGCAAACAAAGAAGAATACTTAGCTCTCTTTGATAGAGTTATGCAAAAGAAACAAGAAACCAATATCGAGTTTCTTGAAAAAAAATTATCAAAACGATTAGGTAGAAATGTTGTTGCCTGTGCTAATGGTACAGACGCATTATATTTTGCCTTATTAAGTAGAGGTATAGGTCCAGGTGATGAGGTACTTGTATCCAATTTTTCATGGATATCAACAGCAAGTGTCATAGCTATGACAGGTGCAACGCCTGTGTTTACAAGTATTGAGGCAATTTCTATGCATATGAATATATCTAGCATTAGAAAACTGTACGGTCCTAAAACGCCAAAAGAAGGATTTAAAAGTAAAGTAAAAGCATTAATATATCCTCACTTATTCGGCAACATGTCAGATACTACCAGAATCAAAAAATTCTGTCAAGCAAAAGATATTCTTTTTATAGAGGATGCTTGCCAAGCCCTAGGTTCTAGTTATAATGGTGTTGCTGCCGGTACGATAGGTGATATTAGTACATTAAGTTTTAACGATAATAAAGTTATTGCCGGCATAGCTGGCGGTGGTGCAATTGTAACAGATGGTGATACAGAAATATTTAAGAAGTTAAGACAACATGGTAAACATGAAATGTTAGGTTATAATTCTAAAATGTTATTGTTCAATGCTGAAGTTATTAATTACAGACTTGACAAATTAGATTGGTACATTGAGAAAAGACAAGCCGTTGCCAAACTATATGATGACGCATTAAAAGATGTGGTAACTGTACAAGATAATCCACCAGAATTAAATCATAACTATCACAAATATGTGGTAAGATTTAAAGATAAAGAAACAAGAGATAAAGTAAAAGAAAAGCTAGGTGCTACGGTACATTATGAAAGACCATTATCAGAATACCCTATGTGGAATAATATACCTCATAGAAAAGAAGATAAATGGATTAGTCAAGAAGTTTGTGATACTATTCTATCATTACCTATACACCCTTACATGACGAAGGAAGAAATTAACAAAGTTGTTAATACTATATTAATATTGGTATGATAGAACATAATAAATCTTATTCAAAATTTTGGAAGGTAGATGACAACGGCAATATGGTTGATATTACTGATAGGTGTCCTATTGTATTATGTCAAAACATGAAAGATTTGGTTGGCGATTATGAGATTGACCATAACTTAATAACAAAAGAAACGGAAGATATTTACGATTACATTATAGAAAAGTTATATACTATGCCAAATTACCTTGAAGAAACATCTTTCAAATCACCAGATAAATTGAAGATTGCTTTTACTAAACTATTTTTTAAACTGATACAATGAAAACATTACAAGAAATACAACAAAATTATTTAGCGATAGATTTCTTTCTATCTATGTCGTGTAATAAGAATTGTCATTACTGTACAAGTTATACTTTAGAAATGAGAAACTTAACAGTTGATATGGATTTCTTGAAACAAACATTACACTATTTAAGAAACTACAAAATAAGAGTATGTTTACTAGGTGGTGAACCAGGCCTTATTAAAAATTTAAGAGAAGTTATTGATGAAGTTAAAAAGAATCCAAACCATGTCTGTTCCGTTTTGTCAAACTCATTTGTTCGTAAGAGATATCCAGAGATATTAGAAGACAAAGATATTCTATATGTTGAACATAACATATTAGATTGGTATGAAAACGAAGTTACAAAACTAGGTAACTTTGATTATATACCAGAGAATGATTTTAATAATTATAATGTTGTTGTACGAACACCAAACTTCTACAAATACAAAGACAAATATCCAGAAGTGATGAACAAGTTAGACCACAAGAATACAATGTGGAAAGCATTTAACGGCAGGTCACCAGAGTTTACAGATGTTATTCAGGCTGCTGAAATTGACCGTAAAATGTGTGCTTCTTTTCCGATGGTGCCTGTTATTGACTTTGAAAAAAGACATATTGTACATTGCAGTAAGAAGTTTGCTAATAATAAAGAATTGTCAAAAACCTTTGACCTAACGCAGGAGAACATAGATAAGATGATGAACTTCAGATTGTTCAAGTATGAGAATTATTGCAAAACCTGTACTGAATGGGTGCAACCAAAGGGTCATTTTCCAATGAGCAAGTATGGGAATCTATTAGAATGAGAAAGATATTCGCTGTTGCCTTAAATCTACACGACCATAATACATATGATGGTGTATGGCACAATCAACGAGAAAGAGAAACTAGATTTAAACATAATCTACCTTATCATGCTGAAGCATATGCTCATCAATCAGACATATTAAACCCAGCTGATTATCGTTTAAATGATGATTTTGTAAAAGAGTATTTTAAAAAGGCAGATGATATTCTAGCATTCACTTACACTTATGGTGGTATTAGAATGTGTAGAGATTTATTGCCAAAAGATGTATTTGATTATGAACCAAAAAGTCTATGGGATTTTTATTTAAAAGATAACATCTACTATATCGACCATCATCAATCTCATGCTACATACGCCTTTCTAAATTCTGGTTTTGATAAGTCAGATATTCTGGCCATTGATGGTATAGGTTCAAAATATAGATGTGTGTTTTTTGATAAAGAACAAAAGATGATAGACTTATCAGACAAGTTACCGATAGGTTGGTTATGGAATCATATGTCAAATCTCACAGGTTTTGGAACATTAGGTGCAAGTAAACTTATGGGTAAGGTAGGTTATGGTCAACATAGTGATTACTATTATAACTTGTTTGAAATAATATTAGACGGACCTATTACAGAAAAGAAACAAGAAAAGTTTAAACATATCAGACTAGATAATATTAATGATTTAGCTTATACACTACAAGAATTTACTATTGATAAAATAAAAGAGTTTGTTTATCCTTTAAAGTCTTGTGATAATTTATGTATTGCTGGTGGTGTTGCATATAACGGATATATGAATGAAGAGTTTACTAAACATTATCAAAATGTATTTTTACCACCTGCTGTTGGTGATGAAGGACAAGCCATTGGTGCCTATCAACATGCTGATTATACTCTAAACAATAATATACATGTATCAGAAACATTTGCTGGTAAAGAATATGATTACACAGGAGATAAAAGAGTAAACTATAAAGAAGTAGCACAAGCAATTGCTGATGGCAAGATTGTTGGTTGGTTTCAAGGTAAATCAGAAAGTGGCAATCGTGCATTAGGTAATAGAAGTATATTAGCAGACCCTAGAAATCCTAATATAAAAGATATTATTAATCACACTATAAAAATGAGAGAAGACTTTAGGCCATTTGCACCAGTTGTATTAGAAGAACATTATAAAGAATACTTTGATACAAATAGTCCTAGTCCTTATATGAGTAGAATATGTAAAGTTAAATCTGATAAAGTGCCAGGTATAACTCATGTTGATAATACAGCAAGAATACAAACTGTTAATAAAAATTTTAATGGTAAGTTGTATAATTTAATTAATGAGTTTTATAAAATTACAGGCATACCTATGTTATTAAATACAAGTTTTAATTGTCAAGAACCTATTGTAGAAACACCACAACAGGCATTAAGAACATTTAAAAAAACATCATTAGATATGTTAGTTATTAACGATTGGATAATTGTAAAGGAATAATATGAACACACTAGATTTATTGTGTAAAAGAAAACATGTTGTCAAATATAAAGATAAACAAATAGCAAATGAAGTTTTAGATATTCTATTAGAAAAATCATGGAAAGCAACATCATCAAAAAATAACTTCATGGCTTATAAAATTAATGTATTAGATAATACTAAAACTGTTGAAAAAGAATTAGTATGGCAAAAACTTGTTGCTAAACAATCTGAAAGTGAAAATAAAGCAAAAGAAGATGGTCAAGGAGTTGGATTTTCTGGAAAACCTAATCAGTATTATAATCATATAAAAAACAATTCTCATTTATTAGTTATTACATCAAGAGTATGTGAACCAAATGATTTTGTAAAACAGGCAATAACGGAAGGCCATGTAGCACATGAGATGTATCCTGAATTTGTTGAAGACATAGTTGACAATACAGCTATTGAAGTAGGAATGTTTATAAGCCATTTAACTCTATTTTGCATGGAAGAAAATATAGATGTTTCTTATACAGCTTGTTTTCCTAGAGATATCAATATGTGGAAGAATCTTCCTTTTGTTGACCAGAGACCTATCTTATTAATGTCTTTAGGTTACGGTGATTATTACAGATATCAAAACCTTGAGAAAAATGGAATGACTAAAAAAGATTATAAACCAAAATTAGAAACAATTGTAAATTGGGAATAAAAAATGAAACACTTTGACTTATTAGAAACAAAAAGAAAACATGTTAGAAAGTATAGTGACAAAATACCAGAAAAACAATTAATTGAAAACGCTTTATGGAAAGCCTGGAAAACAACTCCAGGTAAAAATAACGCAATGGCTTATGAGGTTCTTGTATGGGGTCCTGATAAACAAATTCACAAAGAAGCAATACACAGTTTGTGTGTTAAAAATCACAGACATGCTGAAGAAAGAGCTGTAAAAAAAGGTCAAGCGACTTTAACACAAAGAGGTGAACAAAATCCTTTTTATGAACATATAAAATACAATCCATATCTGTTAACAATACATAGTAGAGTAGCAAAACCAAATCCTTTTTATCAGTTAAAAGTTAAAGACGGTCATTTTTTCGACCAAGGTTATGAGGAGAATATAAATCATATCATAGACTCTGTTGCTGTTGAAGTTGGTATATTTGCAGCTAATCTGACAAATTATTTACTCGATTTAGGTTTAGATATGTCATACAATTCATGTTTCAAAAGAGATGTTAAACTTTGGCACAAACTTGGCTTACATCAAGTAAAACAAAGACCCATATTGATGGTGAGTGTGGGATACGCTGAAAAATATAGAAGAGATGTATTAAAAGAGTGGGGAAAAGATAAACTAGATTATAAACCTGAAATTGATGAAATTGTAAGATGGCTATAAACGAAAAAACATTACAAAATATAATAACAAACTTGATTTCTTCTTCTATGAGAGAGGTCAGAGAAGACAAAGACTTGTTAGATTCATATAGTCCTAATCAATTTTTATCAAAACTAAATTTGATTAATCATATTAGAAGTCTTAATATTTTAAATAAAGACTCTGAAATAGTTATTTTTGGTTCATGGTATGGTAGTATATTAATACCAGCATTTTATGATGATGTTAAAAAGATTACATGTATTGACCTAGACCCTAAAGTTATTAGTAGGGCAAAATATAATCTATTTAAAGATTTAGATATTGATTTTATTACAGGTGATGTATTTGAATTTAGAGACCAATATAAAACTGCCGATTTGTTTATCAATACAAGTTGTGAACATATGAAACCTATGAAAGAATGGGGACCAGCACCAACATATAAAAATCCATGGTGGGATAGAGTTTCACCAGCTTACTTTGCGTTTCAATCTAACGCAATGTTTGATATACCAACACATACAAACTGTGTTAATAATATAGAAGAATTTAAGAAACAGTTGCCAGATAGAGCAGAGGTATTAATAGAAGATGAAATACCAGACGATAGAGGAACTAGATTTACATTGGTAGGAAAGATATGAAAAGGGTAATCTATAGTTTGTATGTTGATGTACCAGCTAAAGAACATTTTGGTGATTCTAAAAACAAACATGATACAGTAGATAAGGCAAATGTAACAATCAATGCATTTAAAAATCACTATGATAAATTAATTGAAACTAAAATTACATATGCCGAGTATTGTGAGGCAGACTTTGTAATGTTTGAATATGATGACCAATACAAAACATTTGAACAAAACTTTTTAAAGGATTATCCAGATTTTACTGGTTATGAAATAATTAACTTTTACAAAATACATCTATTATATGAGTTATCTAAAAAGTATGATGAGATATTATACCTAGATTTTGATGTTATACCATTCACAAATGAATCATTTTTTAATGCATGGGATTTATCAAAAGGTATTTGTGTGTATAGTAATAATGAACATGTAATTAAAAATGTAAGAGTAAATCATAGTATTAGAAGTCCATCAGCAAAGTATTATAATTGCCATGCCATGTTATTAGAACATGGTTTAAATCCTAAGAATGATGTTATTAATACAGGTATTATTGGTGCAAGAAAAGAAGATATACAAAAATTAGATTTCTTTGGTGGGTTTAAAGATACAATTGACTTGATGACAGAGTTAAGAACCGATACAAGTGGTTTATATCCTCAAAATATTATTGATATGTTTAGATATGATAATGAAACAATCTTTTCATTTAAACGAGAAGTCAATAATATAGAGATACAATGGCTTGATGATAAATGGCATTATTTTTTAGATAAACAAAAGTTTATTCCTAAAGATACAAAACTAGTACATTGTATTTGTAAAGACTTTGATTTAGTCTGGAGAAACTATGCTTAAAATATGTACTGTATATTTTGAAGGTTTTTATACACCCGATTATGTAAGTAAATTATATAGAAGTTTAAAAAGAAACTCTACTATACCATTCGAGTTTGTATGTATTAGTGATACAGATGTCGAAGCTGATATTGTATTGCCGTTTAATCATCATAGTGATATAAAGAAACATTGGCATAAATTAAAATACTTTAGTCCACAGTTTGCATATCAAAAACCTGGTGATGATATTATCATTATGGATATAGACCAAGTAATTATAGGTAATGTAGATGACCTTTTAGATTTTCCTGTACAAGAGAATGAGTTAATATCATACAATTCATGGTGGGATAATAACTTAAAACTACAAGGTGGATTTTATAAGTTTAAATCAGGCAGTTTAAAGCAAATATGGGACGACTTTTCTTTAAATCCAGAATATTGGCAAATGCATTATTACAATAAAGGTGATGTACATTACAAATATTATGGTGAACAAAACTATGTAGATTGGAAAGTACAAGAACATAATATAAAACTAACAAACACACCAAAAGAATGGTTAGGTAAATATACAAATGACCTTAAAGAGAACATAGAGTTAAATAAAATGTATTCTAAAGAGTGTAATACAGACTATATGATATTAGATAAACCTCATAAATATATAAAAGTATTACACTTTCCTGGACCAGGTAAAACAATACACGAACATAATCAACCTTTTATAAAGGAGAATTGGAAGTAATGGACGAGTGGCAAAAAGTATGGGGAGAATTAGTCGCTTTAAGAAACGGAAAAGAAGAGGATATTAAACATATGTTTTATGAGTGGAATGAAGAAATGGATATTATAAGAAAGATACAAAAATGTCAAAGAGTTTGGGACCATTCAAAACCTATGATGGAAGAGGTGATTGATTATTTACTGTGGACTGCCGAAAATTCTCCTTCAAAACAACATGAAGCTTACTATGATGTTTATTGGACGGCCGATAGAAAAGTATTAGATGAATTATCAAAGTACACATGGGGTTGTACACATAATCGTACACCACCATCAACTTGGCAAAATTCACAAATGAATGCTAACATGTATATTTTGTTTGTTGCAAAAGAACCTGACACAAAATTAAATTGTAATGCAGACGGAACCCTAAAGGGAAATGAAGTAGCTGCTCGTTGGGAAAATGCATATGTGAGTATAGGTATTGCAATGGGATTAGTTATGAGAGCGGCTGCAAAAATAGGTTTTGCTACAGGTTGTAATAAAAGTCATAATGATATAAACGGTGATAAATTTTGGGAGAAAAAATTAGGAATATTAGATGATGTCAAAGCAGGCAGAAAAAAAATAACATACGGTATAGGCATAGGTTATCCTAAAAAAGGAGTTGAGCGTTGGGAATCTGACCAAACTGAAATAGCTCTTGGTGCCGGTAATGGGAGTAATTTAGCCACAGATTTGACACTAGAGAAAAACGAAAACGGTAAACCATTTAGAAAAATTAAAATTGTAGATATTACAAAACACGGTGGTGAACAAATGCAAGACCCTTATGGTGAATGGCATGTTGTACCAAAAAAAGCAGATATTAAAATTAACACTATGCGAGTAAGACATGTTAAAGTGAAAGAAATTAAGTGAGAATAATTTGTTGTAAGTTTGGTGATAAGTTTACTGATTGGCATGTAGATAATTTAAAACATATGATAGACACTTATTCAGGTCTAAAATATGATAGTTTTGAAGTTATCACAGACAATCCGTATAACAATGTTTTTAACAAACTTCAAATGTATAGTAAGTTTAAAGACGGCGAAAACTTATACTTTGATTTAGATGTTGTGATATTTGACAAACTACCTAATTTAGTTAGAAAGTATTTTACTTTATTAGACGATACATGGTGGCGAGAGCCTGCCCATACACCTTTAAATTCATCTATTGTTTCATGGACTGGTGATGTATCTTATATTTGGAATACATTTAAAATCTATGAAGATGAAAACCTAGAATATTATAAAAGAGGTAGTGATGAGTTTTATTTTGAAGAGATTAATTATTATGATACTTATGAGCCAGTTTGTCCGTCTATTAAAGATTATCTCTACGAGAAACCAAAAGATTACAGTATTTGTACTTTAGGTCAAATGCACCACCTTATGGAAAAAGGTTGGTCTGGTTGGTACGATAAATACTTCTTAT
>Ga0222718_10001490_pt1 | contig 22275 bp, 15 predicted proteins | sample C33_27DmetaG_FD_165045 | JGI IMG/M metagenome (GOLD analysis project Ga0222718, IMG submission 165045) | Estuarine water microbial communities from San Francisco Bay, California, United States - C33_27D | ecosystem: Environmental > Aquatic > Marine > Unclassified | place: USA: California...
CGAAAGTTTAGAAAAATTAATTTCTAATATGAGTGTAGCAAAACCCACTATCATGACAGCAGTTCCAAGATTTTATCAAAATTTATATAATAAGATAAATATGAACTTTGAAAAACAAACGGGAGTTAAAAAAAAGTTAATAAATAACACAATCAATTTAGGTAAAAAAATTCTTAAAAAAGAAGAACTAACTTTAGGTGAAAAAATTATAAATTTTTTATGCAATGTTTTAGTACGTAAAAAAATTCAAAAACAATTTGGTGGAAATTTACAGGCGTTCGTATCTGGAGGCGGAGCTCTAGATCAAAATATTGGTGAGTTTTTAAATGCTATTGGGCTTCCAACATTACAGGGATATGGTCTTACAGAGGCTTCTCCAGTAGTTAGTTGCAATTTACCAAATCTGGTAAAAGTTGAAACTGTCGGTCCTCCATTTAGAACCAATCAAGTGAAAATAGCAGAAGACGGTGAAATCTTAATTAAAGGCGAAAACGTAATGTTAGGTTATTGGAACCAAAAGAATGAAACAGAAAAAGTTATAAAAAAAGGATGGTTACACACCGGTGATATTGGTGAGCTTGATCAAAACAATTATTTAAAAATAACTGATAGAAAAAAAGATATTATAGTTAATTTAGGTGGTGACAATATTTCACCAAGTAAAATTGAAAATATTTTGTGCTTAAATGAATTTATTAAACAATCTTTTGTTTATGGAGATAAAAAAAATTACCTAGTAGCAATTATTGTTACAGATAAAGTGCCAAATAAAGATAAAATTAAACTTTTAATTGAAAATATTAATAAAAACTTAACTTTAATTGAAAAAATCAAAAAATTTATTTTAATTCATGAAGAATTTACGATTGAAAATGGAATGCTAACTCCAACATTAAAGTTAAAAAGAAAAGAAATAATTAAAAATTATAAACAACAATTAGAAAATCTTTATTAATTTTATGAATCTTAATTAATTAATTTGCTTAAAAAAACATTGATATTGCTAACTTTTTTAAATTTTTTAAAAAATAAAAAAAATTAATTAAAAAATTAAATTTTGAATCATTTTGCAAATTAATTTATGTTTGACATGAATCTCTTAATAATTAATGTTTAATTAACAAACGAATCATTAAGATTTGTTTAATAACAAGGGAGAAAAGATGGCTAAAAGAAGAAAAAAAGCTAAAAAGAAAACTAAAAAGAAAGCAAAAAAAAGAAGAAGAAAAAGATAGTTTTCTCTTTAACTAAACGCCCTTTTTAATTTTTTAAAGAGGGCGTTTTTTTATTCTACGGTTTCTGAAATATTTGTTCTGCCTAATGCTTTGTCCATCTTTTTTTGTACTTCTTCAGGACTAACTTTGAGAACTGCTTCAAACTCTGACTTTAATCTCTCGTAAGCTTTTTCAAACAATTGTCTTTCCGAGTAAGATTGATCAGCAATAATATCGGTATTTTTGTTAAGATCTTTTACTACTTCTGCTAGCTCATAAATTTTTCCAGAATTAATTTTTTGATCATATTCTTGCGCCCTTCTACTCCACATTGTTCTCTTAATTTTAGGTTTCATTTTTAAAATGGAAATACATTTATTAATTTGATTTATAGAAGATATAGGTCTCAGCTTAGACTGTTGATTAATAGGAACAGTTAAAGTTAATTTTTCTTTTTCGACTAATATTTTATAAAATTGAATATCTATTTCACCAATCTTAGCTTTTTCTATAGCCATGATTTGCCCAACACCATGTTTTGGATAGACTACAAAATCTTTTAAATTATAAATTCGTTTTTCAGTAGGTTGTTTTTTAATCTTTTTAATTTCCGGCTTTTCTTCAGCTCCCGGAATAGAATTTTTTTTATCTGCTTGTTTTAAAGTTTGTTTTACCTTTTTTGGTAATTTTACTTTTTTTACTTTTTTTACTTTTTTTACTTTTTTCTTTTTTGGCATATTTATTTATTTTCCAGGTTTTTCTGAAAAGTGTTTATCATACTTATTTTTAATATTTCTAAATTTTTCATGATCTGACATTGGGTCTTTTTTTTTAGAAATATTAGGCCATATTGCAGAAAACTTTTTATTAAGCAACAACCATTTTTCCATATTTTCTACACTTTCATCAGTATCAGGTTTAATTGCATCTATAGGACATTCTGGTTCACACACCCCGCAATCAATACATTCATCTGGATTAATGACCAGCATGTTTTCTCCCTCATAAAAACAATCGACTGGGCACACTTCCACACAATCTGTCAATTTACATTTTATACACTCATCTTTTACAATATAAGTCATTTGTTTTTTGTTAATTTAAGTTTTATTTCACCACATTCTTTATCAGAAAAATAAATTAAACCACAAATTCTTCGCATTAAATTTGACTCGTATTGATCGACATTATTATCTGAAATGATTACTTTCCAAAGATGTTCGATGATATCTTTTTTTATTTCTAATGAATTTCCTTTAATTATATTTGTATAATTTAACAGTTGATTTGAATTGTTTTCTATTTCTTCAGCCTTTTTTAAAATTAGATTTGCATCATCATCTAAATAAGATTTAATAAAATTACAGATTAATTCTTTTTCATGACTAGAATAAATCCCATCAATATTTGCAGCATGCACTAGTAATGCAGCAATACCAAGAATACTTTCTTTGTCTAATTTATTCATTTATTTAATATTTAATGAAAGAAGTTTATTAAATGGATTATCTTTTTTGTCAAATTGTATTATTTTCTCTTTATTTTTTCTTTCACCTTTAAAAACATAAGTATCTACTTCTTTATCTTTTTTATAATTCATATAAGTCATTAATTTATAGAAATTTTCTTTAGAACAACCCAGTAAATTCATCATTTCTGGGTTAATTTTAAATTTCCTATCTTTTGTATTTTCTAAAATTTTCAAAAATAACTTTTCTAAAATATCGATTCTTACAAAAAATTCTTCAAATTTTTCAAACCCGCACAACAAAAGAAAATTTTTATCTAAAATATTACTAACTAAAAAATTTAGTCCTGACCTCGGGATTTTGTTTTTATCAGAAAGATTGTAAAATATTTTCCATAAACCAATACGAAATTCAACAGCCTTAGGCTTAAGCATTTTTGGTAGATAAATATGATATCTCCCAATTTTTATTCCCATACCCCATAGTTTTTTTCTTTCCTCTGCAGGAATAGATTTAACAATTTTATCAACTTCATTTCTTTTAACTACACCGTTTTTCTCATAAAGTTGAAAAATTAGCCCCCTTAAATATTGATTATCAATTTGATGTTTTGTTAATTTAATTAAGTCACCCAACAATTCATTTATATAAGCTTTCAACCATTTATTTAAAAAAATATTTAATTTTGACTCTGACTCTTTATTCAAAGCATCATCTGCAATGATACATATTTCTGGATTTAAATAATTATTACCTTTTCTCAATACAGCTACAGGACTATTTTTCCATATAATCTTATTATCTTGATTAATTTCAATGTCAGGTTTTGATATAATCTCATCAACCCTTTTTACTAACTCTTTTTCAATACCTTTCCGTGCTGCTTTTTTTATGGACTTAATATCAGTATCAAGAGTCTTCGATGTGATCTCTATCAAAAATTTTAACCCTTTTAATTCACCTATTAATTGTCCATCTATATGTATTTTATTTTCATTATTAATTTTTGTATTTAAGACAAGATCTTGTTTTAAGTTTCTAGAAAGAATACTGATTTTTTTATCAATAAAACTCTTCGTTAATTCTTCATGTAGTTTATCCGATAATTTATCTTCTATACTTTTAGTTAGTTGAACCCAGTAATCTGAGTTTTCAACCCAATTTTTTTTATTTGCTACATAGGACCAAGTCCTAACATTTGAAAGTCTGTGAGATAACAAATCTACATTTCCATGTTCTTTTTCTAAGCCTTTTAATTGTTCTTTCATAAATGTACTCGGAATTCTTTTTTTTCTTGTTGATAAAAATTGAAATACTTTGTCAATTATATTTATATGTTGTCCATAAGCTTTTTTTTCAAAATCTGGTATTTGGCAACATTCCCATAATAATTCTAAATTTTTATGATATATAATATTGTTTGCTCCTTTTTTTAAAAAAAATCTTAATACACTTTCATCTAAGGAGTCGTTTGTTCTTAAAAGATTTTTTTGAGCTGGTTTGAGCTCAAGAGAAGCTAAAAGTCTCTCAGGGTTTTCGAAATCTAATTTTGAATTTCTCCAGTATATTGTTTTAGTATCTGGTAATTGATGTTTTTCAATATTTTCTATTTCATCTGAATTTAATATTTCACAATCGCCTGTAGTTCCAAATCCTCCATCATTTTTATATCTTCCTGCACGTCCTGCAATTTGGGACATTTCAATTAGATTGAGTCTTCTTGTTTTTTTTCCATCAAATTTTTTTAAACTTGAAAAATAAATCTCATTAATGTCCATATTTAAACCCATCCCAATGGCATCAGTTGCTATCAAATAGTCCACATCTCCCGATTGATATAATCCAACTTGTGAATTTCTTGTTTTTGGACTTAATGAGCCCATAATTACTGCCGCTCCACCTTTTTGCCTTCGTACAAGTTCTGCAATTGCATAAACTTCCTCAATTGAAAAAGCTATTATTGCAACTTTTTGATCTAATCTGGATATTTTTTTAATTCCAGCATAACTTAGCTTTGAATATCTTTCTTTTTTTTCAAATTCTACATTATTTACTAATTGATTAATAATTTTTGCCATAACTTGAGAACCTAAAAACATAGTTAATTTTAATCCGCGAGACTCAAGCATGCGTTCTGTAAAAATATGACCTCTTTCTCTATCTGCACACATTTGTATTTCATCAATTGCAACGAAATCTACTTCCTTTTTTTTGGGCATAGACTCGACGGTGCAAATAAAATAGCTAGCAGTGCTTGGAACAATTTTTTCTTCTCCAGTGATTAAAGCAACTTTTTCAATACCTACTTTGCTTACACATTTTTCATAAACTTCTCTTGCAAGCAGTCTTAAGGGTAAACCAAAAATACCAGAGTCAAATTCAAGCATCTTCTCGATAGCAACATGTGTTTTACCAGTATTTGTGGGACCTAAAAGCGCAACAATTTTTTGATAGTTATTATTCATAATTGTGTTGGGTAATTTTTTTTATACTATATGTAGACCAAAGTTGAGAACAAAATAAGATTAAAACATGACCGAATCGTTTTGTCAAATGTTCCTATTTTTAACAATTTGAATTGACTTTAAATAAGCACTCCCCGTATAGATTCATTTAAAAGAAAATGTCTACAAAAATAAAAAAAAGTATTCTCAAATTAAAAGAGTCCTCAACTTTAGTAATTAATGAAAAATCAAAAGAATTAATTAGTCAGGGCAAAAAAGTTTATCAATTCGGATTTGGGCAATCCCCATTCCCTGTTCCGAATAAAATTGTTGAAACATTAAAAGCGCATGCATATAGAAAAGAGTATTTGCCTATACAAGGTTTGCCAAAATTACGAGAAGCTATTTCAAATTATCTTAAAAAAAAAACTGGTAATAATTATCCTAAAGAAAACATTTTAATTACTCCCGGATCTAAGGAAGCTATGTTGTTATTGCACATAGCTTTTAAAGGTGAAATTCTTATTCCTGCACCAGGATGGGTATCCTATGAACCTCAAGCACAAATTGGATCAAACAAAGTTCATTGGATAGAGACCTCAAGAGAAAACAATTGGTTTCCAACCGCTAATGAACTTGAAAGAAAAATTAAAAAAATAGGAAAGAAAAAAAATTTAATTCTTATACTTAATTCGCCTAATAACCCTTCTGGTGCTGTTTGTGAAAATTTAAAAGAACTGGCTAAAGTTGCAAAAAAATATAAGCTAATTATTCTTTCAGACGAAATTTATACTGATTTAACATTTGGAAAAAACTATAGTTCAATTTCAAAATACTATCCCCAACTAACTTTTATTACAGGTGGACTTAGTAAATGGTGTGGAGCAGGGGGTTGGAGATTAGGATTTTTAGCTGTTCCCAAACAGCTTAAGGATTTTTTATCAAGCTTAAAATCATTAGCCAGCGAATCTTACTCTACTGTAAATACTCCAACTCAATTCGCTGCGGTTGAAGCTTATTCGGGTAATTATGAAGAGTATAAAAATAAAGTTAATGGGATTCTAAATGCTGTTGGCACATATGTTTATAATAATTTAAAATCAAATAAAGTTCTAATAAATCCACCACAAGGTGCCTTTTATTTAATGCCAGAATTTAAGAATAATAAATTTAAAAATTCATCTAAATTATGTGAGACAATATTAAATGAAACGGGGGTTGCAATGTTGCCAGGATCAGATTTTGGTTTTAAGTCAAAAAAAATGCTAACAAGGTTAAGTTATACTGATTTTGACGGAACTGAATTTTTTCTAAACGTTACGAACTATAATTTAATAGATGATGATACCATAAAAAAATATGCACCAAATGTTGTTGAAGGAGTTTCTAAATTATCAAATTGGGCTAAAAATTTATAATAAACTCTTTGACGTTCGTTTAATATCGTAGTTAAATTCAACTTTATAAAAAATAGGAGATTATATGAGAAAAATAATGTCGATGGTTTCAGCTATTTTAGTAACGTTTGCTTTAACAAGCCCACTTACTTCAATTGCTAAATCTGCAGAGTTCTTTACGATAGGAACAGGTGGACCAACAGGAGTATATTTCCAAACTGGTAACGCTATTTGTAAAATGTTGCATAAATCTGCAATAAGTGCTGATCATGGAAGAAAAAGTGGTACAGCAAAAGCTTATAGATGTACTGCGCCTTCTACAGGTGGTTCAAATTATAATATTGGTCAAATTAAAGACGGTGAGTTTCAATTTGGTGTAGCCCAGTCTGACTGGCAATATCATGCTTACAATGGAACTAGCAAATGGGAAGGAAATCAGTTCAGCAATTTAAGAGCTGTTTTTTCAGTACACAATGAGCCTTTTCAAATTTGGGCTAGCAAAAAATCTAAAATTAAAGATTTTAAAAGCTTAAAGGGAAAAGTAGTAAACATTGGTAACCCTGGTTCTGGTCAAAGAGGAACTATGGAAGAATTAATGAAAGCGCAAGGAGTTGATAATAGTTACTTTAAATCTGTAACTGAATTAACTTCATCAGAGCAAGTAAAAGCACTTTGTGACGGTAAAATAGATGCATTTGGATATTCAGTAGGATTTCCTAATGGAGCTATGGAACAAGCTGCAACCTGCAAAGCTAAAGCAAGCCCAATTGATTTAACTGGTTCTCCAGTTCAAGGATTAATTGATGGCGCTGACTATTATGCTAAAGCAGTAATTCCAAAAGGAACTTACTCAAATCAGAAAAAAGATGCCACGACTTTCGGTGTAAAAGCTACAGTTGTAACAAGCGCTGATGTTTCTGAAGAATTAGTATATTTAGTTACGAAAGCTGTAATGGATAACTTTGATGACTTCAAAGCGCAACACCCAGCATTTGGATTCTTGAAAAAAGAAGATATGATTAAAGCTGGTCTTTCTGCACCATTACATCCAGGAGCAATTAAAGCTTATAAAGAAGCTGGATTAATGTAATTCAACTTTTAATTTTAATTAAAAAAGGCCCAATATTTCTTGGGCCTTTTTTTTTATAATAATGTATCTTGCACACAATGAATCAGAATTTCCAAAGTAAAATTGTAGATAAAATCAGTGAAGATTTATCTCCAACAAGAAACTTAACTGGAATTCATTTACAAATAGTCTTTGGCATTGCAATTCTTTGGACATTTTTTCAATTGTGGTATGCATCACCATTTCCTTTTTGGTTTGATATAGGAATGTTTAAGGGTTTACCAGCAAGAGCAATTCACCTAGGTTTTGCTTTAACACTAACTTTTTTAATTTTTCCAGCAACAAGAGGAAAAAAAATTTCAGTCTTTGATGTTCTTATTAGTATAGTCGCAGCGTTTTGTTGTTTATATATTTATTTTTTTTACGATGATCTTGTTAAAAGAGGAGGAATACTTTTAGTAAAAGAATTATTCGGATTTAAAATTCCTATCGAGCTCATTATTGGGGCAACAGGCATTTTGATATTGTTAGAGGCTACTAGACGAGCCATCGGTTTACCTCTCGTGGTAATTGCAGTTTGTTTTTTATTATTTTCTTATTTTGGTCAGTACGCACCCGATATCATCTCTCACGGTGGATTATCTTTAAAAAGATTAGTTGGTTTTCAGTGGTTCGACCAAGAAGCTATTTTTGGAATACCTATTGGAGTTTCGGTAGATTTTATATTTTTATTTGTACTTTTTGGAGCATTACTTGAAACAGCGGGAGGAGGAAAATATTTTTTAGATTTAGCATTTGCCATGGTTGGTAAAATGAGAGGAGGGCCTGCTAAAGCTGCTATCTTAGGATCTGGAATGACAGGCATGATTTCAGGTTCTTCAATTGCTAATACAGTTACTACTGGAACTTTTACAATTCCTATAATGAAAAAAACTGGATTCTCCAAAGAGAAAGCAGGAGCAATTGAAGTTTCATCATCAGTGAATGGTCAAATTATGCCACCAGTTATGGGAGCTGCAGCTTTTGTAATGGCAAGTTTCATAGGGGTAACTTACTTTGAAGTGGTTAAACATGCTTTTTTACCAGCTATTATTTCTTACATTGCTTTATTTTATATATCACATTTAGAGGCGCTTAAATTAGGACTCAAAGGAATGGATGATGCAGATGTTCCTCATCTTAAGAAAACTTTTTTATCAGGACTACATTTTTTAATACCAATTTTTGTTTTAATTTTTTTACTCGTTTACATGAGATACACCGCAGGTTTCTCTATATTCTACGCAACTATATCTCTCATTTTAGTAAATCTAGCAAATCGACTAATCAAAAACTCAAATTTTAAAATAGGTCTAATCGAGTGGTGGAATCAAACTGTAATAGGTTTGCAAAAAGGCGCCATTAACATGGTTGGAGTTGGAATTGCGATTGCGACAGCAGGTATAATCGTTGGGGCAGTTGGTTCTACAGGATTGAGCACTAATTTAATTATAGTCATAGAGACAATTGCAAGAGACAATGTAGCTATATTAATTCTATTAACCATTATACTTTGTTTACTACTTGGAATGGGTCTTCCAACTACTGCAAACTATGTAGTGGTAGCATCATTAATGGCTAGTGTTTTAGTAGATGTTGGAAATGCCTCGGGATTTATTTTTCCACTAATTGCAGTTCATTTGTTCGTATTTTACTTTGGCTTGATGGCCGATGTAACGCCTCCCGTTGGTTTAGCATCTTATGCGGCCGCAGCGATTTCTGGAGGAGATCCTTTAAGAACGGGACTTCAAGCTATTTGGTATAGCTTAAGAACAGGTATTTTGCCTATAGTTTTTCTTTTTAATCATGAACTTTTATTAATTGGCGTTGATAGTATCTGGCAAGCTCTACTTGTAATAGCAACTTCATTGATTGGAATATTAGTTTTTACTGCAGCTACACAGCAATGGTTCATAAATAAATTAAGATGGTATGAGATTATAGCTTTCTTAATTATATCTTTATCTTTTTTAGCTCCAGATTATGTTTTAGGTAAATTCTATCCAAAATTTAATGAACAAAAACTTTCAGCTAATAGTATTCAAAATATGTCTTTTGATCCTTCAAAAGAAGTTCATATAAAAGTCACTCGAATTACTGAATACGGAGAAAGATATAAACTATTCGTTATTGATAAACAAAAATTTGAAAACAAATATAACTTGGAAGAATATGGAGTAACATTAATAGATCAGAATGATCAACTAACTGTCGATAAATTAAATTGGAAAGGTGAGGCAAAAAAATCTGGTATTCAAATGGGCGATATCATTAGTAATTTTAAAATTGAAAATCCGGAAAGACCAAATAAAGCTATTGTTTACCCTTTTGCTCTTATATTTTTATTTATAGTTGGTTATTTAAATTATAGAAGAAAAACTTAAAGGACTTTCCAAGTTCCAGAGGCAGAAACAACAATTTCTTTATCATTAGAAATTTCACAATTTATAAAAACAAGAGTCTTTGTTTTTTTTAAAATTTTTACATCTCCTTTAAGTTTGTCACCTAACTGTCCTGCTGAAATGAATTTCATGTCTAAATTTATAGTTACACATCTTCTGTCACCAGCAACCCTATGTGCAGCAGTACCCATTCCTGTATCTACTATTGTTGACAAGAAACCACCATGAGCAATTTTTCCAGTATTCAAATGCATTTCTTTTACTTCAACTATAAATTCGTATTGAGAATCGCTGATCTGTTTTAATTCCAGACCACCTAAATGTTTCATAAACCCTTTATTAGTTTCGTCCATATTTTTTTTTATCATATATTGGCATTAGTTGTGAGAAAATTACAGCAGCTAATATTAAAAATATTCCTAAAATTTTGATTTCATTTAAGAATTGGTCTAGTATTAACCATGCCAATATCGCTGCGAAAACACCTTCCAATGAGAAAACTATTGCAGCAGGGGCTGGAGATAAGTTTTGTAAACTATATGTTTGTAATAAAAAAGCGAGCCCACTTGATAAAATACCAACATATAAAACTTCGTATGAGTCTTTTAAAAAATTGTTAAACGTAGGATCTTCAAAGTAAAACATTGGACCAATTAATACCAGGCATGCCACAAAACATTGAGACATTGCTATAGTTATAGGAAAGTTAAACATTTCAATTGTTTTTCTTATCAGCAAAATATGAACTCCCCAACAAAAGGCGCTTAAAACACCTAGAGCATCACCCAATCTCACTGAATAATTATTAAGTTCGCTTAGAAGCAAACCGCCAAGTATACAGATAAATACTGACGGCCAAATAGACCAATGCATTTTTTTTGAGAAGATAAAATAAGAAATTACTGGGACGACCAAAACATAAAATACTGTGAAAACACCAGTGTTAGCCACATCAGTATAGATTAAAGAAATTTGTTGCAGTTCTTGGCCTATGGCTAAAACAAATCCCAAGTAAAATAAAAAATAAGCTATTTTCCTTTTATCAAGTTGTTTGAAATTTATATTTTTAAATTCAAAAATGAAAAAGAAAGGAAGTAAAGTTAAAAATCCTATTAAAAATCTTCCTACATTAAAAGTATGAGGCCCTATAAAATCCATACCCATGTCTTGCGCCACAAAAGCTGAGCCCCAAAGAACGGACGTAACAATAGCGCAAATTAGTGAGAACGATTTTTTATCCATCAGGGGTTAATAGTTTAAGAAGATCTAAACAGCAAGCTTAAAGGCAAAATCTTTCCCAAGACATTTTCCAAGGTAGACACAAAATCTAGCACCTTCAGCTCCATCTATTAATCTGTGATCATAAGATAGAGATATTGGAAGTATCTTTCTAGAAACTATTTGATTTTTTTCTTTTACAAGTCTATCAAAAGTTTTCCCTACACCCAGTATTGCCACTTCTGGAGGATTGATGATAGGCGTAAAATGAGTTCCACCAATCCCTCCTAAACTTGAAATTGTCATCGATCCACCAAAAAATTCTTTTTTATCGATTTTAAGTTCTCTACAAAGTTGACTAGTATTTTTAAGCTCTTCACCAATTTTTTGAATACTCATTTGATCGACGTCTCTCAATTTAGGAACCATTAGACCATGTGGAGTATCAACCGCAAAACCTATATGAAAATATTTTTTATAAATAACTTTATTAGATTCAGGATTTAATGATGCGTTAAAATTTGGAAATTCTTTTAGAGCGCTTACTAAGGCTTTTGCAATAAATGCGAGAGGAGTTACTTTAATTTTTTCACCAGTATAATAATCGTATAAAGAATTCCTAAATTGTTCCATGTCAGTAACATCTATTTCATCATGCTGAGTGACATGTGGAATTTCTGTCCATGATCTGACTAAATGAGATCCCGAAAGTTTCTTTACACGTGGTAGATCTTGAGTTGCTATCTCCCCAAATTCTTCGTGAGAATACTCTTCCACATATTTTGTAACTTCTTTCTTTTGCACCTCACCTTGAGAAACTGTAACTTGAGATCTTATAAAATTTTTAATATCTTCCGCTGATACTCTTCCAGCACGTTGTGTGCCAGAAATTTTAGAAATATCTGCTCCCAATTCTCTTGCAAACTTTCTAATTTTTGGACTCGCAGAACTCTTTCCAGAAGCAGGAACATCAGGTGCGGGTTGCTGAACCTGAACTACTTCCTTAATTTGTTTTTTTTCTTTCACAGGTTCTTTTTTAGATTTTTCTTTTACAGGCTTATTAGATTCTTGTTTTGCCTCCAAAGTAAGAATTAAATCCCCTTTATTGATTTTATTACCTATAGAAACATTTATTTTTTCCACTTTGCCTTCATGTGTAGATGGAACCTCAACACTTGACTTATCGCTTTCTAAAGTTATTAAAGAGTCATTTTTTTTAATTTCTTGACCTTTTTTAACAAGAACTTCGATAACTTCTACATCTTTAAAGTCACCCATATCTGGAACTAAAATTTTTTGAATTGTCATTTTACAAATTTGCTGGGAAATCTTTTTCTTTATCTATCTTATATTTTTTAATTGCTTTTTCTGCTTCTTCAGAACCAACAAGTTGCTCTTTTGCTAATGCGCTTAGAGTGAAGGCTACTATATGTTCTTTATCTACTTCAAAAAATTTTCTTAGATTTTTTCTAGTATCACTTCTTCCGTATCCATCTGTTCCTAATGAATAAAATTTTTTGTCTGTAAAAGGTCTTATTTGATCTGTGAATGCTCTTGTATAATCTGAAGCTGCTATAATCAGCCCGTCTTTTTTAGACAAACATTCTTGAACATAAGATTTTTTTGGTTTTTTATTAGGATTTAAAAGATTTACTCTTTCAGTTTCCATTCCATCTCTTCTTAATTCATTGAAACTCGTTACACTCCAAATATCTGCATCTATATTATATTCTTTAGATAAAATACCAGAAGCAGCTATTAATTCTCTTAAAATCGTTCCTGAGCCTAATAATTGAACTTTAGTTTTGCCTTTATTTTTTCCCTCTTTAAATAAGTACATGCCTTTTAAAATCCCATCATCGCAACCCTTAGGTTTTTCTGGGTGAGAGTAGTTTTCGTTCATAGCGGTAATGTAGTAGAAGATATTCTCTTTCTTTTCATGCATTCTTCTTAAGCCTTCTCTAAATATTGTTGCCATTTCATAGGCGAATGTTGGATCATAGCTAATACAGTTTGGAATATTTGACGCTAATAATTGACTGTGACCATCCTGGTGCTGAAGACCTTCCCCAGCTAATGTAGTTCTACCTGCTGTTGCTCCAATTAAAAAACCTCTTGTCTGCGAGTCTCCAGCTGCCCACGCAAGATCGCCAACTCTTTGAAAGCCAAACATTGAATAGAAAATATAAATAGGGATCATTTCGATATCGTGATTTGTGTAAGAGGTTCCTGCTGCAATCCATGAAGACATAGCACCAGATTCGTTTATACCTTCTTCCAAAACCTGACCGCTTTTATCTTCTCTGTAAGAACTTAATTGTTCAGAGTCGACAGGCTCATATTTTTGTCCTTCGTGTGCATAGATACCTATTTTTTGAAAAAAGCCTTCCATTCCAAAGGTTCGAGCTTCATCAGGAATAATAGGCACCAATCTAGGAGCAACATTTTTGTCTCTTAGTAAAGCTGTCATCATTCTTACCAAAGCCATTGTAGTAGACATTTCTTTTTCTCCAGTTGATTTCATAAATGTATCAAAAATATCTTTTGGCGGAGCTTTAATTTGCTTAGCAAAAGATGATCTCTCTGGAATAAATCCTCCAAGTTTTAACCTTTTTTCTTTTAAATATTTCATCTCTTCAGAATCTTCACCAGGTTTATAATATTCAATATCTCTGACTTGTTTATCTGTTAAAGGAACATTAAATCTATCTCTGTAGTACAAAAGATCTTGTTCATCTAATTTTTTTTGTTGGTGAGTAGTATTAACACTTTCACCAGTTTTACCCATCCCATATCCCTTTATAGTTTTTGCTAAAATAACTGAAGGCGAACCATTATTTTGCATAGCAGCTGTGTATGCAGCATAAACTTTATGGGGATCGTGGCCACCTCTATTTAATCTCCAAATATCCTTATCTGTCATTGATGAAACAAGTTCTCTAAGCTCAGGATACTTTCCAAAAAACTTCTCTCTTACATATTTACCACCTTTAGCTTTAAAGGCCTGATATTCGCCATCAACACATTCATTCATGCGTTTGATTAAGAGACCAGATTTATCTTTAGCCAACAGTTGATCCCAGTAAGATCCCCAAATAACTTTAATCACATTCCAACCTGAGCCTCTAAAACTACCTTCTAGTTCTTGAATAATTTTGCTATTTCCTCGGACAGGACCATCTAGTCTTTGTAAATTACAATTTACTACAAAAACTAAATTATCTAATTTTTCACGAGCAGCTAAACCTATTGCTCCGAGAGACTCCGGCTCATCCATTTCTCCGTCACCAAGAAAAACCCAAATTTTTCTTCCTTCGTCTTTAAGCAAACCTCTATTGATTAAATATTTTAAAAACCTCGCTTGATAAATTGCCATGATAGGGCCAAGACCCATTGAGACAGTAGGAAACTGCCAGAATTTTGGCATCAACCATGGATGCGGATATGAAGATAAACCCTCTTTGTTAACTTCTTGCCTAAAACCATCCAATTGTTTTGCTGTCAGCCTTCCTTCTAAAAAAGCTCTTGCGTAAACACCTGGCGCAGAGTGCCCTTGAAAATAAATTAAATCTCCACCAAATTTATTATTTTTTGCTCTCCAAAAATGATTCATTCCCACATCGTAAAGTGTAGCTGCGGAAGCAAAAGTTCCAATATGACCTCCTAGTTCGGGGCTTTTTTTATTAGCCTTCACCACCATTGCAGCTGCATTCCATCTAATATAAGCACGAAGTTTCTTTTCAATATTTTGATCTCCGGTTGACTTTATTTCAGCTTCTGGCGGAATAGTATTTATGTATGGCGTTGTTCTAGTGTCTGGAAGAACAAGACCCGATTTATAAGCTTGATCAATAACTTTATTTAATAAGTAACTTGCTCGAGAAGAACCGTCGTTCTCAATAACTGAATTAAGTGAATCAATCCATTCGTTAGTTTCTATTGGATCTATGTCATCTTTAGATATAGGTTCAGCAACAACTTTCTTAACTTGTCTTACCTGATTTGTTTCACCGTTAGTTTTTGGTTTTTCTTGATTTGAAATTTTCTTTTCAACTTTTTCAACTTTTTTTTCTTTTGAAATTGACACGGCTTGGCCATTTTCAATTGTTGCTAATACAGTTCCTTCTGAAACTTTATCTCCAATTTTAACTTTTAAATCTTTAATTTCTCCAGCAGCAGGAGAAGGTATTTCAACACTTGATTTATCACTTTCAATTGTAACGATAGGATCATTTTTGTTTATCTGATCACCAGGTTTAACTAAAACCTCAATGACTTCGACGTCTTTAAAATCTCCTATATCTGGTACCGAAATATTTTGAGCCATATTTAGCTATTATAAACTGGATGCAACATATTAAAAAATAAATAAATAATAAACATTAAAGAATTATACAAATTAGACGAATAAAATCTAATTATGACACATTTTCTGCTTTTTTTGGTCATTAAAATTTATTCATATGACTTATGCGTTGGTTAATAAATTTTTTATTCAAAAAAAGAGGCGTTAAAACTAATAGAACGGTTTTAGTTCAGAAAATTATTCTAAAAAAATATCTATTAAGGTAAAAAAATAAGAGCTAAGTTAGCTTTTATGAAGAATTTTTTGTGGGAACCCTCTAGTAAAAAAAAAGAAGAGTCTCTTCTTGAGGATTTCTCTAAATTTGTAAATTTTAAATCAAACTATAATTTCAAAACTTTGTGGAAATGGACAGTAGACCACCCAGAAGAATTTTGGTCAAAGTTTTGGGATTATTCAAAAATTATAGGTGATAAAGGCAAAGAAATAATTAAATACAATAAAATTTTTAATAAGACACAATTTTTTTCAGACTCCAAATTAAATTATGCAGAAAATATTCTGAAAAAAAAGACATCAGAAGTCGCAATAAGCTTTTTATCTGAACAAGGATTTGAAGAGGAAATTAGTTGGAACCATCTTTATAACAAAGTTTGTAAATTCTCTAATTACTTAAAATCTTTAGGTTTAAAAAAAGGGGATCGAGTTGCAGCTTATGTACCAAACAAAATTGAGTCGATTATTAGCTTTTTAGCTTGCGCAAAAAATGGAATAATTTGGTCATCGTGTTCACCAGATTTTGGGACCCAAGGGGTTATAGATAGATTTAAACAAATTGAACCTAGTATTTTAATTACAAGTGATCATTACTTTTACAATGGAAAGAAAATAAATATTCTTGAAAAAAATGAAGATATTTTAAAACAAATTCCATCAATAAAAAAAACATTGGTATTTGCCTATAATAAAAAAGAAGAAGTGACTCTACAGGGCCATATAAACTTTAATCAAGTTTTAGAAAAAGCAGATATGGATGAAACTTTTGAGAAGTTTGAATTTAATCATCCTATCTATATTCTTTATTCAAGTGGCACAACTGGAAAACCTAAATGTATAACACATGGAGCTGGAAACGTTTTAATTGAGCACAAAAAAGAATTCATGCTTCATTGTAATATCAAAAATAATGATAGATTATTTTATTACACTACTACTGGCTGGATGATGTGGAATTGGTTAGTAGGTGGTTTAGCTACTGGGTCTTCAATTTACCTATTTGATGGCGCACCTGTTTATCCAAAAATAGATATCCTTTTAGAATATTGTCAAAATAAGAAAATCAATCTCTTTGGTGTAAGTGCTAAATATATCGATCACTTAAAAAATGAAAAGTATAGTAGTAAAAATTTAGATTTAAGCTCAATCAAAATAATAACCTCAACAGGTTCACCCTTAGCTGAGGAAAGTTTTAAGTACGTATATGACAATATAAAGGAAGATGTTCATCTTGCATCCATTGCTGGAGGAACAGATTTAGTTGGTTGTTTAGTGTTAGGAAATCTTTACTCAAATGTATATATGGGGGAAATTCAAGGCCAGAGTTTGGGTATTGATGTAGACGTTTTTACAGACGAGGGAGAAAGTGTAAAAGACGGAGAGAAGGGAGAGCTTGTGGTTAAAAAACCTTTTCCATCAATGCCTGTTAAGTTTTGGGGTGATGATGACGGGCAAAAATATCATAAAGCTTATTTTAATAGATTTAAAAACATTTGGCATCATGGTGATTTTATTGAGCGAACTTCAAATAATGGTTTTATTATGAGAGGTAGATCCGATGCTACGCTTAATCCAGGAGGAGTTAGAATTGGAACAGCAGAGATTTATCAGCAAGTCGAAGATATTGATTTTATTACAGAAGGCTTAGTTGTTGGTCAGGATTATAAAGATGATGTTAGAATCATCTTATTTATCACGACAAAAAATAATGAGGAATTAAATGATGAAAAAATAAATTCAATTAAATCAAAAATTCGAAAAAACTGCTCTCCAAAACATGTTCCCTCAATAATTATTAAGGTACCAGAAATCCCCAGGACAAAAAGTGGTAAAATAGTTGAACTAGCGGTTAGAAAAGTAATTCATGGAGAAACCATCAATAATAAAGAGGCAATAGCTAATCCAGAGGCTTTAAAATATTTTGAAAATATTCCTCAGCTGAAATAATTTGCGCAATTTTTATGCAACATTGAATGAAGTTCAATAAGTTTTTTAAAACTCTTATTGTACCCCCCACCTAAAACACCACATAAAGGGGTGTTTTTTGAATAAAAATTTTCAATTACTATTTGGTCTCTTTTATTTATTCCCTCATCAGTAATTTTAAGCTTGCCTAAACGATCCTCAAAATGAACATCAACTCCAGCTACGTAAAATACAAAATCATACTTATTTTTGTTTAGCTCTTTTAAATTTTTATGAAGGATATTTAAATATTCTTCATCTTCCATTTGATCTTTAAGCTCAATATCAATATCGCTTTTTGACTTTTTTGCTGGGTAATTAGAAGCACAATGCATACTAAATGTTAAAATATTTTGATCATTTTTAAATATTTCTGAATTTCCATTACCTTGGTGAACATCTAAATCAACTATAAGTATTTTTTTAGCGAACTTCTTATTTCTTAAATAGTTGGCTGCAACAGCCACATCATTAAAGACACAATAACCCGCTCCACAGTCGAATGTAGCGTGATGACTACCACCTGCTGTATTACATGCCAATCTCGAGTCCAACGCAAGTTTACTAGCTAGTACTGTTCCGCCTGTCGCAACAAAAGATCTTCTAGCAACACTATCATTTATTGGAAATCCAATTTTTTTTTGTAGTTTAATATCTAAACTCTTATTTCTAATATGATTTATGTATTCTAAAGAATGCGAAGTTTGCATTGTTTTAATTGAGCATTCTTTCGGAATATAAAATTTTTTTACCACACCCTCTTTTAAAAGGTATTCAGCTAAAGCACCAAATTTTTTGATAGGAAATTTGTTTTCGTCATTAATTTTAGCTACGTAGTCAGGATGATTAACGATAGGTAATTCCATTAAAAAATAATTTATCTCTCAACACACATTGCAATACCCATACCGCCACCAATACAGAGAGTTGCTAGACCTTTTTTAACATCACGCTTAATCATTTCATGGATAAGCGTAACTAATATTCTAGTTCCTGATGCCCCAATAGGATGCCCTAAAGCAATAGCACCACCATTCACATTAATTTTTTCTGTTGGAATAGAGAGTGTTTTTATAACCGCAAGAGTTTGAGCAGCGAATGCCTCATTAATCTCAAATAGATCGACATCTTTAATATTCCACCCAGCTAATTCTAATGCCTTTTTTGATGAGGGTATTGGACCTGTACCCATTAAAGCTGGATCAACACCACAACTAGCCCAAGACTTAATAGAAACTAATTTTTTTATACCTCTTTTATTTGCTTCATCATTAGACATAAGAGTAACTGCCGCAGCCCCGTCATTAATACCAGATGAATTTCCAGCAGTTACAGTTCCATTTTTTTTAAATACAGGTTTTAATCTTGCCAATATATCGAGATCTATATTTTCCCTAGGATGTTCATCAACTTTAAATTCATTTGAAGAATTTTTTGATTTTACCTCAATATTAATTATTTCATCGATAAATTTATTTTGCTTCTGCGCTCTTAGAGCTTTTTCTTGAGATTTACATGCAAAATTATCTTGATCTTCCCTGGAGATTTGAAATTTTTCTGCAACATTTTCTGCCGTTATACCCATATGATATTTATTAAACGCATCCCATAAACCATCTTTTATCATCGTATCAACTAATTCTGCATCACCCAATTTTTTACCATCTCTTAAATGGATAGCGTGAGGTGCTAAAGACATATTTTCTTGTCCACCAGCAATCACAATCTTTGAATTTTTAGATTTAATACTTTGAAATCCAGATGCTATAGATCTTATACCAGAGCCGCAGACTTGGTTTACAACGTAGGCTGGTGTTTCCTTTGGTAAATTGGCTAAAATCGATGCTTGCCTAGCAGGATTCTGACCTGTACCTCCAGTTAAAACTTGGCCCATAATCACCTCATCAACAGAATCAGTTTTTATGTTTGATTTTTTTATCGCCTCTTGAATAACTTTTGCGCCCAATCTTTCTGCGGGTACGTTTTTTAAAGATTTGTTTAAACTTGCAACCGGGGTTCTAAGCGCAGAGGTAATAAATATTTTATCCATAAAATTAAGCTATATATTTAAAATTATTTTTCAATAAAATTTTCTTTTCTCACCAAACCCACAATAATCGCCATGAGAATAATTAAATAAGTTGTATTACCAGTAGTAAAGAAACTTCCAGTGCTTTTGATTGGAAATATTTCTGCAATAAACAGAAAAATAAAAGGAACTATTAAATTATTATTTTTTAATATTGTATTAGTAAAATACTTTTTATAAAGAGATAAATATAGAATAGTAGTAAAAATACTTAGTATAATAATAAATCCTATAACTCCAGTCTCAGTTAAAATTTCTAAATAATAATTATGAGGATGCATATTACAAATAAATTTTGATTTTCTATCAATATTTGGACGTTCATGACAGTAATATCTAAAGTTTTTTATACCACCACCAAAGTATTTATGCATTTTCCAAGTTTCATAAAACGTTGAAAATTCTTTTAAATACTGAGGAGTGTTTGATTGATTTATATTTTTTTCATTTAACGAAATAATCATATTGAATATTTGTAACTGAAAACTTAAAAAATTATCTCGTACTTTATTATTAAATTTAAAAGCTAAAAAGAATATTAAACTAAAAATAATAATGAACGACAATAAATAGCCTCTAATTTTTTTATTAAAGATAAAAATAAGAAAAATTGTAAAAATAAAAAGAATTAATGGCATCCTATTCCCTGATAAAATTATACCAAAAGAAAAAATAAAAAATAGTATCGGAATTAAAAATTTCGAATATTTTCGTGACTTTTCATAATAAAAAATTGGAAAAAGAAAAAATGAAAATACGGAGAATCTTTGAATAAATCCACCAGCTATAAGTTCATCACCAAACGGACCGCTCAATTTTCTACCAAAACCTATACTTTCATATCCAAAAATGTCTTTTCCATTATAGAGCTGATAAAATATATCAATGCTAACAAAAAGCGTTACAAATAAACACGATATAAAGAATAATTTAAAATTTAAGATATTTTTTTCAGTTAAAAATCTTAAAGAAATATACAAAATTAAATATTTTAGAAATAATATTGAAACTATTATTGTAGAAAAATTTCCTCTCCAGTTAATTCCTCTTAAATAAAAACTATAATCGTTTAGAAAGCCTGCAAATAATACAAGTGAAAAGAATATTAATATCAATATATCTAAAAAATAATATTTGATTTGGAAAATATGTTTTTTAAAAAGAAATAAACAGCTAAAAATTATTATAATTATATTCAAATTAATAATCATATTTCCAGCAACAAATGCAATAGGAAATAAAGCCAATAAAAGACTAAAATAGTTAGTTTTATTTATTGTAGATTTTAATACTAAGCTCATATTTTATTGATATATTGTGATAATTATATCATGAATATTACTCTTAAAAAAAATTAAAAAATTTGAGCGCCTGTAGCTCAACTGGATAGAGCGCTTGGCTACGGACCAGGAGGTTCTGGGTTCAAATCCTAGCAGGCGCACCAAAAAAAATATGTTAAATAAAAAAATAAATAGAATTGTCATTATTTCATTTTTAATAAAACTAATATTCGTTGTTTTTTTTCACGAAAAAATTTTAAGTGACGAGTGGCATGTTTTAGTTCAAAATTTTGAAAATTATAAATCTTATAGTTATTATATTTTTAATGGTAAAGAATTGCCTAGTTCTTATATGCCTCCTCTATATTTCTTATTTATTTTTTTTAACAAAATTTTAAGTTTTGGTAAAATCAATTTCTTATATTTAATCTATTTTAATCAAGTCCTTATATCTTCTATCACAGTTTATTTATTCTATAATTTGTGTAAAAATTTTTTTAACGAAAAAATTTCTCTATTAGGGTCTTTAATTTTTTCAATTTTTCCATTGATGATTTTCAGCTGTGGAGTAATTTCATCTGCGTGTCTACAACTTTTCTTTTATCTGTTGTTCTTTAACTTATATTTAAGAATATTATCTAATAAATTTAACTATAAAAATTTGCTATATTTAATTTTTACTAGTGCGTTTACATTAATTTTAAGGGGAGAGTTTTTAATAATTTTTTTATTTTCATTGATATTCTTAATTTTTTTTAAAAAAAAGAATTTTACTTACGCAATTCTAATTCTTTTTTTTACAACGATGATAATTTCTCCTTATTTAATAAGAAATTATGTCAATACCAATAAAGTTCATATTGTTAATGTAGCTGGCTACGCGCTGTGGAAAGGCAATAATCAATTAGCGAAAGTTGAAGGTTTTCATAATTCTCTTCACCCCAAAAATCGCAAAGCTTGGCCACAAATACCAGAGTTTGAAAATTTATATGAAAAGTTAGATAAAATTAAACAAGATAAAAAATACGAAATAAGTCGCGATCAAACATTTAAAAAAGAAGCAATAAATAATATTTTTTCTGATAAAAAAAAATACTTCTTGTTATATAT
>Ga0222718_10001491_pt1 | contig 22248 bp, 12 predicted proteins | sample C33_27DmetaG_FD_165045 | JGI IMG/M metagenome (GOLD analysis project Ga0222718, IMG submission 165045) | Estuarine water microbial communities from San Francisco Bay, California, United States - C33_27D | ecosystem: Environmental > Aquatic > Marine > Unclassified | place: USA: California...
AATGGGTCAAACGCAGTTGGAATTGACTGGAGTGAACAATCATATTACGCGATTACAAGTGATTCGACTGTAAAGAACTTTAATGACTTCTCAAAGAAGGGACAGGACTTTAGATTCAACGCAGTTCTAGTTTACTATGATTTATATAGCTCTTCTGTTCCGGCAAACAGGTCAACCAACCTATATGGAATATTGATTCTTGACGATGTTAAGGATTTAGGAGGAATTGGATCTAGAATTCATGAGCAAATTAAGTACAAGCCAAATGAGGTTACCGGTCTAAATGGTAACGCATACTCATTAAAATTAAATATTAAATTTAATACATCTCTTGATAATGTTGGAGTTGAGACGAACGTAAATGACTTTACGACGTTCTCAATGGATCTTTTCATGGACACTACAACACTTCTCGAGAATGCCGCTGAGTTGTTAATTAGAGCAAACGACAGATATGGATCTATTTCTAAGAGATTAGATGAAATGGAAAAACTTGTCTTGGCTTCAGAAAGTGCTGAAGACCTAGAGGCTAGAATTGCACAATTAGAGGCTGACTTCCTAAATACTTCAACTCAATTAGAGGATTCTGATTCTCTACTTAAATTGATTACAAAAGCACATGATAAACTTAACTCCTTAATTGATGGAACTATTCCAGTGGAGTTACAATATAATACAGACGTTCTGTTTAATGGTACGGGAACACAAGTAGACAAATCAGTAGAAAATAAAATTAAGGTAAATAGCACAGTTAAAGGTTATGAGAACCTTAGTCTGTTTAAGTGGGATCTTGGAAATAATTCAGTTTCAGATGCAATTACAACGGTTAGTCAATTTGACATTGCGGATCCAAACGCTGGACTAAGCCAATTTGGGATCTGGTGTAAACTCAAGCCATTTACAAATAGAATTAGCTTTATTAACAAGTTTTCTACGAGCAATGTCAGCGATGATCTCAATATATACATAGACGATTCGACTAACAGCTGGAAAGAAGGTCAAATCGTTAAAATATCGTTCGAGACGATTAATATGGATGGTAATAATATTAAAATCTACACTAGGACTTCTGGTGGATTTGATGTAACTATCGCCGATATTATACCGGCAGAATTGATAACAAATAAACCACATATCGAAGTTATCTGTATCAATCCAGTAACTTACGAATTTGAAGTAGACATCATAAGATAATATGAACACAAATAACTCTATATCTTCAGTTATCAAGCAATTGCTTGAAATTAACGTAAATTCTCTTAAGACGTTTGAGAGAATAAATGAGGCAGTCACGACCGAAAAGCAAACAATTCCATTAGAGCTGTTAGCGAGTGATGGAGCAACAAAGACCGTTTATATTCCAGCATTTGGTTATATGAAGAGAGAGTTAGAGAGACTTGATCAAAATATTAAAGCTCTTACTGATTTAGGCGATTCAACGTCAAAGGTAAAACTACCAGACGGAACATACCAAAGAATATACACTGGAACTCTTAAGTCTCCAGCAAACGATATTACAGAATTAGTTAGCCCATCAGAGTTTGGAATTAAATCTAACTACTTTTTTGAGGATTTCTTAAACCCACTGCTAACTACTAAATTTAATGTTAGTGGTCAAATTGCTTCAGACACTGAGAGAGTCTTGATTAAGAGGTATATTATCGACACTTCCTTTGAATTTGCAAAAGAATGGTTTGAACAATATAAAGAGGCTGAAGATATTGGATATTCATCATTTATTTCTGATCTTTCATCAAACAACATTCCATTCTTCGAAGATGAACAGGTAAGAGATCTTCCATATAAAAGTACACAATACTACGGAACCTTTGATGTTACTTCAATTGATAATGTTCAGAGCTCCGTTGTTAAAGATGGCCAAGAGGTTACTAAAGATGTAAAATTATATACACTTGACCAATTAACATACACTGATTCTGAAAAAGATCTAAATAATACAGAGCTTTTAAGAACAGGTGATGAGGTAATTGTAAATAGCGGTAAAAAGAGTACAAAGTATAGAATTAAGAACATTATTAATTCAACTAGACAAGTTGCCCTTGAACTTATACAAGGTTATGAGGCTATTAGAATTGGATCTGATGTTATTAGAATATACAAAGCGAATGAAATTAATACTGAGGTAGAAATCAATGTTGGTTTCGACGAGAGTATGGTTGTCTTTATTAAAGCAATCGATCCAGATTCCAATATACTTTCAGAAAACTGGTCGTTCGGTGTTGGAATCTACTCAAACGATCTAACGACAATATTAGACAGCGGTGTTAAAAAGACGCTGGCCGAATATTATAAAGAAGAAGTTGCTGACTTTGGTCAATTTATTAAGGCGTTAAAAGAGGATGCTATTCCTCCTGCAACACTTGGTAAAACTCCAAATGCTCCAACAATTGAAGCTGAAAACTTCCAAGTGGTTCAAATCAATGAACACTTAACACAAAACGATGCAACATTAAAGGTAAAGAGACTGAATACTGATAAGATTAATGTTCAAGAGGCTCTTAAAAACCTTGACGACACGATCGTTAAGAAAAGAAAGACTGTTTCAACGAAGAAGTACATGTCTCTAATTGAAAGAGATAGGGATAGAAATGAACTTAGGTCGATGATTGATACGAGATCTTCTGAGTCAAAGTTATATGGATCAATTGTTAACCAAATAAAGGCAGTTGCAAGTGACCAGCAAATAACTAAGATTGAACCTAAGTTTAGAATTAGAGGCTTCTGGTCGGTTCCAGAACCAAAGATTGTTGCTGAAACAATTCCACAAGAAGTTGTTCAGTTTGTTGTTCAATATCGCTATCTTTCAGCAAGCGGTAAAACATCAAAAGCTGCACAGCTCAAGTTTAGTGATGGTTCTACTGAAAGAACTGGAGTGTTCTCAAACTGGAATGAAATTAAATCAGGAGTAAGATCAAGAATTAAAGATGTTACGACTGGTAAATATTACTGGGGAGAAACTTCAGTAGAAGACGGGCAAGAGGTTAACTTTAATCAATTAGACATTCCAATCCAAAAGGGAGAGCTCGTTGAGATTAGAGTTAAATCAGTCTCTGAGGCTGGTTTCCCTGCAAATCCAATTACTTCTGACTGGAGTGATGTTGTTAGAGTATCTTTCCCAGAAGGAACTCTTGATACAGCAGACATTACAACGCTTGTTGCTGAGAACGAGACAGAATCTGCAATTGTAAGAGTAAATGAAGATCTGGAGTCAAAAGGAGTATATTCTCACATTGATGATTCATTTATTGCAAATGAAAAATATTTTGCACACACTGCTACGACAATTGCATCTGGATTCTTATCACCGGAACAAACACCAATTTCACTATTTGATAAGTTAAATGCTCTTCAAAATGAGGTTCAGTCTCTACAAGAAACTATTTCTGGAATTAAAGGAGAACTTTCAGTTAAGCTTGTAAGTGAAGAGGGAACCGTAACTAACATTAACAAGAACACAAACAATAAAGTATTTGCTGGATATTACAGTGAAGAAGTTGCTGACCTAACGGTTAAGAAGGGACATATTGTAACTAAAACATTTAAACTTCTTCTTGAAAATACAAACGCAACTCAGCTTGAATTAATTGCAAGAGTTGTTGGTGATAGAGATTTACCAGCCTACAGATCCTCTTCAAGTGCTTCGGATGCGGTAACTAATGGATTTGGTATTAACCCAGACGTTAATGCATCGATTAATGGCAAAGTGATCGATGACACCTACTATACAACTGAAGGTAAATATGATTTAGTACCAATACAATACCAGAATTTATCCCAAGGTGAAGACGCGTTAACCTACGAAGGATCTACATATAATTACTCAGCTCCCTACCAGTCTTCACAGAGGAGAGGACAATTTGTATACTCTAGATTTGCAGATATTGCAAATGATAGAGAGCTCTATACTATAACTCCTCTTGATACTCTTGGAACAATATTTGATTATGAATATGGTACATCATATTCTGTTGCGTCGACCAACCTAACCGAAGACGCAACATCTTCTAATTTCTTATGGGCGGGTTCATTTGGAATCGCGACAGCAAATGGATTAAATCCAGTAGGAACAACATATGATCTTTCAGTATCTTTTAGTGAATCAGCAGTAGATGTTATTGCAGTAGGATCTGGTGCAGCTATCGGAACAGCGGCATATGATAGTGGAATTTTCTTACACAAGGATCACCCAGATCTAGCAAACCTATATACATCATACGCTGCTTCTGCGACCAACAACACAGCAATGACTGCCACCGAGATGAACGCAGCAATTACATCAATAAATAATAATGCTCTATACACAATGTCTATCCTATCAACATATGATGGAGAAGCAACAGATGGTAAAAAGCAGTTAGGATATAGAAGTTCTCTTCTTCCAAATGGAGTAGACACAAGAACGCTGAAAATGTCATTTGACGCAAATGATCAATACTTACTTGGAGGTAGATCTTGTGGATCTTACCTGTTCCTTTCACCAACAAATACTGATTCGTTATTAGTTGATGGTGATAACAAGTTTGGTAGAAAATATGTAACTACTGGAGAGGCAAACGCAGTTTCAATTGATGTTGTATTCCAATATAGAATGACTGATTATGCAGGAGATAACCCAGCATCTGATGTTGGTCGAGTTGGAGGTCAACTTGGTACTAATATAACCAACCTTACATATGCTAAGAGAATTGGTATCGATATCTTTGATTCTGATAGTGAACAATTCTCATTTGACTTAGAAGTATTTGCAAAATACAAATCTGCTGGATCTAATAAGAATTCTATTAAAGCTGCTCAACTTAGTATCTAATCATCAGTATGTTTTACTGATATATAGTATAGTACTATAAAATTATTAAGTTCGAATGGCAAGCATAACCATATACTATAAAACCGATACCACTTCCAATTTATGTTCAGGAAGTCATGATGCTCCATCAGGGTATACTCAAAGCGGAAATGGGTATCTTATATGGTATGATGAAACGCTAATAGACCCAAACACCGGAAGTCCCGTTGGAACCGGTGCAAGCTTAGCTACATTATTTTCACTCCAACAATCGGGTACCAGTGTTACGTTTTATACAACTGATCCGAATTTAGGAGGAACTACAGCTTTTCAGGGAAGTTATTCAGAAACTCCATTTGATGGAACACAAACATCTACTGCTTTTGTTTATGTTTTAGATGGCAGTGGTGGTTTTGATACCACTATTCAACAACAAATACCATGTCCTGTTACACAGACCCAGTTAGGTTTTTTTCAAACTCAGTTTACTTTTATTGAATCAAACACAACAGTCACTGAGAGTATACCTGTATATGCAACTAATGTAAGCGCTCAAGTAGATCTTTCAGTTTCTATAAGCCCTACTTCTACTTCGTATACTTTACAGACTGCTAGCTTAACTTTTACAAGTGATGGAACTCAAACAATAGACATCGATATAAACGATGATGCTGATTCAAGTAATGAGTCATTCACAATAACTTTAACAGAATCTACCAACACTGGAGCGACGTTATCTCCAGCACAGGCAACTGTAACTATTTTAGACGATGAGGGATTAATTTCTCCTAATGGTAATTACTTTGTTGATGTTTTTTATAAGAATGATATAACTGTAGCTGGTAACAATAACGATCCGTGTCTTTCAAATCACGATGTTTTATACGGAATAAGTGGAACAACTGCTGATTCGGGTTCGCTGAATGGTCAGTATAGGTTATATTATTCTCCTTCTGCAACAGGTTCTCAGTTAGGAATGACATTAGCGCAGCTTAATAGTAATGGCATACCGACATTTATAACTGACGTTTCTGGTTCTTTTGGTGAACCTCCTGAAAATGGGTGGATTTCAGAAGTGGCGTTCGACAACACTGTTTCTGGATCAATAGCACCTTGGAGATTGCAAAATGGAGGATTTGTTGCTAGCCAATATCCGACACCATGTAATTTTAATGGGTTAGGTTACCCAGAAATTAGATCACTAACAGCATACTTTTCTCCAACAGACCCTAACAATCCACAAGGAGAGTACTGTGCAGGAAAAGGACAGGTAACTTTTTATTACTTAAGCGGTACTGAATTTTCTTCAATTGAAGAATTAATATACAATCAAGAAAACGCAGGTACTCCAGAGACTCTTTACATATTTGAAACATGTCCTCCGCCGGAGACTACAATAATTTCTGATTTAGCAACACATCCTGGAATGAGACCATTTGATAGTAGCTTTGCAGGTTACTATGGTGATGACATTAATGAGTTTTACCTATTTGATATTAATGGTGATTGGCATCATGCGGATGGTGATTCATTTGATTATCAAAACTTTGATTCTTTAGGTGGAGTTGCACTAAACGCATATCTTCCTTTTAAATGTGCAAATAATATTCCAAGTGCAGGCACAGAAATAAGCCTATACTATTCTAGCGACGCTACTGACTATTGTGATTCTGCCACGCAAACTACATTTTACTACTACTACGGCGGTCAAACTTTAACATATGATGAAATAGTTAGTGATTATAACATTCCGTTATTTACAAACCTAGACGATGCGGTTGGATTTTATTATTGTCCCCAGACATTAACAAGTGGCATTGCCCCATTAGGGTATTATGGAGAAAATAACGTATTTTATACACAATTTATAGGAGCAAGTGGATGGGGATCTACTGGTAATTGTATTTTAAGTGGAAATCTTACTCCTAGATCAATTGATGTTGATTTAGCAAAATGCGAAACAAGTAATAACGTCTTATCAATTTGCCACTATCCAAAAGAGACAACTACTCTTTATTATATGTCAGCAGCTACCGTTGATTTAATAACGTTAGCGCAGTATAATATTTACCTATATACAACAGAACAGGCTGCAATTAATAGCGACTACAATTTAATTGTCGGTGGAGGAAGTGGTGCAATGTTAATGTCTGCTGATAATAGCATTGCAAGTGGTGAGTATTTACAATTTACTGGAGGGTATTATATCGGTAGAGATTCTTCTGGAAACGTACAAACAACATACCAGCAGATACCGAACACTGCTATGACAAATGGACTTACATGTCCTACAATTGTAAGACCTTCAATTAGTGAGGCGGAAGAGTTAAGTGATGGTGGATATAACGCATTTTATGTATTCTATGGATGTAATCCTACCGCAATAAACCAGTCTACACCAACCAGTTTTGATGCACATACAATGTACGTTGTAGATGGTCTTCATCGATTTGGAGAGACAAGCCCAATATCTGACCTTATTGATTATATGAAGGTTCAGTTTAAGCCTGTACTTTCAAGTGCCGATAATGGAGTATGTCAGTGTTTAGAATACGTACATAGAGTCTATTCTGACGATATTGATGCTGCGAAATTATTATTAGAAAACTACTATCCAAACACGGTTGACGTTTCTCCTTCTGAAATTGGAATAGGAAGCTTAGAGGTTGTTTCATTATTCCCAGACTGTGGAAACTGCGCAATTGCAAATAATCCATTGCTCTATACAATGGCAGAGTATGAGACTCCTGCCCCGATAGTTCCTGGCCCAAACATGGATATTGAGAAGAACTATGAGCTAGATAATGTATCAAAGCCTCTTTTAAGAACTAATCCAAAACTCAGCACAAATGTGAAGGTTGTTGTTGATGGTTTAGATAACATCTACATGGATTCTTTTGATGCTAATCAAAATTTAGCAGATTCAAAATATAAAAGATATGAAATTAGCTCAGATTCTAGTTATGCTTATGACGTTTCTAGATTCTATAGCGATAATAAAACACCAATTGATTCAACCTTCGATATATTTAGAGAACACTCGGACTTTTCTGTATTAGATCAATATAGAAAACAAATCGAAGAAATGTATCAATACGGTACAAAAATAAATAAGTCTAAGTTATATGATGAAGAGTATAGAATTCTTGCTCCAATCTGGTTAGACTTAAATGTACCAAAAAAGTTTGTAGTTTACCGATTAAACGATCCTAACCCTGATTTAGATTTAGGAGATGGTGCTATTGGTAAAAAGAGTAGAATCTTAAAAGCAGTTGCAAATTCAGAAATTGTAAAGGTATTTGATCTTTCAAAACAAAGTTCAATTGGTAAATACTTAAGGTCATATGTTCAAGATGAGTTTTTTCCAAGTTCTCCAATCACAGTGACGATGGAAGAAGGTGAAAAATCAACATTCAATGGAATTGACTTAATTAAAGGTGGATTCGTTCAAAAAGGAGAATACATTTATGATGATTACGTAAAGTCCGACCTTTCAATGACTGATGCTAATAACTTTATTACTGATGGATTTAGAAGAAACAAGGTTGCATGCGCTAATTTAGTCAACCTAGAGTTTATGTTTGACGATTCAACCGCTGAAGAATATTCAGTTAACAGATATTTTGGCTTATATGTCGATGATTTTGATTCAGGAATTGGTGAAGTTTCTTATGTACAGGATGGAATAATTAAATTTAAAGACATTGATTCATATTTACAAGGAGGAGATCCAACATTTGCTATTCCAGAACATAGAATGCTGAGGGACTCTGGACTTCTAGCATATGCAAAGATTAGAGATGATTTTTATACACTCGATCCTCTAAAAACATATGACGCTAGAAGGTTTAATGTTTCTATCAGCGTAGAGGATGAGATTGTAAAGTCTAAACTTGGGATTACGAGTAAAGAAGTTAGCTCTGAGTTAATTAATAACCCAAACGCAGATTCTGATTACATTAAGTTTAAAATTGTTGGAACCCCTGGTATAAATGACTCGATTAAAGTTTCGATGATTAAAAAAGAGGCGGTAAGGTTTAAAATTATTAAGAACGTAAATAGTGAAACAATTACAATAACTGATTTTGCTAATAATTATGTTGAGTTTTCTACAGGATCTACTGGAAATGATACATGGAATAACCTGTCTTCAAGATGGAGCGATATTGCAGATGACATTGCAAACAACACAGGAATATATTCAGCACCAGAACATGCGTTTTATAATAGATACGATTTAAGCCTAGAAATAACAAATCAAAATAATTCAATCGTATTTACTGAGAGAAAGTCAAACTTGGTAGATAATGAATTAGTTGTTACGTCAACTGGCTCTACAATTATTGCGACCGATGAAATATACACAAATGTTAATCCAGCGATCGGTAACTTCTTTGCTGATATTTCAGGAGGTCTTGGAAGAAAAAGATTTACTAATGATAGCTTCTCTGGAGTTGGGTCTTATAGTGATATTGCGTTTGCTCTATCAAGTGCTATAAGAAATAACAGTGACTTTGATGCGTATAGTGTCGGAGAAGAAGTATATGTTAAGAGTAAGGTAAATGGCTACGATCTGAAGAACGCAACCCTATTAATTAGAAGTTCGAATCTAACTCAGTTTATTCAAGCTGAAAATATAGACACTTCAAATAAATTAAATCTTGGAGAAGATATACTTTCTCTATTTGACGCTCATTTCTTTACGGGAGGTAATTCAGCTGGAAAATCAGTATTTGTTCCTGCCGAGACAGTTGGGGTTATTGAAGCTGGAGACTTTATTCCAACAAATCACACTGGAGTTTACAATCAAGTGTTGCACATTTCAGATGACACAACTAACAGAAATGGAACATATAAAAAATTAGTATTGAAAGATAAGAATGCTCTAAAAACCAGAGACTATAATATCTTTGCAAACAATAGAGTTACATTAGGTCTATTCTCAGCATATGATATGTATGATATGGACTTTGACTTTTATAGTACTTCAAATTCAGACCTAAAGGAGCTAGATCTAGAAAATTCAACCAATGTAACATACCAACCACAAGTAGATTCAAATGACCCTAGTGTAAGTCTTGGCGTTGGAACTCTTGAGGACTCTAAGAATGAAATTATATCTCCTGAATTTGGAGAAGATCCAATAGACTATTTTGGAAATCTATTACCACTACTAAAGAATGAAGACTCTAAAACAGTTGAGACTGAGAAGATTTACAGTGAGTATGATAGACTTAAAGAAAATTACACGAAGGAAAAATCAACTGATTCAAGAGTTGTTCCTACGATTAACAAATGGGTTCTAAAAGATGGGACTACTGTTAGGGAAGAACCATATCATCTAAACACAAATGAGGCTTTTGGTAGAACTAATTTCTCTCCCGACATAACGAAAGAGGGAAGAGAACCCGGATCATTTACACATGAATGGTTCTATATTGACAATTGGCCGACTTACTTTATGCCAGATACTGTAAATTCTGGAAACATCGGTGCGTATTCAGACGACTTTAACAAAGGATTCAGTTACATTAATTTTGTTAATGATTTTGAAATAACAAAGTCTCTATTTGAATCAACTCAATATGATTATTTTGATAGATTCATGGTTGGAGAAGGAACGGAAACTTCAACATTTATTAATGATGGAGGAGTTTTATACAATCCAATTTTCTGGTCTAAAGCAAATCTAACCAAGAAATATACTCTAATTGATGGAGGTTCTGATGTTGATTTTAGTTCTACAATATTTAAAGGGTTAAAATTCACGTTTAAAAAGAGAAAAGAGGACCAGTCTATAGTTGCAACAGAGTTTGTAAAGAACGCTGATTTTAATGGTTATAGATTCTCAGTTCTAGCTAAGACAAGAACTAACTCGGGAACTAATTCAATAGATTATGAGTTTATCAAGAACGATAAGTTTAAGTTTATAATCTTAATGATTGATATTAATATCGATGATTCGTTTGTTAGCTATATTAATAGAAAATACTTGTATGAACTTCAACATAGAATTGTAAGCTCATTTGATGTAAATGGTAACCCAATATACGCATACGCCAATGTTGAAATTGATGGTGCGATCGATGTGACAAATATTCAATTTAACCAACCCGGTCCTTACGTTGCTGATGGAATACCACACAATAATGGAACAGTATCTAAGTTTGACCAACAAATAGCACCAGGAAGAGATGGTACGTTTGGAAGAATTAAGATAGATTATGGACAAAACTATACGCCGAATAGTGAAGATGTCTTTGTTGATGTTGTTAGCGTCTTAGGAAAAGAGCAATTACAAATTTCAGGTCCTCCATATTACACAGACGCAAACACAGGATTAAAAGTTAACCTAAATCCACTAGCAATACCTTACTCCGTTCAAACAGCGGCAACATACACCTATATTGGAGGTGGTGTTAATGCATATGAGGTTTTATTTAACCAGCTTTCTGCTAATTACTTTAGCAACCTGGTTAATAATAACCCTGGAGAGGTAACCTTTACTACTATTTCTGAAAATGGAACAAGTCTAACCAACCAGTATGCAGTAGGTTTAGACGACGGAAATGAAATTATTAAAGAATCTACGTTGGTTGCAGTTGATGATGTAAACAGACCAAAGTCGTTTAAGCTTAGCAAACAAACAATTGGATATGATATTGTAAGTCAAAGTCCATACTATCCTTTCCTAATTAGACATAATGGAAATTACACAGTTGGTTTAAAACCTGTTGTTACATTTACTGACATCTATAGTTTTAACAAGGTTCTGAGAAACCAAAAAGACTATGAGCCATTTAATAGATCACTGAAGGAGCCCTACTATAAAATGAGAACTTCTTCAACCTATGATATTTACAAGTCCCTTGCGTTCTATAATAAATTTAATAGACTTGGAGTTGCTTTCAATCTTGGATTTATTAGCGATGGAGGAGAACATGATAGAGATTGGGGAATGATTAAGAACCATTTCTACCACAAGGTTAATGAGATCAATACTCTTTCAGTAACTAAATTGTCAGAAAGTAGTGAGTATCTTCCACAATACCCTCTAATCGGAGAGGTCGCAATTGATAAGAAAGATGTAAATGTCTTTAAGTCTTCATGGGAGGCTGGATATTATACTAGATCTTTAAATGGAGGAGGGGTTGAAAACGTTCCAGGAACAATATCAACTCTTGAAGAGAAATCTTACTTAGGTTCTTCTGCTGTAAAGACGAAACCTTCTTACGCAATCTATGAATTTACAACATCTTCTGTTAATTCTGAGACTACGCTCGATGGAATCAAGCTTAAGTCAAATAATACAACAGACGTAGTTTTCTTCGAGGATAAAGATGTGATACTTGCTGACTTCTATTTGGATGGCTTAATTGCAAAGATAATTGGAGAGGACGGATTAATCACGACAATCGAAAAATTTGTTGACCCTGTTAATTCAGCAGGAGACAAAGAAACGGTTGAAGACGACGCAATATTGTATGCACTTGATAACATGGTTCCTCTCTATAATATTGATAGCATCGATATTTACACAAATAAATTTAAGGGATCGGTTTCTGAAGTCGTTTCATCAGCCTCAATTGATTTAATCGATAATGGTGGGTATGAAAATGACAACAACTTTACATATGCGGTTCATGGTAAAAAGTCACTTAATTTTAGGTTAATATATAATAAAAAGCTAGGTTATTCTTATAGCATAAGAGCCCTGATAAAAATACAATCGTAAAATGCCGATTAATATTCAAGAAATACTATATCCAAGCGACAGTGATTCGATCAAATGGGAAAAGGTTAATTATAACTTTGACCAAATTATCGCAACTGGTGGTAAAGAGGGTCCCAAGGGTGATAAAGGATCTGTTGGTCCAACCGGAATCGTTGGAACAGTAGGAGAAAAAGGAGAAAAAGGAGACCTTGGTGAAAAAGGAAATACTGGAACCTCAACTGATTACTGGGAAAGATATTCAAGCACAACACAGGGTGTAACTTCATGGGTTATAAAGCCTAAGAATAATACTGGAGACGATCAAGCCGCGGTTATTATTGGAGACACTGCATATGATGAAGGTAACTCTGATGGAGAATTAGACCCTTCAGCACAGTTGACAGTATATGCTGATTCTTACTTCTACAATCAAAAATGGATTCCTGCAACCGGTACTGATAATCTATCGATTAGAGGGGAGGCTGGGGTTGGTCAAAACCCTGCAACTAAGTGGATTATTCAACCAGAAGGCCAGGCAACAGATACTGAAATTTTAATAAACGCGACGCTAATTAGTCTTGCGTCAGATGGAAATATTGATATTAATGCAGCAGATGATGTTCAAATAACTGGAAATGGAGTGACTAACATACATAACGACGGTGCTGACATTTCAGGTTATCTTGATGTGACAGGAGCTGCTAATTTTTCCGATTATGTTTCTGTTAACTCAACAAGCTACTTAAAGGCTCCAGTAGGAACAACAACACAGAGAGATCCATCAATATTTACACCAGCAACTGGGATGATGAGATATAACAGTACGACTGGTAAATTTGAAGGTTATACTGGATCATGGAGAGATTTCCAAAGACTTTCAAATGCACAAAAGACGGTCTATGTTTCAGTAGAGCAAGATAATGACTATACGGATAGTGAAGGTCTTAAAATTAACCTTGTTGCTCAAGGAAATAAAATGGTCAGTGTTTCAAGTACTGAAGTAAAGATTAAAGATACTACAGGCGCAGATGTAATTAAGACAAGCAATACTGCTATTGACGTGTACCAAGATGTTAGAGTAGACAGCGGACACGATATTTATATTCTTGGGAATGATGAGGGGATAATTTATCCTGCAGGAGGTTTAAAAAGTGCTGGAACTCCTACCTATGGAACTGCATTATTTTCATCTCCTAGCTATAATAGTACTGAAGGTCTTAGAAACTTAAATGACTACTTCTATATGGATTCTTATTCTCCAGCTGCAACCAGTGGAGATACTTTGGTTTTTGGATATGCTAATAATGATGGATTGGGTGTTAGTTGGTTTTCTCAAGGGACAGGTTCCGGGGAATTTGTAAAAGAGAGCGATACAAAAGTAACATATACTAAAATCGGACATCAAGTGTTTGTCAATGGTTATTATGAAATTCAGCTGCCTGCAACTTTTCCTAATAATACAAGCGCAGATGATATTGATGACACTTTGGTTATTGGGTTAGGAGAAAATGATGGAACTGCCACTATTGGAGGAGTTACTGGCGAGCCTTCTCAATTCCCATTCGTTAATAGTAGCGACTCAGATATTTTAGTTGATGTTAAAATATGGGGAGTTGATATAAATACACACACTTCGTCTACTCAACATGTTAAACAATATCAAAATGTTGAAATATTTGGATTGATTCCACCTGGTAAAAACTTTATTAAGCTATATTTTATACAGCAAAATGTAGCAACTAGCGGTACCGCGACAGACTTAGAAATGAGGAAAAAGTCTCTTTCTCCGGGTCAAATTAATAGACTTGCTAGTACAACAGCAACGCCGATGGAAATATCGTTTAGTTTTAACATGCCGACAATAGTTAACACTGGTAGAAACAGTTATTCAACCGGAGGAGGTGGAGCACAAAATGGTGGTGGAAACCAATTCCAAGGAGCTTAACATATGAATTACATACTTAAAATATACAGCTTTTTAAAGAATCTTGATACAAAGACACTTGCTTTTATCGGAGGAGCAATTCTCATGCTCTTTATGATGAGACAATGTAATACTATCTCGAATCTAAAAGAGGACTTACAATTTCAGAAAGAGGTTTCAGCAACCAATTTTAATAATTACCTGGCAGCAAAAGATTCTATTGAATACTTTGAAAACGAACTCGGTGATAAAGTTGCTAAAATCTCAAGCTTTGAATTTCAGTTGAGTGATTTAGAGAAGACAAATATTGACATCAATAATAAATACGTTCGAGTACTTGGTCTAAATAGAGACTTAATTGGAGTTAATTCACTTCTTTCTGCAGAGATTAAAGTAAAGGATAGTTTATTAGCATTATCAAGCGTTACGCGCGTTGATGATTTAACTGGTAAAATTGACTTTACGAAAAAGGACGACTTTGGTTCTGGAAATACTCGTAGTGTTGTTGGAGACTTAACAGTTACATATGACACGGTATCGAAAGGATTTTACAGCTCTCCAGTAAATTTATCAATCGCTCAAACTCTATCACTAAGAGCGGCGATTGCTGAAAGTGAAGGAAGAGACGTGCTTAAAATTTCAAGTTCTTATCCAGGAATGACCATTACTGGGATTGAGAATATTAATTTGATTAATGATAAGTTAAACAAAAAAAATGGGATAGATAAAACAGGAGGATTCAACATTGGAATGGGGATTGGATATGGTTTAAATTATGTTCCATCAACTTCAAATGTTGTCTTTGGACCATCAATTAATGTTGGTTTATATTGGTCTCCAAAATGGTTAAGATTTTAATATGGCGCAATCATCAACATACTTTAGAATCGATGAAGATGTACTTTTAGAATTCATCTATCACGATCAGTCAAACCCAGATCTATATAATATTGAGGTCGACGATAATGGTAGTGAGATTAAGGTTCTCGATACTATTGATGGCAATTCTTTTTCAAAGAGACATCTAATTCACGAACTTGGTGGAGATGTAGTTAACTTTGACGTTACCTATAGTGCTGGATATTTAGCAATTGAAGGATTTGCGGCTAGAAAGTTACTCTTACAAGTTGGAAAATCATATAAGTTTGATTTAAGTGCTCTTCCAGATCCAACTAAATTTATAATTACTGGGAATCTTGGAATATGTACATATTCTCCAACAACTCAAATATGTACGTTTATTCCTAACGGTGTCGGTACAGTAACATATGAATACAATGATACTGCGATTCTGTTAAAGGGAGGTGTTATAAATGTTTCTGAGAAGGCGAATCCACTTTTTTCTACGCCGGATGAAGATACTGGAAATGACATTAACCAATTAAGAGGTAGATTTCATGCGGTAAAAACCCCAACAGATGCTACAAAATGGGCACTGCTTGGATATGATTCTACTGGAGCGTATGACCAATTCAACTATATAAATAATAATAGTGGATGGACTGGAGGTGACGAGGCTGACCTAATAGCTTCACAAGCTGCCGCATATACTGCAATTAACTTTATTCGCTATGATAAAATTAGACTACATTTAAGAAGTGGTTACAATTTTGCTGCTAGAGGATATGAAGGATTCTTATTCCAAGTTCTAGCTGATAGAACAGGTGGGATTCAGAATAACTTAACTCAACTAGTCTACTTAAATCAAAGTAACTATGAGATTTCAAATCCAAAGCCATTTATTTTGGGTGAAACTCTTTTCGCTAAATTTATTGAGATTAAAGTTCCAACAGTTATTGGCAACCAGAACCCTGAATTTAATGATTTCTTCTTTGGTGATGGAACTGCAGGAAGTTCTAATCTTGATCCAACCTCAAACTACGGAGTTAGGTTCACGCTGATTGATAGAATTTCAACTGAATCAGGATTTGACTATATTCATTTAGGAGAAGAAAATGCGTTTACAATCGCAAGAGAAGATGAATTCCAAGACTTTACCGTCGTCGTTGAGGACGCAGAGGATGGAGATTACTTTAAGATTTACGGGGAAAGAGACGGGAGTGCAAGCGCATTTGAGGCATATATCTTAAATAGGATCAATACAAGTTCTGACGATATTGTAGTATTGTATGAGGTTGAAACATATGAGCAAGTTGGTTTAAATCAAATTAAAACGTTTGATACTACATTTACACAAGCAGAAGATTTTGACGCGCCAATTCTATACCGTCCAGTAATTCAAAATGCGAATGTTGCAGTTAACTTCTCAATCGATGTAACTATGAGAATTTATAACGAGACTGATAATACGCAAATCGTTAAAAGAGCAAGTTTGACCGTAAATCAGGCTCCAAAATATGGAAAGTTTTTAGGAGGTGTAAATATTTCAGGTAGTAATACAATTACTGAGGTGTTCAATACTCTTCCGAATCTATCACAGAATAGAAGTGTTAGAGATGCTATTGCTGCTACTATTCCAAGAACAACTAAGAATGTTAAAACTTTCGTTGAAAGATATAATATAGTTGCAGTTGCTAACCCTGCTGAAGGGTCAGTAAATGATCTTGGTGATCTTACAGCGGTAAACGATAGATATTTTGATAGTCCTAACTTTTTAACTTCAGACCAGTTAGAAATTGGAATCTATCCAATGACAACATACTTTAAATTTAAAGTCGCTAAAAAGAATGGCGACGACTTTGAAATGCTTGACTTTACTTCAGCAGAAAATATGACACTCAACTTCGTAGATGGAAAAGTTCGTAAAAGGTTTAATCATATTCCAAATAAAGATATCGACATGAGTGCTGGTGAGATCTTGTTTAGAATCGATGAGGGAAATGCAGCTGAAGTTAGAGGAATGACAGCAAGAAAATTCTATATTGGACTTGATAACGGTAGCGAAGAAACTGCGGTTATTAAAGGTAACTTTACAGTTGAGTAATGATTTTAAATAGTAGAAATAATACATACGACTTTAGGTTTCCAAGAAAGTTTATTCCGGAAGAGGTTGCAAATAAGTATAAAAAATATTTGGAAAAAATTCCAGGTAATCTTCTTGCAGAACCGATTGACTTTATAAATTATTCAATCCAAGGACTAAATGTACCTGGAATGAGTTTCGACCCTATAACCCAGCAAGATAATGATGGTACGATTAGATACCATAGAGGCGCTATCCCGATCCAAAACACAGTAGAGAGACAGTTTACTGTAACCATGCAGCTTCTCGACGGATTCATTAATTATTGGATCATGCAAGACACTCTCTTGTATTATTACGCAAGATCAACTGAAGAACCATATACACAAGATTTAACTTTAAGAGTTTTAGATGCCGAGGGAGCGAGCGTTGCATATTTTAAGTTTGAGAACCCGATCATGAACTCAATCAATGAGTTAAACCTTAACATGAGTGAGAACGTCGCAGATTTCAGTACGTTTGAATTAACGTTCTTTTATAATAAGATAAATATAGAGTTAGAAATACAGTAACTAAATTATGAGCAATACGATTAAAACATTTAACGAGTACCTTACTGAACAACATGTCACAGAAGAAGATTTGAGAATCTTGACAGAAGGTTTACAAGAAGAATGGACTGACGATTTAGAGGCTAAAGTGGATGCAGCTCTAGAAGAATTTATGATAGAGTACTCAAACGAGAATGGAGAACTAGACATTAATAGATTTAATGAAGAGGTAACTAATGAAGGTATGTTAGGTTCTATTTTTGGTGGTTTAGCTGGATTTGCACTTGGTAAAACAGTAGGTAAAATGATCGCTAAAGTTCTTGGAATTCAAAAGGGAATTCTATATGATTTATTAACTTCAAGGTTAGTAGGTGCCGCACTTGGATCTGCACTTGGTAAAAGAATCTAAATGAATTACCTAGCAGTTGACTTTTCTTTAAACTCTCCAGGAGTTTGTCTCTATAATGATAAGAGTAAAAAGTACCACTTCATCTCATACATGAAGCCGGGTACCGGTACAAAAAAGGATCAGAAACTTCAAGAAGAAATGAGTCTATTAAAAGACGTGACCTTAGTCAGTCAGCCTGATTTTAGTAATGATAAAGAGTTCTCAAGCGCAGAACTTGCAAAGATTAAAAGGTATGATCGAATGGCAGATGACATAATCAACCTCATATTACAAGAATCTTTCGTCGGAGACTCATTTACAATTGCATTTGAAGGGACTAGTTATGGGTCAAAGATGGGTACTAATAACATGATTGATATGGCGGCAGGTGCAGCTATTCTGAAGTTAAAGCTCTTAAAGACTCTAAAACCCGAAGACTTGTTAACTGCCGCTCCTACCACGATTAAGAAGTTTGCTGGAAAGGGTAACATGAATAAGAGTCAGCTCTTTGAGGTCTTTTTTAATAATGGGATAGGGGACGAAAATCTAGAGAAGAGTCCTTTTTATATGTGGATTAAAAGTCAAGACTTTGGGAAAAAGATCCCTAAGCCTATTGATGATTTGGTGGACGCTTTTTTCCTCGCAGCCATGATTTCCCTTCCGCCGTCCAAGTAACCTTATCTCTCCTTCAAGAACTTAAAGGTTTTATGCAAGCATCTCTATTTTGTTTCAAAAATAAGTAAAAAAGTTTTCAAGCAACATTGAAACTTATATTACGTGAGATATATAAACTATGATGATGGATAATAAATTTTGTCTTAATTCATTCTTACTAATCACAAAGTAGACTCAATTAGGAGTAACGTCGACCGCGTAGGTAATATAGAATTAGTAGGATGTTTTAGCTGAATTTGAAACATTGTCATTTTAAGTAATATAAGTATTATTAAAGTTTAACAAAAATTAAAGGTAAATTAAAGACATGGCAGATTTTGACATTTTTAATTTGGGCGTAGAAGACGTAGAAACGCATCAGCCCACAACAAACTCCGTTAGTGAGGTTTACAAACCAACAGCTGACGATGGAAAAGATGGAACTTACAAAGCGCTAATCCGCTTCGTTCCAAACCCTGAGAATCCACGCAATTCTCTTGTACAAAAATACGTTCACTGGCTGACTGATTCAAACGGTGACGGTAAATTGGTTGACTCACCATCTTCAATTGGTGAAAAATGCCCAATCGCAGACGTATTCTGGAAGCTTCGCAACTCTGATTCAGCAGTTGATCGTAAAGCATCAGAAAAACTTAAGAGACGTCAACAATACTATTCTCTAATCAAAATTATCAAGGATCCACAAAATCCAGACTTGGAAGGAACTTACATGATTTACAAGTTCGGTTACAAGATCAAAGAGAAGATTGACGCAGAACTAAAACCAGACTTTGGCGAACCAACTCAAGTATTCGACCTATTTGAAGGTAAGAACTTTGAGCTAATCATTACTCGTCAAGGTGAATACAATAACTATGACAAGTCGAAGTTTTCTTCATCTCGTTCAGCAATCGACGTTGCGGGTTCTCCAGCAGAACGCTCAAAAGAATCGATGGCAACGATCAAAGAAGAGCTAGAAAACGCACCAACATTATCAAACTATGACTACAAAGCATGGGATGGTGAAACAAGAGACTTTGTAAATGGTGTATTGAAGATGTACCTAAATCCAGGTGATGCAATTTCTGAAGTAACTTCTTCAGCCCCGAAAAAAGAGGCTAAGAAAGCTGCTCCTAAGAAAGAAAAAGTTGCAGAAACTGCGGGTACAGAATCTTCAACCACTGAAGTTTCAAGTGATGACGATCTAGACTCTTTCCTAGATGACCTCGACATCTAATCCAAAGCTTACTGAAGAGCTTAGACTAAAGATTATGAAAGCGCTGAAGGATGTATGTCTGACAGCGCATTCAAATCCCAACAAGCAAATGCTAAAGGACATGCCTGGTAGAATTACTATGGCGTGTCCTTATTGTGGGGATTCACATAATGATGATACTAAGAAGAGGGGTAACATGTACTGGGACACCCTCCAATACCATTGTTACAATTGTGGCTATCACACTGATCTTAAGACACTTCTTCGTGAGAACGAGGTAAGACTTCCGAGTTCAGAGGATTCATTTACTATTATTGACTATATAAAACACAATAGGTCAGTAACGTCACAGGCAGATACCTTAACTCATTCTGTGTTTCAAAATGTAAGTGATCTTGCGGTTTCGGTAGAAGAGTTTAAACGTGGATTTGGTGCAAGAGAAATAGAACCTGGAGACTGGATTTGGCTCTATCTAAAAAAGAGACTTCTTCATAAAAAGAGCGAAGAGTTTTTATTTAGCCCAAGAGACAATAGACTCTGGATTCTTAACTTTACTGGAGATGGTAAAATTATGGCGGCTCAAAGTCGAAGAATGAAAGGTAAGGGACAGAGATACTTAACATATGACCTTCCAAAGTTATATGAAGAACTTGGCAAAGAACTTGAAACTACACAAGAAGACCTTGAAAAGATAACGAAATTATCGACCCTATTTGGAATTATGCAAATCAACTTTCAAAGACCAGTTACTATTTTTGAAGGTCCGATTGATTCTAAGTTTATGACTAACAGTCTTGCACTTGCAACTGCTGGTCGTAACACTGAAGAGTTCGATCAAATGGCTACCGTTCGTTATATGTTTGATAATGATGAGACTGGTAAGAAAAAGATGGCCGAAAAATTAAAGAAGGGCAGATCTGTATTTATGTGGTCTAAATTTTTAAAAGAAAATAAATTAGATACATATGATATAAAAGATTTAAACGACTTGGTTATCAAATGTTTTGAGTTAAAGAACCCAGCAATTAAAAAACTGGATGATTATTTCACATCAAGTCAATTGGATCTATGGTACGTATAGAAGAAATTACAAAGATGGTAGACAAGGATCTTGATGATTTTTACAGGGACCGAGACAGGTTTAAAGGGATGAAAGCCATGCTTGGCTTTACTTCTGCCAAGTATGACCATAGTGCCCCAAAGATCGATATTGAGAAGCCGAAGTTTAAGAAGAAATTAAGGGTATCGAAGTTTATAAGAAAGAATAATAAGGACAAGGGACTGTTTTAATAATAATATTGATGTCAAATAGAGAAAAGATCCTAGCACTGGATAAAAAATTAAGTGAACAGCGAGAAGAATGGACCTTAAAAATCCAAGACCTTGCAAAATCACTAAGATACATAAATGGTATGGAGGACACTATTGCGATGGTTCTCTCCAATCGCCAAAAAATGATCGATCATATTGCATATATTAATGTGAAGATCAAAGATCAAAAGCGTAAGATAGCAGATCGTTACAGAGAAGCATATTTGCGTTACTATGAGTATGATTATAAACTTGGTGAAAAACAAAAAGAACGTTTTATCGAGGCTGATTTAGCTGATGATAATTCCATACTTTCACACCTTGAAAATCAATTAGAATTTTTCAAGGAATCGGTAAAAACCCTAGATAACATGGGTTTCGCCATCCGAAACAGATTAGCACTAAAAGATCTGTAAGGAGAATAAAAAAGACTGTGCCATGAATGGAGCTCAGTTTAACAGAAAACAAGCAATTGCTTAGAATCGATGATGCTACATCATTAGAACTTGAGCAGTTGAACATATCACTCACTAAGAGAATTGACTCGTGGAGGTTTAATCCACTTGTCAAAAAGGGGGTATGGGACGGCTACATTTCCTATGTAAAGGACGATAAATGGATTCCATCCGGTCTTTGGAAAGAGGTAGTTGATATTTGTAAAGATTACAAGTATGAGCTAAAGATTAATGGAATTACCGAACTTTTCGATAAGGACATTAGCGCCGAGTCTTTTGAAAAATGGGCATTAGATTTCTTTGAT
>Ga0222718_10001492_pt1 | contig 22238 bp, 19 predicted proteins | sample C33_27DmetaG_FD_165045 | JGI IMG/M metagenome (GOLD analysis project Ga0222718, IMG submission 165045) | Estuarine water microbial communities from San Francisco Bay, California, United States - C33_27D | ecosystem: Environmental > Aquatic > Marine > Unclassified | place: USA: California...
CGTCGAGCCGGTCGGTTCTGCGATCAGCGACATCGTTCAATCACTCGAGGCGCTTCGCCTCGGCCTCGACGACGTCGAGGGAATCTCGTGAACACCGCCAGGCGAGGCGCCACGCTCATCTCCATCGGCATCTTTTTGTCCCGGATCGCAGGCCTCGTCCGCGAGATGGTCGCCGGCCGCGTGATCGGAATCAACGGCGCAGCAGATGCACTCGCTGCGGCGATACGGATCCCGAACCTCCTCCAGAACCTTCTCGGCGAAGGCGTCCTCTCGGCTTCGTTCGTCCCCGTCTACAGCGAACTCCTCGATGCCAACGACGAACGAGCGGCGAGCCGGGTCGCCGGTGCCGTCGGAGCCATGCTCATGCTCATCACCGGCCTCAGTGTGCTGGTGATCGTTCTCGCAGCCCGACCGCTGACCCGACTAATCGCTTGGGGCCTCACCGACACCAGCTTCGATCTTGCTGTCGACCTCACGCGGGTCACGGCGGTTGGCATCGGGTTCATGGTGATGTCGGCGTGGTGCCTCGGCATCCTCAACAGCCACCGGAACTTCTTTCTTCCCTATGTCGCCCCCGTCGTTTGGAACCTTGCCCAGATCGCCGCGTTGTTAATGGCCTGGCAGGGTGGCTGGAATGTCGCCGATGCCACGCGAGCGATGGCGGTTGGTGTCGCCGTGGGCGGCGCGCTCCAACTCCTCGTTCAGTACCCCACCACGAAAGTCCTCGCTCGCGGACTGCGGTTGGCGTTCGACACCGACAACCCCCACGTACGCGACGTCCGCCGTCGCTTCGGCCCGGCCGTTCTGGGTCGCGGCGCCGTCCAGATCTCGGCCTACGTCGATCTCCTGCTCGCATCGTTCCTCGCTGCCGGAGCCCTGTCCTCACTGTTCAAAGCACAGATTCTCTATACCCTGCCCGTCAGTCTGTTTGCGATGAGCGTGGCGGCAGCAGAACTGCCCGAACTGTCCCGGCTGAACCACGACCCAGCACAAGTCGCCCACAAAACCGAGGATGCCCTGCATCGGATCGCGTTCTGGATGCTCGCATCCTCCCTGCTGCTCATCGCTGCAGGCGAGCCGATCGTCGCTCTCCTGTTCGAGGGTGGAGCATTCACGAGCGCTGACACATCGCTCGTGTGGTTGATCCTCATTTTCTACGGCCTTGGTCTCCCGGCGATCGGCCTGTCGCGAATGCTCCAGAACGCGGCGTACGCCATGGGTGACACGGCGGGCCCAGCCCGGCTTGCCGCGTTGCGAGTGGGTTTGGCAGCCATTCTGGGAGCGTTGTTCATGTTCCCGCTCGATCGGGCGTTCATCGGTATCGACGGGATCGAACAACTGGGCGATGCGCTCGGAGTGGCGGGGCCGCTCGAGGCCACCGTTCGTGCCAACGATTCCGTCGTTCGCCTCGGAGCAATCGGTCTCGCCCTCGGGTCGGCTATCGGAGCTTGGGTCGAACTCTTCCTGCTCTCACGACTGCTCGATCGACATCTACCGTCGCTTCGATCCCCTGCCGCAGCCCTGATAGCCCCAGGTGGGGCCGCAGCCGTCGCATTCGTCGTCACTGCCGCACTCAAACTGGCGACCGGTGATCTCCCTGCCTTCCTCGCCGTCCTCGTCACTGTCGGCGTCGGTGGTGCCACCTATGTGATCATCGCGTTCCGTGCCGGAGTGCGCGAAGCGGACATTGTTCTCAGGCCAATGCGCCGCGTCATGTGGCGCTGATCGCGCGGGGGACAGACTGCGGTCTACGATTAATGGATGTTCAGCTATCTCAAGAAGCGGTGGAATTACCTCCTGGCGGCGCTCAACTTGCGTCACGAGGAGAGCGCTGATCCGAAAGTTCAGCTCGAACAGGCCATCGGCGACGCCAAACAGCAGCACAAACAGCTCCGCGAGCAGGCCGCCAACGTCGTTGCGAACCAGAAGCAGACCGAGATGCGAATCAATGAGGCGCTCGAGAAGCTCGAGAGGGTGAACGCCAACGCCCGCCAGGCCGTACTGATGGCGGAGGACGCACAAGCCGACGGCGACGCCGAGAAGGTCGATCAGTACACCTCGGCAGCACAACAGTTTGCTGATCGGCTCCTCTCCCTCGAAGAGGAGATCGAGGGGCTCAAGCAGATGCACTTCCAGGCCACCGAGGCAGCTAATCAGGCCAAGTCGGCAATGAAGCAGAACGCCACGTTGTTGCAAAAGCGTCTCAGTGAGAAGTCCGCACTGCTCTCCAAGCTCGACCAGGCCAAGATGCAAGAGACCGTCAACGCCGCGATGTCGACGCTCAACGAATCCATCGGCGATGATGTCCCAACCTTCGACGAGGTACGCCAAAAGATCGAAGCCCGTTACGCCAAAGCCAGCGCCGTGGCCGAACTCAACGAGACCAACGTCGAATCCCGCATGCTTGAGATCGAGGAAGCGGCCCGAGGGGTAGAAGCAAAGACCCGTCTCGCCCAGATCAAAGTCGACCTCGGACTCGCCCCTGCACCAGAGCCTGACGCGCTCACCGAAGGCGACTGAGCTATCGAGGAAGCGCCACCAAATCGTCGGCGTGTACCACTACCGCCGGCACACCCAGCGGTAGTTGGTCGCTGCGATGACCTGCAGCGCGCTTGATCTCGTCGGCACTGTGACGAACCAGACCCTTCGCGAACGCCTCGCCATTCGTGTCAACGATCTCGATCGGGGCACCGGGGTCGAACGAGCCGTTCACCTCCTGCACCCCGGCAGCAAGCAGTGATTTTCCCGCTTCCAATGCCTGACGCGCGCCCCTATCGACGACAAGCTGGCCCTGCGTCACCACAGCGAACGCAATCCACGCCTTTCGCGCTGGCAGCCGATTCGAACGGGCACGCACGGTCGTGCCGACCCCCGCAACGCCTGCAACCGCATCGGCGACAACGCCGTCTCGACGAGCTGCAGCGATAACCGTGTCGACACCGGACCACGCCGCGATTTTGGCAGCAGCGAGCTTTGAGGCCATGCCCCCACTCCCTCGCACCGAGCCTGCGCCGCCCGCGAGAGCCTCGTGCTGATGGTCGATCTCATGGATCTCCTCGATGAGCGAAGCTGACTGGTCGATCCGGGGATCCGCAGTCAACAGGCCTTCGGTGTCGGTGAGCAGCACCAGCCGTTCGGCATCGATGAGATTGGCAACAAGCGCAGCAAGTCGATCGTTGTCTCCCCACCGGATCTCGTCATCGGCGATCGCATCATTTTCGTTGACGATCGGCACGACGCCGAGCTCGAGCAATCTGCCAAGCGTCTGACGAGCGTGCAGGTACTGGGCGCGGACGATGAAGTCATGCGGTACGAGAAGTACCTGCCCTGCGACTACGCCGTGCCTGGCGAACTCGCGCCGGTAGACCTCCATGAGGGCCGACTGTCCGACCGTGGCGACTGCCTGCAAGGTGATCGAATCGGACGGGCGCAGTGCGCCACCGAGTCCCAATTCAGGGAGGCCCGCTGCGATCGCCGCCGACGTCACTACGACAATCCTGTGCCCGCCGGCTCGGAGTTCGACCACTTGACGGGCCAGAAGCGAAACCATCGACACGTCGATCACACCTTCGTCATCGGTCAACGACGACGTGCCGATCTTCACCACGATCGAACTCATGCGCGCACCTGAAGACCTACTGACGAGCTCACTCATCTTCCTCGTAGTCGAAGCTGAAACCCCCGATATGAACGGTGTCGCCAGTCGTGACCCCAGCCCGCCGGAGGGCGGTAAGCACGCCGACCTGCTTGAGTCGGGCCTGGGCAAATTCGAGCGCCTCGTCGTTCGTGAGATCGCTGAGCGCAACGGCTCGAACCGCCGACCGACCAACAACGTTCCATGAACCATCATCGAAACGCTCAACCGAGATCTCCGTGCCGAGTGGACGATGCAGCGTGGCGGCCCCGATCGACGGTGTCGACTCGCGCGCCTCGCGGACGAGTGCGGAGAGATCACCGAGCACCGATTGGAGGCCAGAACGGGTCACCGACGAGATCACTGGGCCGTCGAAGTCGTCGTTGGTGGCCAGGTCGCTCTTCGATCCGACGACGAGACGGGGCCGCTCGAGCAGATCGGGGCGATAGCTGCCGATTTCGTTGAGCAGAACATCAAGCTGCGCTTGCGGCGAAACGTCATCCCATGGTGCGAGATCGAGGAGCACTAGGAGTACCCGAGCCCGTTCGACGTGACGGAGGAACTGATGACCCAGACCCTTCCCCACGCTGGCCCCCTCGATCAGACCGGGGATATCGGCAAGCACCATCTCGAACCCATCATCCATCCGCACCACACCGAGGTTCGGTTCAAGGGTTGTGAACGGGTAGTTGGCGATCTTCGGCTTGGCCGCCGAGACGCTGCTGATGAACGTCGACTTGCCGACGTTCGGGAAGCCAATGATGGCGACGTCGGCCATCAGCTTCAGCTCAAGACGGAGCCAACGCTCCTCCCCATGCTCGCCCTGTTCGGCAAATGACGGCGCACGCCGCTTGTTGCTCAAAAACCTTGCATTGCCTCGGCCGCCCTCCCCCGACTGGGCGGCAAGCCAGCGGTCACCGTGGTGGAGGAGGTCGGCCAACGGCGCTCGGCTCGCGTGGTCGAGCACAACGGTGCCTTCCGGTACCTTGACCTCGAGGTCGCTGCCACGTGCGCCGTGACGATTGCCACCGCTGCCATGACTTCCACTCTCACCCTTGCGATGGGGGTGATCGCGAAAGGCGAGCAGCGACGCCACGTTGCGATCGGCAACAAGCCAAATAGAACCCCCGTCCCCCCCGTCGCCACCATCGGGGCCTCCCTTCGCAACATGGGCCTCGCGTCGAAACGCGACGCAACCAGCACCACCATCACCGCCCTTGAGGTTGATGCTGCACTCGTCGACGAAGTTGGACACGCCTCCAAGGCTACGCAGTCTCCCGTTGCGCCACGCTGACTTTCGGTGCAGTCGACGCGCTGCCGTGCAAACGGGTCAACCGAACGATGCGACTCCCGCTCTACCATGCGGCCATGCGCGTCGACCGCGAACTCACCGAACGCGAAGCACTTTGGGGTACCACCATGCGCGGGCACGGCACCGATGGAGTCGAGGTCGCTCATGGCGATTCGGCCGCTGCCGTGGCACCAGGAACGGCACTCGACCGCGAAGCACGAGAAGCCATCGAGGAAGCGTCACTTCGTGGCGGTGCGACATTGAGCGTCGGTGCCGGCAAGCGACTGGTCGAGGAAGCGCCAGACCGGACCCGAACTTGCTTCGAACGCGACCGTGATCGGATCCTCCACGCCTCGGCGTTTCGTCGGCTCGCAGGCAAAACCCAGGTCTTCGTCTTCCCCGACGATCATCAACGCACGCGGATGACGCACGCTCTCGAGGTTGCACAAGTCGCCCGCTCAGTCAGCTGGGCACTCGGGCTGAACGTACCGCTCACTGAGGCGATCGCTCTCGGCCACGACTGCGGCCACGGCCCCGGCGGCCACGCCAGCGAGGACGCGTTGTCACCCTATGTCGAGGGAGGCTTCAATCATGCCGAATGGGGTGCCGACGTCACGCTACGGTCCCTCAACCTGTGTGAAGAGACCCTCGACGGCATCCGCAATCATTCGTGGTCGCGGCCCGCCCCTGCCACCCCGGAGGGGGAAGTCGTGAGCTGGGCCGACCGGATCGCCTACGTCTGTCACGATTTCGAGGACGCAGCGACCGCAGGGATCGTCCGAGCCGAGGACCTTCCGGACCACGTGCGCGAGTTCTGCGGAACGACTCGGCGAATGCAGCTCGCCGGCTTCATCGGCGCCATGATCGCAGCGACGGAACGGACCGGTCGGATCGCCATGACCGTCGAAGGCGCTGCAGCACTTGCTGCGTTCCGTGCCTTCAACTACGAGAAGATCTATCTTCGGCCTGCGTCTCGTGACCAAGCCGCTCGGGTGATTGCAGTCCTGCAGTCGCTCGTCGAGCACCTCAGCGCCGATCCCACGCGCCTCCCTCCAAGGCTACTCGTCGACGATTCTGAGGCTGGCGTGCGTCATGCTGCTGTGGCATGGGTCGCTGGCATGACGGACCGCTACGCGATCAAAGCGGCCCGCGAATGGCTCGATTTCGACCTCGATTCCCTACCCCAAGGTGTCGACGACCCCCGCTAGGCTTGCTAAATCCAGTCGACGGGGTCATCCGACCTAAGGAACATCGGCAATACGCCGATGAAAAGAGCATGCGTATGCGGCTACCAGCGAAAACCCGGAGATGGGGGCTCGACCGTGGCGCCGCCGTAGCCGAGTTCGCGCTGGTCCTGCCATTCTTGGTCATGATCATGCTTGGAACCATTACTGCAGGTATTGCGTTAAACAACGATCTACAACTCCACCATTCCGCCAGGGACGCAGCCCGCTACGGCGCAACCGTTCCTGAAGGCCAAACGTTTGTGAGCGGCAACTGGGCAGCCAATGTCCGCTCTGTCGCCTTGTCACGGTTCGGCAGTGGTCTCGACGAAAGTGACGTGTGCGTTGCCCTCGTCAGCGGGATCGATCCCACGCCTGTTTCCTCCAACCACACGACCGAGGCCAACGACGCAGCCTGTTACGACGACTCTGCGGCCGGAATATCTGACACGAGGGTTCAGGTCTCGGTCAGCATGCCAGCGAAGCTCGAAACCGGTCTCTTCACAGCCGACATCACGTTGTCGGCCGATGCGGTTTCCATGCACGAGAGCAATGCCTGAGCTGCGGTCCCGGGGCGAGTCCGGTGCCGTCGTTGTGCTGGTAGCAACCTCCTTACTCACTCTCCTCGTGCTGGTCGCCATCGTCGTCGATCTCGGTTTCATTCGAGACGAGCGACGATCCCACCAGTCCGCCGTCGACTTTGCTGCGCTCGCCGCCGGCAAAGCACTCGGCGCGGATTCGGGTCCCGACGGCCAGGCCGCCTGTGCTGCCGCCGTGCAGTACCTGCGAGCAAACGTTGACGACCTCCCAGGGGCTGCAACGGTTTCGTGCGCTGGCCTCCCGGCGAACTGCACCGGAGGATCTTCGCCAGTGACCATCTCTGACGACGGTACGGCGGGCAAGTACCAGATCGAGGTCACCTACCCGGTATCGAACGCAGCGATCGAAGACACCAGAACGGGGCCTCGAAGCTACGACGGGGACCCTTGCGAGCGGATCATGGTTCGACTCATGTCCTCGGTCAACGCCTTCTTTGGAACCATTCTCGGCAAGGACACGCTGGAAGTCGACACGCAAGCCGTCGTCCGACAGGTCGAGGCTGCCAAACGACGACTGCCGAGCTTCTGGCTCTTGGAGCCCTTCGAGTGCGGTGCACTCGAGGTGGCGGGCGGCGCAGTCGTCCAGTCGGGTAGTGATAACCGGGCCGGGGTGATTCTGCTTGACAGTGATGGAAGCGCATGCCAGGGACAGGCATCTACCATTGAAGTGAGCGGCAACGGCTCCACGATCTACGCAAAGAGCGAATCGCCGCCGGGCGACGCAGGAGCGATCAATCTTGTCGCCCTGGGTGAGGGGCAGACATGCCTTACCGTTCCGAACGCCTGCAATGACGCTGATCTTGCAGCAGACGAAGACGAGGTCTTGGTCGACGGGGGGATCTGGCCCATTCCCGAGTCGCGAGTGAGCCGAGCGACGAGAGCGCCGGTTGACCACAAGTACAACTGCAAGGCGGTTTACCCGAATTATCTCAACACCCTTCCCATCACGGGGTGTTCGGCGGGTTCGCAACCACACATCGACAACCTGCGGCTTGCAGTCGGGTCCTCGGGCACTCCGACCGGATGGCAGACGTGGACGGATCTCTACGACTGCAACGAGAAGAACGTCTCACTAACACTCACAGGGAACTGGCACATCGACTGCTCGGGCCCCAAAGACACCTTCACCGTCGCTAACGGCACCTCCATAACTTTCGAAGACGGCAACATCATTTTCGACGACGACATCAAGCTCACCGGTGGGTCGCTCCAGTTCAATCAGAACAACTCGGGAACCGTGGACCCCACCTGCCAACTCACCGTGGTCGCCTGCATCGATCAGTCGTCAGCGGGTGCCGCCTGGGTGTACCAACGCGACGGAAACCTCACGCTGACGGGTGGAGCGCTCCTCGCCAACCACACGGCGATCTACCAGCACACCGGCTACTTCGAGATGGCTGGTGGTTCACCACCGAATTGGACCGCTCCGACCGAGGGACCGCTCAAGGGATTGGCGGTTTGGTCAGAGGCCGACTCCGGTAAGTACAAGATCACTGGCGGCGCGGAAATGATTCTCGAAGGCACCTTTTTCACGCCAGGTGCAGACCCCATGACGATCTCCGGTGGATCCCCCGTCACCCCGATTAAAGCCCAATTCATCTCGCGAAAGCTCACCGTTAACGGCGGGGCGAATCTCGATCTGACCCCGGACCCGACCAGCGGACTCTTCCTGCCACCGGAGCCACCGCTCTTAATCCGTTGACCATCCGGGGGCGGTCAACGGCTCCGAAAACGACGAAACCTCCGCCGAAGCGGAGGCTCGTGTAGACAGCACCGACGGTCAGTTTGGCAGAACGTCCACGAGCTTCCGTCCCTTGCGGGAGCCGAACTTCACGACGCCATTGGCCGTCGCAAACAAGGTGTCATCGCCTCCACGCATGACGTTCTCACCCGGGTGAAACTTCGTTCCGCGCTGGCGAACAAGAATTGCGCCGGCATTGACCCTGCCCCCGTCGTAGACCTTCACACCTAGGCGCTGGGCGTTGGAATCACGCCCGTTCTTGGTGGAACCGCCACCCTTCGTCTTCGACATTGAGAATCAGCCCTTCGTGATGCCGGTGATCTCGATGCGGCTCAACGCACTGCGATGGCCCCAACGCTTCCGGATATTCGACTTGTTTTTATAGACGAACCCGTTGATCTTCGGGCCCTTCGTCTCCTCAACTACCCGTGCAGTGACCGAAGCCTTGGCCAGCTGATCGGGGGTCGCGAGTACGGTGTCGCCGTCGACGACGAGCGCCACGGGAAGTGAGATCTCGACGCCCGGCTCACCGGTACGATCGACCTCAAGAGTCTGCCCCTCTTCCACGCGGTATTGCTTGCCGCCGGTCTTCACTACTGCGTACATAGACCCGCAATGTTAGCGGGCTGGACGGTGAATCCAGCCTTGCCGATCAATCGAGAATTCCCTCAACCATGACATGGCCCTTGCCCCCGCACTCCTGGCAGTGCTCGGTGACCGACTCGAGGAGGCCCTCCCCTATCCGTTTCCGCGTCATCTCAATGAGGCCGAGTTCAGAGATGTCGAACACTTGGGTCCGAGTCTTATCTCGGGCGAGTGCCGCCCGGAAAGTCTTCACGACTTCGTCTCGGTTCTTGGCGATCTCCATATCGACGAAATCGATCACGATGATGCCACCGATGTCGCGTAGGCGGAGCTGGTTGGCGACCTCTTCGGCTGCCTCGAGGTTGTTGCGGAAAACGGTTTCCTCGAGCGATGACTTACCGACGTTCTTGCCAGTATTGACATCGATGACGGTGAGGGCTTCGGTGCCTTCGATGATGAGCGATCCACCCCCGGGTAGCCAGACCTTGCGATCGAGTGCCTTGCGGAGCTGTTCATCGATGTGCTGTCGCTCGAAGAGTGGGATTCCCTCGGCTTCTTCGTCGTAGTACTCGATTCGATCGGCAAGTGCAGGGGTGATCGACTCGACATACCCTTTGATTTCTTCGTAGAGGGCCTCGTCGTCGATGATGACACCTCGGAAATCCTTGGTGAACTCTTCACGGATGATCCGGACAGCAGCTTCAGGCTCTCGGTACAACAACGCCGGCGCCTTGGTCTTCGTTGAGAGTTTCTCGATCTCGTCCCACTGGGTCAGGAGGCGAGCCACATCGGCCTTAATCTCCTCGGCGGTCACGTTTTCGGCCGCGGTGCGAACGATCACTCCATGCTGCTTCGGCTTCGCCTTGTCGAGAATGTTCCGAAGCCGCTTGCGTTCTCCATCCGGCAAACGCTTGGAGATCCCGTAGGTCGCGCTATTCGGTACGAGCACTACGAAGCGGCCCGGGAGCGACACTTCCTGGGTAAGCCGAGCACCTTTGTGGGCGATCGGGTTCTTGGTCACCTGGGTGAGGATCGACTGCTTCGCCTTAAGGACGTCTTCGATTCGGGGCTGCTGCCCTTTCTTTTTCCCGCCTTCGATCTCGTCGGCGTCGTACTGAATGTCGCCGGCGTAGAGCACTGCGTTCTTCGGTGTCGCAATGTCGACGAACGCCGCCTCCATCCCGGGTAGAACGTTCTGAACCCGGCCGAGATAAATGTTGCCATGGATCTGAGTAATGTCGTCGGCGGGACGGGAAACCTGGTGCTCGACGAGTTTTCGCCCCTCGAGTGTGGCGATCTGCGTGGCCTTCGGACCCACATGGACACACATGAGGTAACGGCCGACCGCTTTCCCTTTGCGAGTGCGGCCACGGCGCCGCTGCATGGTCATCTCGTCAAGTTCGACCGCCTCGCCCGACGTAATCGCCTCAACCGGTGCAGGTACCTGCCGGTCACCGCCTTGGCGCTGCTGACCACCCTGCTTCTGCTCATTGGTTTCGGCGCTGCGCTGCCCGCCACCACGACCACGACCACCGCGGCGACGCCGCCGCTTGCGCTGCTGACCCTCCCCACTCGGCTTCTGATTGCTCTGGTTGCGACCGTCACCACTGATGGGAACGGGTCGGCTGTCGCCGACCGTTGGCGCCGGTCGACTATCGCCGATCTTCGGCTTGCTGTTTGAAGCCTTGGCTTCTGCTGAGGGCTTCGGGGTCTGGGCCTGTTCGTCGGCCATGGTACGTATCTTTCGTTCGGGGCACGGCTTGGAGGGTCATGCAGACACCTCCAGCGGCGCAGACGAGGCTGCACTGACCGTCATTGGGTCTGCGCGTTGGCCATCGTCGGTTTGAATCCATTGGTGAAGTCGGAGGACCTTGTCCTCAGCGAGCGGTGGGTCGAGGGCTGAGAGCACTTCAGAAACTCGAGCAGCGCGCGGCTGGGTCCCGAGTTCGGCAATCAACCGCACACCATTTTCGATCGGCGAGCCCACAGCCAAGCTGAGCACGGCGGGCCGGAGATCATCGGTGATCTCCTTGCCCTTGCGCTCGCGTGTGACCATGACCTCATCACGTTCAAGCAGTCGATCGATCGACTGCTGAATCATGATGGGATCAGCATCACGGACGTCGATCTGCCAGGTACAACTGGTGACTGCCTGCTGTAGCGACGGCATCCGGCGGTCGCCAACGACCACTCCGGTTGCGGTCAGCCCCACCGGAAGGTGAGTGGTGAGCAGAACAGCAAGACCGTCGACGTCGAGCCCATCAACCCGTGCGGGGTCGAGATCGACGTCAATGTACTCACCGTTCGACTCGTGGCCAGTGGAGAGCGCGAGCCCGAAGGACAGCTTCGGACGAGGGTTGAAGCCCTCGCTGTAGGCCACCGGCAGCTCGGATCGGCGCAGCGCACGTTCCCAGATCCGGGCGATGTCGCGATGCGAGGTAAACCGGACCTTTCCGTGCTTGCTGAACGAAATCCGAAGCCTCATGAGCCCGCTCCGGGAGATGCCGTTGCCAGCTTCCCCTCCCCGACGGTTCGCTTCGGCTGCAACATGACCGGAACTGCGCCGCCAGCCGACAGGTCGACACCTGTCCCCTGGCTTCCACCTGCCGGCGGTGTAGCCGATGCCACTACGTGCTCAATTCCGTAGCCGGTGCACGCGCCGCAGTCGTAGCACGGTGTCCACCGGCAGTCCTCGAGGCCGAGTTCCTCGAGCGCATCACGCCAGTCCTGCCACAAGAAGTCCTTGTGGAGCCCGGCAGAGAGGTGATCCCACGGGAGCACCTCATCTTCGGTGCGATGCCGATACACGTACCACTCGACATCGAGGCTGCAAGCCGCAAGGGCTTCCAGCCAGAGATCAATGGAGAAGTGTTCGGACCACTCCTGGAATGTGCCACCGCGACGCCACACATACTCGATGACGGCCGACAGCCGCCGATCCCCTCGGCTGGTGATGCCTTCCGCGAGCGAAGCACGAGTGTCGTGCCATTTGAGCTGAACGCCCTTCGTGCCTCGGAGGTCTTCCTTGAGAAGTTCTACTTTGCGTTTGAGTTCCGGCTCGGTGTTCTGTCCGAACCATTGAAACGGCGTCTGTGGCTTCGGCACAAAGCCGCCAACCGACACGGTCACCGACGGCGACTTGTGATGCTTGCGGCCGAGTTCGACACAGTTGCGGCCAAGTTCAGCGATCCCGAGTGTGTCTTCGTCGGTCTCGGTGGGCAGGCCGGTCAGAAAGTAGAGCTTCATCCGCCGCCAACCCTGGCTGTAGGCAGACTCGACAGCGCCGTAGAGATCTTCCTCTCGAATGAGTTTGTTGATGACCTGACGCATTCGCCAGGTCCCAGCTTCGGGAGCAAAGGTAAGGCCGGTACGACGGGCGCGCTGCAGCTCGGCGGCAATACCAACGGTGAAGGCATCAACCCGCAGCGAGGGCAGTGCCACCGAGACCTGCCCGACACCGGCATCACTGACCGTGTCACCAACGACCTTTTCGATACCGGAGAAATCAGCGGTCGACAGCGACGTGAGACTGACCTCGTCGTATCCGGTGCGCTTGAGTCCCTCGGAGATCATGCGACTGACCTGCTCGGCCGGGCGCTCGCGGACAGGCCGAGTGATCATGCCTGCCTGGCAGAAACGGCAGCCACGCGTGCAGCCCCGGAAGACCTCGACCGCAAGGCGGTCGTGCACTACCTCGGTGAGTGGCACGAGTTGTTGTTTCGGGTACGGCCAATCGGCGAGATCAGCAACCGTTCGTTTCTCGACCTTCTCGGGTACGTCGCCATAGCGGGGCGTCACCGCAGCGATGAACTCGCCGTCGTATTCCACGTCATACATGGAGGGCACGTAGACGCCAGGGATCTTGGAGAGCTCGCGTAGAACGCCTTCGCGGGTACCGCTGTTCTTTCCCGACCGCTTCCATTCACGCAGCAGCTCGGTGATCTCACCGACTACCTCCTCCCCGTCACCAAGGACCACCAAATCGACGAACTCGGCGATGGGTTCAGGGTTGTAGGTGCAGTGACCACCCACGGCGATGAGTGGGTCGCTGTCGCTTCGACGGATCGAATGGATCGGCACGCCGGCGAGGTCGATGCAGTTGATGAGGTTCGTGTAAGTGAGCTCAGCACTCAGGTTGAAGGCAATGACATCGAATTCGCCGGCTGGCTTGTGCGTGTCGACCGAAAACAACGGAATGCCGTCTCGACGCATGAGTGCCTCAAGGTCGACCCATGGGGCATAGGAACGTTCCGCAGCGCCATCAGGCCGTTCGTTGACGATCTCGTACAGGATCTGCAGGCCTGCATTCGGCAACCCGATCTCGTACGTGTCGGGGTAGGTCATCAGCCACGAGACGATGCCGGGGCCGTGCTCCGGCGTCTGCATCCCGTCCTCGCATCCGATGTAACGGGCGGGTTTCTGCACCTGCGGGAGAAGCGGCTCGAGGCGGGTCCACAGTGGCCCGTCGAAAGAGGCACGCGCCGTCGACATGGTGCAGTCAGGCTACCGGCGCACCTGCGCGGTTGGGTGATTGTCGCTCAGGTGCGGGAGTAGTCGTAGCGGCGCTTGTGAACCCCAAGGACGAGGCCGAGCGCAATCATCGACGTCAACATCGACGAACCACCGTAGGAAACCAACGGCATCGGGATGCCGGTAACAGGCATGATCCCCATCGTCATCCCAGCCGATTGAAACACCTGAAACACGAACATCGCCATCACCCCGGTGGCGAGCAACCGGTCGAACTCGTCCGTAGCCCGCGCCGATGCCCGCCAGATCCGGAAAACGACCACACCGAACAGGGCGAGCAGCGTCGCTGCCCCGACAAAACCGAGTTCCTCCCCCGCCACCGAGAAGATGAAGTCGGTCTGCTGCTCGGGAACGAGGTTCGAACTTGTCTGCGAGCCGTTGAACAGGCCTTGACCGGTAATGCCCCCGTTCCCGATCGCGATCTGGGACTGCTCGGCGTTATACGCGACGCGAAGCGCATCTTCACCCAGTTCTTCGACCGCCTCGTCGTCGAGCACAAAAACAGTGAGGCGATCCTTCTGGAAGTCGGCCAAGAGATCAGACGTGAGGATCAAGGAGATCACGCTGATCGCTGCCAGGAAGAGCAGAACGATCAGCCGTATCGAGATATTGCTCATCATGACCATCACTGACGTGATCACTACGTAGACGAGAACAGTCCCGAGATCGGGCTGAACCAAGATCGGCACGATTAACAGCACAGCTGGCAGCAGCCCTGCAATCAAACGTCCGAACCCGACCCGCTCGACGCTGAAGATCGACGCAAGGGTGAAGATCAAAACGATTTTTCCAGGCTCTGACGGCTGGAACGTGAACCCGCCAAGTCGGTACCAAGCCTGCGAACCGTTGACGGTCACCCCGAACTGCAAAACACCGAGCAGCAGCACGACTGCACCGACATACCCCAGACCCGCAAGACTCCGGAGCCGGTTGATGTGAATCATCGCAATACCAACCGCCAGACCCACCCCCATGACAGCAAAGAACGCCTGCTTCTCGAGAAACGACGTGTTAGCTGGCGTCACGTCGGTCACGGGACCGCGAGTCGCCGAGTAAACGAGCAACACACCCATGACCATGATGGCGATGGTGGACAGGATCAGCAGTGGATCGATGACGAACCACCACGGATCATCTGGGTCCTCTCGAAACCGACCCGGAGCGAAGTTGGTGGTCATGGACTCGCCACCTCGACCGACCCGTCGACGAGGCCGAGCGCGTACCGAGCCGTCTCGTCGAGTGAGCGCGCCACTGGCACCGAGTCGGTCGCAATCGCTTCGAGAATCGCAGCGGTGACAGGCGCCGCCGATGCGCTACCGAAACCCGATTCCTCCATCACCACCGCAATCGCGAACTCGGGCTCGACATCGGGAGCCACACCGGAACCAGGCCAATACACGGGCGCGTAAGCAGCGAAAAGTGATGTGTCCGCTTTCTGGGCGATGCTTGACTTGACCTCCGCTGTGCCGGTTTTCCCAGCCACCGGCCACCGCCCGAACACCGGGTTGGCGTCGATGAACGACCGCGTTGCGGTGCCGCCCTGGCGAAGCGTCACCCCGATCAGGCCATTCTCGATCGGTTCGATGTACTCAGCGGGAAGGTCGAGATCACGAAGAACACGAGGCGAGAACTGCCGTACGAGCTCACCTTCGTAATTGGTGATCTGGACCGCGACGTTCGGCTGATGGAGGCGCCCACCATTCCCGAACGTTGCGTAGGTGTTCGCAAGCTGCAGGGGCGTGACCAAGAGCTCACCCTGGCCGATCGAGAGGTTGACGGTCGCACCAGCGAACCACTGGCTGCCGTCAACTGCAAAGACGCCTGCGTCGTACTGCCGGTCGTAGTAGGCGCGGTCGGGTACAGCACCCGACCGCTCGTACGGCAGCTGTATCCCGCTGTCGACTCCCAGCCCAATCGCTCGCGCCCACTTCTGTATTCCCTCGTCCTGGAGATAACCGTCAGCGTCGGGCTCTTGCGGACGAAGCCAGAATCCCTCGCCACCGACTTCGTAGAAGTACGTGTCGCTCGAGACCCGGAGCGCACCTCGCAGGTCGACCCACCTGCTGCCGTTGAAGGGGCTCGAGAACCGACAGGTCGAGGACTCCTCGAAACAGCGACTGTAGAGGTAGGAACCCTGATCGTTGTAGAGGGCATCGGGTGAACGAAGCGCGTCTGTGCCATCTCCAAGCACCCCTTCTTGGAGTGCAGCCAAAGCCGTGACCAGCTTGAACGTCGAACCTGGGGCGTAGGTACCCTGAATTGCCCGGTTCAGAATGGGAGAGAAGTTCTCCTCACTGATCAGCTCGCTGAACTTTGTGGCCGTGATGCCCTGCACGAAGTCGGCCGGTTCGTACGTCGGGAACGATGCCATGGCCAAAAGATCCCCGTTGCGCGGATCGATCATCACCACACTGCCGGCCGGAGCGACGATCGGAGGATCACCCTCGTCGGCGCCTCGGAGTCGAGCGCTGCGTAGCCCATTGGCCAACTCCCGCTCGGCAAGCATCTGGAGATCAAGATCGATCGAGAGCCACACATCATTGCCGGGTATCGGCGCCTCGTAACGCTCCTTGACCTCACCGACGACCCGAAGGCTTGCGTTGATCTCCAGCCAGCGTGTCCCTGGGACGCCCCGAAGCTCGCTCTCGAAGATCCGTTCGATCCCTGTCTTCCCAATCTCGTGGTTGAGCTGATACGTCTTCGCACGATCGGCCTCGGGATCAACCTGTGCCTGTTTTTGCTCCCATTCGGACCGGTTAATCGGGCCGACATACCCCAACAGATGGGCAGCCAGTGAGCCATACGGGTAAGAACGAACCGTGCGTTTGACGATCTCGACGCCCGGGAACTCGTCAGGCCGTTCACCGAGAAAGACGAGCAACTCCGGGTTCACGTCAATCGCCACAGGAATTCGTTCGTAGGGCCCGAAGGACTGATCGTCGAATTCATCGACAATTGCTTCGACCTTGACCAGCCGACCACTGCGGCTGACTGCGATGGCGAGGCGGAGGAACATTGCGTCACGTTCGACAGGCTCGAGGTCCTCCATCACAGTCCGGTCGATCGTGACAACCTGAACAACTTTGTTGTCGACGATGACGCGCCCGTTGCGGTCGAGGATCCGGCCACGCGGTGCTTCTTCATAGACAGGTTCGAGCACGTTGGTGAGGGCCTGCTCCTGGAACTCCGCTCGCATCGACTCGACACCTTGCAGGTACCAGAGCCGGGCCCCAAGTGCACAGAACAGCATCAACGACGCAAAGGCGAACATCCGCATACGGACAAGTACATCCATCAGCGCATCGTCCCTTCCCCACCGAGTGCCCACACCATGATCGGCGACGCCAACGGAGTCAGCACCGCATTGACACTCCCGACGATCAACGCGATCCGAAACATGTCGATGCGCAACAGCTCAGCCGACCCCATGATCCCTCCGATGAGGGCATACCCGAGCACAGCCGTTCCGCTCGCCACGAAGACCACCATGACCAGATGAGTGCGGCTGTCTTGGAAAAGACCCTCATTGAACTTGGCGACTGCATACGCGACGATCGCAAGCGTGAGCGCCGTTACACCGAGCGGCGTCGGGAGGTAGACGTCCCATATCAAACCGGCGATGAACGCCACCAGCGGTCCTCGTTCCGAGCCGATGAGAAAGGCAGCGAAGACAGCGAGCAGCGAGAGCAGTTCCGGTGCCACCCCAAAGAAACGGACGTCGACGAACACGGTGAGTTGCACGAGTAAGGCAGCAAGCATCACTGCTCCGAGGCGGAACGGCACACTCACTGGCCGGCCTCCGGTTCCTGCGGGACCTCGATGTTGAGAGGAATGCTGGTGCTCGGCGTGGGGACCATTGGTACCTGGTCCACCCCCAAAGCGAGTAGCACGGTCACGTAGCTGAGGTCGCGGACATCATTTGCCAATTCGACCTCGACAATCATTGCGATGTCATTCTCCGGGTCGAGGTAGACGTCCGTTATCCGGCCAAGCGGAATCTCGGCCGGATAGCGACTGCTCGCCGCCGTAACGACCACCGAACCGATAGCGGGAAAGAGGGTCTGATCGTCACCCTCAGGCCACTCAAGCCCCCGATCGATCACGAAGGTGAGCGGGTCGTCAGGAATGGTGCGGCCAAGGCCGACCTCGTCGGTCGATGCGAGGCGCACACCGATCACGAGATTCGGATCGCTCAGGAGCTGAACGTTGGCGGTGATGGCATCCACGCGGTCGACACGCCCGACCAGGCCCGCGCCAGTCACCACCGCCATGCCAGGCCGGATTCCGTGGTTCGAGCCCTTGTCGATCGTGATGACGTGATCGTCGAAGTTGCCGACGGCGGTCCGAACCACGCTTGCCGTCTCGGTAGGGATCGTTGGGAGGTACGTGATCTCAGTCGCCTCAAGCAAGCGCCGGAACGCCTCTCGTTCGGCCTCGGCGGCGAGTTGCGCCCCCAGCGCGTCGTCAAGGTCTTCGCGGAGCTGGTCACGTTCGGCGGCAAGGTCGCCGTAATCAAAGATGGCGTTCCACGCGTTTGCGAACGGAGACACAACAGCACCGGTAACTTCCGCAACCGGGTGAAGCAGGTCACGCATCCAGCGCTGAGCGGTTCCGATCGGGCCGAAACCGCTGAGGTCGAGGCTCAGCAGGGTGATCGCCGTGAGGGCCAAGAGCACCAGCCGGTGCCGACCACGGTCCCGTCCACCTCCCTGCGGGAGCACCATGGGGCTGCGTCTAGAGCTCGCCCGAGCTCACGACCACACCGCGCAGAGCTTCCAATTCCTCAAGGACCTGACCCGAGCCCATAGCGACCGCGAACAACGGATTGGACGCCAGCTTGATCGGCATCCCTGTCTCGTCGTTTAGGCGCTGATCGATCCCCCTGAGCAGCGCTCCACCTCCAGCAATCGTGATACCGCTGTCCATGACGTCGGCAGCCAGCTCCGGCGGGGTCTGATCGAGGGTGGACTTCACCGCATCACAGATCGCAGACACAGGCTCTTCGAGTGCTTCTCGAATATCGCCACTGGAGATGACGATGGTCCGAGGCAGGCCAGATACGAGGTCGCGTCCACGGATCTCGGCTCGCAGCTCTTTTTCAAGCGGCCACGCCGACCCGAGCTGCATCTTGATCTCTTCTGCCGTTCGTTCGCCCAGCGCAAGGCTGAATTCCTTCTTCACGTACTGGATGATGGCATCGTCGAGCTCGTCGCCGCCCACGCGGGCCGACTGGCTCGCAACAACACCGCCGAGCGAGATGACCGCTACTTCGGTGGTGCCGCCGCCGATGTCGACGATCATGTTGCCAGTCGGTTGCTGCACTGGCAGACCGGCGCCGATGGCAGCGGCCATCGGCTCCTCAATGATCATGACGGGCTTGCGGGCCCCAGCAAACTCGGCAGCCTCTTGCACTGCGCGCTGCTCAACGCCAGTGATGCCCGACGGAACAGCGATGACCATGCGGGGCTTCGCCCACTTGCGCTGATGCACCTTCTGGATGAAGTAGCGCATCATCTTCTCGCAGATGTCAAAGTCGGCGATCACGCCATCCTTCAACGGCCGGATGGCCTGAATGTTCGACGGCGTACGGCCGATCATACGCTTGGCTTCTGACCCTACGGCAAGGGGACGGCCGGTATTGGTGTCGATGGCGACCACGGAGGGCTCGTCAAGCACGATGCCCTCACCACGGACATAGACAATCGTGTTCGCCGTCCCGAGGTCGACCGCCATATCACGCCCGATGACGCCACCGAAACTCGAAAGCAGGGAGTCAGCAACCATGATTGGCCACGGCCTTTGTCGTCGACCTCAAAGCGAGGGTGCGCTCGATGCACACAAGGCCGCATCCTTACGAGATTTGGCCGAACCTAAGTGTAAGCGCGCCCAGTCACCGAATTGCAACACTTCTCGACTGGGTACCCGGTTGAGCACGCAGGGTGAGGAGAGCGGCGAACGGGGCCGATGCCCTTGGTTCTACAGATCAGGGAAGAAGATACTGATCTCGCGCGCAGCCGATTCGGCGGAGTCAGAGCCGTGAATCAGATTCTCGGTGAAGATGGTCCCGAGATCACCCCGAATCGTGCCCGGGGCGGCCAGCATGGGGTTCGTAGCGCCCATCATCTCTCGAACGGTCGCCCAAGTCCCCTCAGGGCCCTCCAGCACGGCAACGAGGGCCGGGCCGCGACTCATGAACGCAACCAGATCGTCGTAGAAGCCCTTGCCAACGTGCTCCTCGTAGTGTTGGCCCAGCGTGTCGGCATCAAGGGTCCGCAGCTCGGCAGCGACGATCACGAATCCCTTCGTTTCGAAGCGGCTCAGAATCTGGCCCACGAGGCCGCGCTCGACCGAGTCGGGCTTACAGATGATGAAAGTGCGTTCCATGGCGGTGAGGCTAGCGGTGACCCTCGCCAATCAACCCGAGTCGGCTCCGTCGCAGACCGACGAGAACAGTCATCGCCTTGCGCCAACTTTTCACCCATACCGATGAACACGTCGCCATGGCCATGACGTTCGGCGCTCCCACATCTTGCGAAGAGTTACGCTCCAGCCAACTCAGAGTTCGTCAGCGATAGAGCGGATCCGGCCCACGACCGGATTGGTGCCGGCAACCACGATCAGATCATCGTCTTCGGCTTGGCCAAGGAGGTGCTCAATGGCCGCATCGACGTCGACAACTGCGTCGGCGGTGCCCCTTGCGCTGCGAACCGCTGCGGCGAGAGCGTCGGCGTGAATCCCTCGGGCCGTTGGAGCTGTGCAGGTGACAACGAGTTGGTATTCGTGAACTCGTAGGGCACGGCAGATATCGATGGGAACACGTCCGTCCTGCATGCCGAGAAGCAGGAACCGGCGACCACCGTGTGAGAAGTCATCGGTAAGAGTTTCGGCGAGTGCGACAGCACCCGGGACGTTGTGAGCAGTGTCGAGCAGGATCATCGGCGATCGACGCACGAATTCGAGTCGACCGGGCACGACCACACCACCAAGTGCCTCTTCGACGACGTCGCCCGGCAGCGCCGCACCGAAGAACTCTTCGACCGCTGTGACGGCGAGCGATGCATTTGTCGCCTGAAAGCTGCCATGGAGCCCGAGGAAAACATCGTCGTACACCGCCCGTGGGGTGCGCAGTGAGACCAACCGACCACCAACGGCCAGACGATCCTCCACCACATCGAAGTCGTGGCCGCGCACCACGGCTCGCTCCGGCCCCTCATCGAGAAAGATCGGGACGAGCCGCGGATCTTCCTCACCGAGAACCAGCGTGCTCGTAGCCTCAATGATTCCGGCCTTCTCGCCTGCGATCACTGACTGCCAGTCACCCTCACCAGTGCTGTGGTCGAGACCGACGTTGGTTACACAGGCGACCTGGGCCTCGACCACATTGGTTGCGTCGTACCGGCCAAGCATGCCGACCTCGATCACAGCCACATCGACTGCCTCGTTCGCAAAGTGAAGCAGCGCCGCAGCGGTGACTGTCTCAAACCAGGTGGCAGCCACGGTGTCGTGGGCTTCGAGCGCCAACACAACGTCACCGATTACTTCGCCGAATGCATCCTCGGAGATCGTCTCACCACCGGTGCGGATTCGCTCTGCAGTCGACTCGAGATGAGGGCTGAGGTACGCACCCGTGCGAAGACCCATGCCCTCGAGGAGTGCTTCCATCATCCGGACCGACGAGCCTTTGCCGTTGGTCCCGGTGACGTGAATGACCGGGTATGACCGGTGTGGTTCACCGAGCATGGCCATGATCTCGACCATCGGATCGGTGCTCAGGCCAGCGACCGCTCCGGCCCTCGGGACGGCTTCATGATTGATCAGCCCGTCGAGATGGGCGATCGCTTCCTCGTACTTCACCCGCAGCTAGCTGGCACGGCGGTCGGCACCGACCGTGATGATCTCAGGGATCGCATCGCCAAGCACCGAATCGCGGGTAACGACGACTTTCGTCACGTCGTCACGGCCGGGGATGTCGTACATCGTCTCGAGGAGGGTCTCTTCGAGGATGGCTCGCAGGCCGCGAGCACCGGTATTGCGCTTGATCGCCTCATCGGCGATTGCGTCGAGGGCGTCTGGGGTAAAGGCGAGTTCGACGTTTTCAAATTCGAACATTTTGCAGTACTGCTTGATCACGGCGTTGCGGGGCTCGGTGAGAATCTCGACGAGCGCCTCACGTTCAAGATGGTTGACCGCCCCGACAACCGGCATGCGGCCGATGAACTCCGGAATCAGACCGAACTTGGTGAGATCTTCGGGGAGCACGTCGTTGAAGATCGCTCCGAGATCCTTGTCTTCGGGGCGACGGATGTCTGCACCGAATCCCACCCCCTTCGCTCCCACGCGGTTCTCAACGATCTTCTCAATGCCGGCGAATGCTCCACCACAGATGAACAAGATGTTCGTCGTGTCGATCTGCAGAAACTCCTGGTGTGGATGTTTTCGCCCGCCTTGGGGCGGCACCGCTGCCGAGGTGCCCTCGAGGATCTTGAGAAGCGCCTGTTGCACACCCTCGCCGGAGACATCGCGGGTGATCGACGGGTTCTCGCTCTTCCGTGCGACCTTGTCGATCTCGTCGATATAAATGATGCCGGTCTCAGCCTTCTTGATGTCGTAGTCCGCCGCCTGAATCAGTTTGAGG
>Ga0222718_10001496_pt1:0-15000 | contig 22192 bp, 19 predicted proteins | sample C33_27DmetaG_FD_165045 | JGI IMG/M metagenome (GOLD analysis project Ga0222718, IMG submission 165045) | Estuarine water microbial communities from San Francisco Bay, California, United States - C33_27D | ecosystem: Environmental > Aquatic > Marine > Unclassified | place: USA...
TAGAAATAGCTTTAATTAGAGCATAAACCTTAAGATTAGTTTTTAGTTTTAATTTTTGAAGAGAAAAGAGTGTTATTTCTGAAACGATTTGTTGTTTTCCTAAAGCTAAAAATATTTCAGCTATACTATTTTTTTTAGATATTTTAATCTTTGTTATTTTTGTTTCTAGTATATTATTTATAGAAATATTTTTTGGTATTTTTGTTGCTATAGAAATATCTTTGCTAAATAACTTTATAATTTGACCAGAATTAATTTTATCAGAAATAGGTTTAGTAATTAATTTTATTCCATTTACATCAATAATTGTATTTGAATTAGTTTTATCATGTGAATGAATGACTCCCTTAATGAGAGAATAAATAGTATTGCTTTTATTAAAAGAAGATAATTTTTGATAGGATATGATTTGATCAATTGAACCCTGAGTTGCAACTTTTCCATTTTCAATGATAATGATTTTTGCAGCTATAAAAATTATTTCTTCTAATGAATGACTGATAAATAATATAGGAATATTTAAATTTTTATTAATATCTTTTATTATTTTTAATATTTTATTTTGTCTTTGCGCGTCTAATCCTGTTAATGGTTCATCAAGAATCAATATTTTAGGTTCTGATAATAAAGCTCTTCCAATTGACACTCTTTGCGCTTCACCGCCAGATAAATTAAAAATTTTTCTATTTAGAATACTTTTTATTCCTAAAATATTAATTATTTTATCAAATTTTTTTTGATCAAATACTGTATTTCTTCTTTGTCCATACAATAAGTTATTTTGAACAGACATATGGGAGAATAACCTTGATTCTTGAAAGACCATACCGATTTTTCTCTGGTGAGGAGGAATGTTTATTTTATCCCTAGAAGAATAAAGTATTTTATTATTAATTTTGATATATCCATTTTTTGGCTTTATTAATCCGCAAATTACTTTAGCAATAGTAGATTTTCCACTCCCTGATAAACCTGTAATTGCAATAATATTAGAATCAGAAAAATCAAAATTAATATTGCTAGAAAAATCACCTAAAATTGTTTCATATTTGATTAGATTACTACTAGCCATTATTTTTATTTCCTAAAATACGTTTATTTGTTCTTTTTGCTAAAATTTCAGCTATGGCTACTGATACAAAAGCCAAAATAATCGATATGATAACTAATCTTATAGCAGATTCTTCAGTTCCAGGAATTTGCGTTGCTGTATATAATGCTAAAGGAAGGGTTTGAGTTTCTCCAGGTATATTAGAAACAAAAGTAATAGTTGCTCCAAATTCAGCTAAGCATCTTGCAAATGCAAGTGTAATGCCTGTTATTATAGATGGTAGTATTTGAGGCAATATTATAGAAAAGAAACAATCTATTTTGCTCGCTCCGTTAATATAAGCTGCTTCTTCTATTTTATAATCAAATGTATCAAAGCCGAGCTTTATTGATCTTACAAGTAAAGGAAATGAAACAACAGCTGCCGCTATAGCTGCTCCTTTCCATGAAAAATTAACAGAGATATTAAAAGTTTCTAATAAAAAGCCACCTAAAATACCATTATTACTAAAAAGTAATAGTAGTAAATATCCAATTACAACTGGAGGTAGAACTAATGGTAGATATACTATCATATTTAATAGAGATGCAAATAACCCATTTTTTCTGGATATTATCCATGCTATTATAACTCCAGGAATAATTGAAATAGAGACTGCAATAATAGCAATAAAACCGGATAATTTTAATGCTTCTATTTCAATTGGATTAAGCATTTAATAGTTTTCAATTTGTTTAAAGCCATGTTTAGAGTATACATTTTTTGAATAATCATTGGTTAAAAAATCTAAAAAATTTATAGTAGTGCTAGTATAAAAATTTTCTACTGCAGCGACCCAATAGTGAATTGGTTTATGAAGATTAGTATTAAAGCTTCCTATAATTTTGACATTTTTTTCTGCTATTGCATCAGTATAATAAACTATTCCAATTGGGCTGTTTCCTAAAGCTACAAACTTTAATGTTCTTCTTACATCTCCGCCCCATGCCATATTATTTCTATTAAGATTTTTCCATAAATTTAATTTTATTAGTGCTTGTTTAGTATACACTCCTGCAGGAACATGAGTAGGATCTGCAATACTTATTCTATTATTATTTTGTAAGTATTGTTTAAATAATTCTTCTAGTTTTCTGCTATTAGATATTTCTCCTATATTTTTTATATCACTTTTAATATTAGTGATTAAAACGAGTTTATTTTCAAATAATGGCTTTATTGTATCTGGCACAATTATATTATTTTTTTTTAATTCTTCAATCCATAACCAAGAAGCAGATATATAAATATTTGCTGGAGCGCCATTGATGATTTGTTTAGCTAAAGAGCTTGAACTTGAACTAGAGGCTCTTGCTCTATAATTAGTAATTTTTTCCCATTCATTCGATATCTCATTTATCATATCTGATGTGCTAGCAGCATTATATATTAAAATATTTTCTTCTGCTGCATACACTGAGTTAAACAGCAGAAGAAATATTATATAAACCTGAGGTAAAAGGCTTTGGAATTTTGAAAGCTTTATCATATCTACTCTAATATATTAATCTGTCTTAACTTTCAAATATAACGTTCTATGGTTATATACAGATATATATAACGATTGTCAATTATATTTTTTATTATTAATAAGAAATATTTAATTTTATTTACTTATAACTAAGTATATAATAAATAATTGACATATTACTAATTTGTAATATATTAATATTATGTATGAAGCTATAGAAAATATAAAATCTATTGAAAATAAAGCAGGTAACGCTTCAGATTTTTTACAACTATTTTCAAATAAATCTAGGCTATTAATATTATGCACTTTATTTAATGGAAAAAAAACAGTAAATGAAATTGTTTTATTGACTCAAGTTAAACAAGCATTTGTATCCAAGAACCTAATGCTCTTAAAACAACAAAAAGTAGTCAAATCTAATAGAAAAGGTAGATATATTTATTACGAAATTTCAGACGAAACAGTTAAAGAAATCATAGCTATTTTATATAAAAAATTTTGTAAATAATATTACAATAAAGTAATATGAGGAGTTTATATGTTTAAGAATATTGAAGTAAAAGAAGAAAATAAAAAAAAACTAATGGAAAGTTTATTGGTAGATGTAAGAGAAAAAAATGAGTATAATGCAGAACACATTGAAAATGCAATTAATTTTCCTCAGTCCACTTTTAATAGTATTGAATTTAGTAATATTATTAAAAATAATAAAAATATTATAATTTATTGCCAATCAGGTAGAAGGTCCCTCCAAGTTTGTGAAAAATTAGATAATACAAATAATTATCAAATTTTTAATTTAATTGGTGGGATTAATTCCTGGAAAGAAAATGGTTTAAATACTGAATTTAGAAAGAAATTAATACCTATTGATAGACAGACGCAGATTATGATGGGTTTTTTTATAGTTTTTAGTTTAATGCTTAGTCAAATCTATAGTTCTTATTGGCTAATTATCACTACTATTGTAGGAGTAGGCTTGATAAATGCTGGTATTACGGGTTGGTGCGGTTTATCAAAAGTAATTAATAGAATGCCTTGGAATAAAGTAGTATGATATTTACGGGATATTTTTTATCCTTTATTATGGGGATTACTTTGGGGGTTTTAGGAGCAGGAGGCTCAATTCTAATACTACCTATTTTAGTCTATTTTTTTTCTATCAACCCAGTCTTAGCTACTAGTTACTCTTTAATTATTGTTGGAATTACCGCTTTAATTGGCTCTATAAAATATTTAATATCAAAAAACGTTGATATAAAAACTGCTTTAAAGTTTTCAATTTCTGCTATTATTATGACTTACGTTACAAGAAGGTATTTTTTACCTATAATCCCTGATCCTATATATTTTGTTGATAAGCAACTCAGTAAAGATCTATTTATTTTAATTTTATTTTCTTTATTAATGGGTTTAGCTGGATACTTGATGATTAAATCTAAAAATAAAAAAAAAATACTTAATATAAATCTATCCAGTAAGTTTCTTCTAAATTTATTAATATTATTAGAAGGAACTGTAGTAGGATTTCTTACTGGATTAGTTGGAGCTGGGGGAGGTTTTTTAATAATACCTGCATTAGTAATTTTTTTAAACCTCAATATGAAAGTAGCTGTAGGTACATCACTATTAATAATAGTTCTAAAATCATTGATAGGCGTTACTGGTGATTTACAACATGGAGTATCTTTAAATTTTAATTTATTATTTTCTATAATTATTATGACCTCGGTAGGAATATTATTAGGGTCTTATTTGAATAAAAAATTAGATGCTAATAAGCTAAAAGTTATTTTTGGCTACTTTACTTTAATGGTATCCTTAACGATTTTAGGAAAGGAGGTATTTTATGCGGGTTGATAGTTTTTTTGATACTAAAAGCAGTACTTTTTCTTATATCATTTCAGATAGTAAAACTAAAAAATGCGCTATTATAGATCCTGTTTTAGACTATAATATTTATACAGGTGAATTTTATTCGGAAAATGCTGATAAATTATTAAAATTTATTAAAAAAAATAATTTATTATGTGAATGGATACTAGAAACTCACGTACATGCTGATCACGTTACTGCTGCTTATTATCTCAAAAATAAATTAAACTCTAAAATTGGTATAGGAAAAGGAGTAAAAAAAGTTATTAAGTATTGGAAGCCTATTTTCAATATTAAAGATGATAAAAAAGAATTTTCAAAATATTTCGATAAACTCTTTGAAGATAGCGAAGAGTTTAATGTAGGAAATTTAATATTCAAGGTAATTAACACTCCTGGGCATACAAAATCTTGTATAAGTTATAAAGTAGATAATAATATATTTGTTGGAGATACTTTGTTTATGCCTGAGTCAGGAACTGCAAGAACTGACTTTCCTGGAGGAAGTGCTGAAGATTTATTTTGTTCTATTAAAAAACTATATAAATACCCTGAAACGACTAATATATATGTATGTCATAATTACCCTAAAAAAGTTGGTGCCGAGAAATGTAAATCGAGTTTAAGTGATCATATTAAAAATAATGTATTAATTAATAATAAAACTAGTAAGGCAGAATATATAAAAGCAAGGAATGAGTTAGATAAAAATCGTAAACCTCCAAGATTTATATATCCATCTTTACAAATGAATATAAAATCAGGAAAATATAATATTAAAAACAGCTTAAATGAATTTATATGGATACCAATTAAATATAAAGGATTATAAAATCTTTTAAAGGTTCTCATGAAAATTTATAAATGATGAAAATAGTTTTTTTTCATTTACTAGAGATTTTTGAGCTTTTTTTTCCATATTTCTAAATAAATTAAGAACTTTTATTCCCTCTTCTGTAAGTTTAGCGCCACCCCCACCTTTTCCTCCAAGAGATGACTCAACCAATGGAGATTTAAAATCTTGGTTCATTGCATTTGTCAATAGCCATGCTCTTCTATAAGACATTCCTATCTTTCTTGCTGCGGCTGATATAGAACCATGAATAAGAATTGCATCCAGTAATTTTGCTTTTCCATGACCAAATATTGGTCTAGTTCCTAAATTAATTCTTAATGATATATCTTTACTATTACTTATATCTTTTTTCATTTATTTTCCGTTTAGATAAGGGTAAATAATTTTATCACCTATATTTATATTGAGGTAGCTACTAAGTCCTCCATTAATTTCTAAAACACTTTTTAATTTTACTTCAGGGCCGATAGGAGTCAAATCTTTTGGAGAGGTCATTTTAATGATTTTTATAATTTTACCATTTTCATCAATAAAAATCATGTCGAGTGGAATAAATGTATTCTTCATCCACATTTTTATAATTTGTTTTTCAGGATAAATAAATAACATACCCTCGTTTTGTTTTAATTGTTCTCTATACATTAATCCTCTGCTTCTTTCTAATGCTGTCTCAGCAACTTCAACATTAAAAATATACTCAGAATTTTGTGTCTTAATAACAATCAAAGACTTTTTGAATTTTATTTCATTAGCATTTAGGCTAGAAAAAGAAAGCCATCCAATAATGAATAAATATAGCAACTTTCGCATCAGCTTTTTCTTAAAATATTAAAACTATTTTTTAAATCATAAATAAGGTCCTCAGGATCTTCTAACCCTGCATGAATTCTCAACGTTAAATCTTTATAATTCCATTGATAGGTTTCTCTAATTTTTTCTGGATTAACTGGTAAAATTAAACTTTCATAACCTCCCCAGCTGAAACCTATATTAAATAGTTTTAAATTATTTATCATTTTATATATATGCTCTTTATGAGTATTCTTTAATATTACGCCAAATAGACCAGAAGCACCCTCAAAATCTTTTTTCCATGTAGTATATCCAGGGTCTTTCTCTAGAGCAGGATATAAAACTTTAAATACTTCCTTTTGTTTTAATAGCCATTCAATAATTTTAAATGCATTTTCTTCATGTTTTTTTAGCCTTATACTAAGGCTTTTTAGCCCTCTTAAACCTAAATATATATCATCAGGACCGGGGCAAGATCCTAAATTATGTGCAGACTTTCTTATACTTTGAGAATATTTTTTATTAGCTGTAATTACTCCTAACATTGCATCAGAATGACCAACTATATATTTAGTAGCCGATTGGATGCATATATCTACACCATACTGCATAGGCTTAAAATATAAAGATGTTGCCCAGGTATTATCAATAATTGTAATTAACTTATGTTTTTTTGCTATTTCAATTAATTGAGGAATATTTTGCATTTCAAAAGTAAGTGATCCTGGAGACTCCATAAAAATTAATTTAGTCTTAGTAGTGATAAGATCTTGAATATTGCTTCCAATATTAGGTTGATAGAAAGTTGTAGTAATACCCATATTTTTAAGGAGACCTTTTGTTAAGTTTCTTGATACACCATATGCACTATCTGTCATAAGTATATGATCGCCTGTTTTTAAGACTGCTAATAAAGACGCCACTATTGCAGCTGTTCCTGATGATGTCGCTACCGCTGAATACGCTTCATCAATATCTGCTATTGCAGCTTCAAACTCAAAAGTAGCAGGATTGCCAAACCTTCCATAAAAAAGGGTTTGAGTATTCTTTTTTTTAATTTTTGTTTGCATTTCTTCCACGTTATCAAATAGGACAGTGGACCCTCTATAGATTGGACTATTTACAAAGCTATTTGATATTTTTTTTCTTTTTCCTGCAAGAATATTTTTTGTATCTTTTTTATAATTATTTTTAACCATATATTTTTTCTTATTTTTACTTTATTATAATAATATTTTTATTGATCGAGATAATTTATGTCATATTACAAAAAATTAAGTTTTACACAAAAAATATTAGTATCAATGCTTCTAGGTGCAGCACTTGGTATAATATTAAATAATATAAACATATATCATATTTTAATAAATCAATATTTATCTAATGGAGTTTTTGAAGTTTTAGGAAAATTGTTTGTTAACAGTTTGAAGATGTTAGTCGTACCTTTAGTATTTTGTTCTATTACAGTTGGAATTACTTCTTTAGGTAATTTATCTCTAATGGGAAGAATTGGTTTTAAAGCCATTCTTATTTATTTATTAACTACAGCTGTAGCAATATCATTGGCTTTAATTTGTGCTTCAGTAATCAAACCTGGACAGGGCCTTGAAATTAGTAATTCTATACAGTTTACAGCTAAAGAAGCTCCTTCTTTAGCTTCTGTTTTAATATCTATTGTTCCTTCAAACCCAATACTGGCAATGGCAGAAGGAGAAATGTTACAAATAATTCTGTTTGCTATTATCTTAGGAATAGCAATTACAATTACTGGCACCAAGGCAGAAGCTTTTAAAAAAGGTATCGTAAGTCTTAACGATATAATGATGAATATGGTGTCTATTATAATGAAGTTTGCTCCTGTTGGTGTTTTTTGCTTAATTGCTAAAACATTTGCTACGCAAGGAATAGATATGATTGTTCCTTTATTATCCTATTTTATAACTGTATCATTAGTTTTACTTCTACATGTTTTCTTGACTTACTCTGCCTTTCTTAAATTTATAGGAAATGTCTCACCATTTTTATTCTTTAAAAAAATGCGTACTGCAATTGTCTTTGCGTTTAGCACTGCCTCTTCAAATGCTACAATTCCAGTTACACTCAATACGGTTGAAAAAAAATTAGGAGTGGATAAGTCCGTAGCTTCATTTACAGTACCATTAGGAGCCACTATAAATATGGATGGGACTGCTATTATGCAAGGAGTAGCAACTGTATTTATAGCTTCTGTGTATATGATAGATCTAACTATTATAGATTATCTGACAGTAATTTTGACAGCAACACTTGCTTCTATTGGAACGGCTGGTGTTCCTGGAGTAGGTTTAATTATGCTTACTATGGTTCTAACTCAAGTAGGCTTGCCTGTTGAAGGTGTAGCTTTAATAATTGGAATAGATAGGCTACTAGATATGATGAGAACAGCAGTTAACATTACAGGTGATTCTATGGTTTCATTAATTACTAGTAAATCAGAAAAGAGCTTTAATTTGAATATTTTTCGAGATCCTAAGGCAGGTTTATAATTATTTTTCTATAAGCTTATTATCTTTATGCCCCCATTCACTCCATGAACCATCATATACTTTCCATTCCTTTTTACCTAAAAATTCCAAGGTAAATGCTAGTACACATGCTGTTACTCCTGATCCACATGAAGAAATAGTTATCTTTTCAAAGTCAAAATTATTTTCATTTAATATTTCAATTATTTTATCTTTATTTATTAAGCATCCTTTATCATCTATAAAAAGATTAAAAGGTATATTAATAGAATTTGGGATATGCCCTTTTTGCAGTCCTGGTCGAGGTTCATCCTCAATACCTATGAATCTCCCGGGTGATCTTGCATCAATTATTTGATGACTATCACTATTGTAAAGACTTTTTATATCTTTATAATTTGCAACAATATCTTGATTGATTTCACTTACATAATTGCTTTTAGTAATTTTAGTAACGTTATCAGTTATAGGCCCATTTATGGCTTTCCATGCTTTCATACCTCCATTTAATATTGCAATATTTTTATGATTAAATAACTTGAATAACCACCAAGCTCTTGGTGAAGTGCCTATACCATCCATTGAATATATTATTATATTACTATTATTTTTTATTCCTAATTTTTGCATATTATATTCAAACTGTTTTTTAGTCGGAATAGTGTGTGGTAAATTAGAATTAAGATCACAGACTTCATCAATGTTAAAGTATATAGCTCCTGGTATATGGGAATTTAAAAATTCTTTGTATGGATCTCTTTTTATGTTTGGCAAATACCAAGAAGCATCTAGAAAAATTGTCTTGTTCAACCATTTTTTATCTTTATAAAGCTGGAAAAGTGCATTAGATTCAATTAACAATAGAACACCTTATATTTAAGAAGGCTTTCCGCCTCCACCTTTCTTACTCATACCTTTTTGAGGATCGTAACCCAAAGTAGCGAGGAAGAGAAAAATGATAGTACAAGCTAAAGTGATTATTAAGCCAGGAATATAAACTTGCCCTAACGATGCCCATCTTACTAATTCTACTCCATAAGTAAATGGATTAATATTAGCAATCCACCATACAAATTCTGCCCCATTATCTTGTAACCTCCAAAGCGGATATAATGCAGAAGAAATAAAGAACATAGGAAAAATTACAAAGTTCATAGTACCGGCAAAATTTTCTAATTGTTTAATGTATACTGATATTAATAAGCCTAATGCTCCTAGCATCATACCAAACAAAATAGTAGCAGGTAATATATATATCCACCCTAAAATAGGAGTAGAAAAATTAACTAGTAAATTAATTATTGGAATACAGATTATTAAAAAAACATAAGCCTGTAAAACTGATAGGAAAGTTCCTGAAAGCAACTTAGCGGTTAGTAAGTACCATCTAGGTAGAGGAGCAGTTAATAATAATCTCATAACACCCATTTCTCTGTCATATACCATAGATAAGGATGACTGCATACCACTAAACAATAAGACCATGCCAATTAGTCCTGGTATTATGTATTCAAAATAATTTACATTTTGAATAGGATAAGGATTATTTATTCCAGGATCCACACCTGTAACAGAACCTACGCCAGCTGCAAAAACAAATAACCATAAAGCAGGCCTCACAAAGGCCGATAATAATCTTCCTTTTTGATGAACAAATTTTACCGTTTCTCTATATGTTAGACCTCTTAGGGCCAATGTTGCATGTTTTAATTGCAAAATACTACTCCTACTTTATTTACTACATTTATTTTTTGCACTATCTATTCCAATAGTATCTAAATTATTTTCTCTATGAACAAAACTTTCTATTGGTGCAATACTTGTTACCCAATTTTCAGTAGACAACATAATGGGTTGTCTTAATTGTCTATTCCATGATCTAAAATTTAAAACGGGTCCTTTAGAGCCATCAAGCTTAAAATTATCATTTATAAATGCTTCATGAAATGAAAAATTTTCTTTATTTTTAAATCTAACTAATGCTTCTGCTATTGCTCTCATACCGACCCATGCCGCCCAATCTTCTTCACTCATTCTTCTATCATTCATCCTTTCAAATCTTCCATGGACTTGAGGGGCACCATGTCTAAGATAAGACCAATGCCAAGCTCTTGGAGTTAAACCTGAAGATCCAATTACAGCTGATGGTTTATGAGTTGCAAAAGGCACTTTATAACTAAACTCTTTATGAGTATCTGCAATATACACTGCATCATATTTTGCAGATCCAGTTAAAAAATCTAAATCATTTTGGTCTCTAGCTCTTGGATCATTTCCTAATAAAAAATCTCTATTGCCTATAATTTTTAAGCCAAATTGTTTTGCAGATTCGATAAAAGAAGCTGCTTTAGCTTTATCATTATCTAAAGGACCAGTTAGCATTAGAATTTTTCTCCATTTTTTATCTGATAGGTATTGAGCTAAGCTATCGGATAGCATTCTTTCACTTGGTATTGTATGAAATAAGTTTTCATGACAATGAGTAGACCTTAGAATATTATTTTTTGATGAAATATTAATAATAGGAATGTTTAAAAAGGAAATTTTATCTATTACTTTTAATAATTCTTCTGCAGGAAAATCTATTAAAATAATCTGGATATTATTGCTTTTTATATGTTCAAGAATATTTTCTGGAGCTGAATCTATATCTTTAATTCTAAATTCCTTCAAATTAAACTTACTTTTTGCCATTCTCTGAAAAGGTTTAATATCTTTTAGTCCTAATCGTGCTCCCGCTATTGGTCTTTTATATAATTGATTTGTATTAGAACGAATATCAACAGGATGCACTCCCCATTCATCATACCTAATATCGTTTTCTAAATCATAATATCCAATATTAAAGTCTTTTTTGTCTGCAGCATATAGATAACTTATAGGTAATAATATTAATGTTATAGTTACTAATTTTAATAAAAAAATTCTCATTTATTATATTATTCTTACTGTATGCGGAGTTCTTCCAACAGCAACAGATTTTATGGAGGCTCTTTTTTTAGTATCGATAATAGATATATCATCACTATTACCATTAGTTACAATTAATGTTTTATCATCTTTAGTTATAGCAGCACCCCAAACTCTTGAACCAGCTAAAATATAATCTATAACTTCATAGTTATCTGTATTGACTACGGCTACATGTTTTGACCTACCTAAAGTAATATATGCTAAATTAGCGTTATGGCTCATTGCAAAATCTACAGGAGTTATTTCTGAGCTTCTTATACCTTTCCTTTCAAAATTAATAGTATGTTTTATTGAAAAAGTTTTTGTATCTATTACACTCACCGTTCCACCAAGTTCATTAGTTACCCAATATTCTTCTCCATTTTTTGAAAATGCACCTCTTCTTGGCCTATTTCCTACTAATACTTCCTCAACAATCTCTCCTTTCCATGGATCTATAATAATTACAGTATTAGTTCCTTCAGATGTAATAAAAACATGTTTTCCATCGGGTGAGAAATTTACTCCTTCTGGTTCTATACCTACATCTTCTATAACTCTTATTATTTTTCCTGATTTAATATCTATAACTGTCGCTGCATTGTCGTCTTCATTAGATACAACTGCAACTTTGCCATCTGGACTAATATCAAAAATTTCAGGATCATCACCAGTTTCTAAATTACCAATAATTTGTAAGGTTTTCATATCTATAACATTAATGGTATCATCTTCACTAGCAGCAACTAAAAGACTATCTGTCTCCTGAATGTAATGCATATCTCTTGGTCTATTTCCGCTATCAATAATATTTAAAATTTCAAATGAATTTAAATCTATAATTGTAATATTATCACTTCCTTCATTAGAGATTACAATTTTATCAGCTTTAGTTACGAAAGAAACAAATAGTACCGATAGAACACTACATAAGATTATAAAATTAAAGTTCATTTTATTTAACAGCATAATATTATCCTTTCGAAGTAGTCAAAGTTACAAATGCATCATGTAAAGTTTTAGTATTATATTCTTTAATAATGTCATCAGGTTTATTTTTCTTAATAATCTTACCTTTATTTAATACAATTACAGTATCAGATTTTTCCGCTTCATCAACTAGGTGAGTAGCCCATAGCACCGCCATTTTTCTTTCATTTTTAAGTTTTAATACATATTCTAAAAGATCTCTCCTACTTTGTGGGTCAAGTCCAACAGTAGGTTCATCTAATAAAAGTAATTTAGGCTTATGTAACAAAGATCTTGCGAGTTCAACTCTTCTTTTTTGTCCTCCAGATAAGGATCTAACTTTATCATTAATACGTTCAGATAAATTGACTTGGTCTAATTCTTCTATGACCCTTTCTTTAAAATCTTTATCATTTATTCCATGAAGGTTACTATGAAATTTTAAATTTTCTAGCACTGATAAATCTAGGTCAAGTGTTATTTGTTGGAATACTACTCCAATATGAGCTAGAGCTTTTATCGCATGACTTCTCATATTTGAGTTATTTACAAATACCTCACCTTTATCAGAGACAAATAAACCAGTAAGAATTTGAAATAAGGTCGTTTTACCGGCACCGTTAGGTCCTAGTAGCGAAGCATATTCACCTTCTGATAATGAAAAAGTAACTTCATTTAATGCTTTAATTTGACCATATGATTTGGATAATGTTTTTATGTCTAATATAATATTTTCCATTATATACGCGCCTCTTTCTACTATATTTTTCCAGATAATATTTCTGGGTGGTTACTAATTAGTTTATTTCTTAAAGAATCTAGTTTTTTATCATTTAATTCTCGAGGTCTACTTATGTCTATCTTAAAGTCATGAATAACTTTTGAGGGCCCTTTAGATAGAAAAAGTATTCGGTCGCTTAAATAAATTGCTTCTCTTAAATCATGAGTTACAAATATTACAGTAGTTTTTTGCTGTTCCCACAATTTTAATAACATCTGCCTAAGAAGATTTCCTACTGTTTCGTCAAGAGAAATAAAAGGTTCATCTAACAGTAATATTTTAGGTTTATTAACAAAGGCTCGAGCAATAGCTACTCTTCTTTGCATGCCTCCAGATAATTCAGAAGGAAAAGCATTCATGTACTTACTTAACCCCATTTCATTAATAAGGCTTTCACTGAGTTCAATTTCTGCAGAAGTTTGTTCTGTGACTATTGTTACATTCTGTTTTACAGATAACCAAGGCATTAATCTAGGTTCTTGAAACATATACCCTATAGGCCAATCTTTAGGAATAGACCCATCTTGGTACTTAATAATTCCATTTAAATTTTGATCAAGGCCTGATAATAAATTTAACAATGTTGTTTTACCACAACCTGAGGGACCAACTAAACAGCAAAATTGTCCTTGCGGTACGTCAAATTTCATATTTTTAATAGCGCTGTTCTGAACAGATTGATTTTTATTATCGTAACTTTTTTCCAAAATATTTACTATCAGGTTATGAGGCATATTTAACGGACTTTCTATATTGTTCTCCATTTATTTAACCTCCTTTCAATTGGGCTAATAATTGCATATTCGACAAATATCATTACAGCCACAAAAGATAATGTATAAGCAAAAATAGAAGCTATATCGAACAAATTAAAAAATTCATTTAATTTAAAACCAATTCCATCACTTCGACCTAAAAGCTCAACTACTAAAACAATTTTCCAAATTAATGAAATACCTCCCCTAGCGGCAGCCATAATAAAAGGATACAATTGCGGAAGGAAAAAACTAATAAATTTTTTTTTGTAGCTTACTTTAAAGACATCAGCTACCTGTAATATTTTTCTATCAATAGCCCTAGTACCTTCTCTAATAGTTACGAGTACATTAGGTATTTTATTTAATGCCACTGCAGTAATTGCTGCTATTTCATTTAAGCCAAACCAGACATAGCATAAAATTATAATTACTAGGGCAGGAGTATTTAAGAGTAAAATATGCCAACCATCCAACATTATATTAACGTTTTTTTTAGCTCCCATGGCAATACCTAGCCCAGTTCCTAAGAGCATTGCGATAGTAAATGCTAAAATAACTCTCCATAGAGTAATGCCCAAATGATATAACATTTCTCCATTAATTATTTCATCTAAAAATATATTTAATACAATTTGTGGTGAAGGAAGTACGTCACTTTGTATTATTAGTGAAGTAATTTGCCAAACCAATAGTAAAAGCATAAAGGAAAAAATCCTTATATTAATTGGATGGTTAATACTCAAATATTTAATTTTATTAGACATTATTTAGACCAAATTACCCCATCTGACAGCTGTTTGTTGTTACCAACTAAATCTTTACCACCAATTTCAGCCAATATTTTAAATGCTTTTTCAATAGAGCTCTTATAACTCAAAAAATTTTCTTCAGGAATACCTTCTCTGAAGCCATCACGTAAAGCAATTAAAGTTTCGGTATTTTTAGCCCC
>Ga0222718_10001496_pt1:20000-22192 | contig 22192 bp, 19 predicted proteins | sample C33_27DmetaG_FD_165045 | JGI IMG/M metagenome (GOLD analysis project Ga0222718, IMG submission 165045) | Estuarine water microbial communities from San Francisco Bay, California, United States - C33_27D | ecosystem: Environmental > Aquatic > Marine > Unclassified | place: USA...
TTGAAGGAACTCGGCAAAATGCCCCCGTAACTTCGGGAGAAGGGGGACCCACTCTTGGGCAACCAGGAGAGGGTGGCACAGAATAGGGGGTGGCGACTGTTTACTAAAAACACAGGACTCTGCAAACTCGTAAGAGGACGTATAGGGTCTGACGCCTGCCCGGTGCCGGAAGGTTAAGAGGAGGAGTGCAAGCTTTGAATTGAAGCCCCGGTAAACGGCGGCCGTAACTATAACGGTCCTAAGGTAGCGAAATTCCTTGTCGGGTAAGTTCCGACCCGCACGAATGGCGCAACGACTTCCCCACTGTCTCCAACATCGACTCAGCGAAACTGAATTCTCCGTGAAGATGCGGAGTACGCGTGGTCAGACGGAAAGACCCCGTGCACCTTTACTACAACTTTACAGTGGTATTAGATGTTGAACGTGTAGGATAGGCGGGAGCCTTTGAAGTGTCAGCGCCAGCTGGCATGGAGGCAACCTTGAAATACCGCCCTTTTTGCTTCTGATATCTAACCGAGATCCGTTATCCGGATCCGGGACCCTGTATGGTGGGTAGTTTGACTGGGGCGGTCGCCTCCCAAAGAGTAACGGAGGCGCGCGAAGGTAGGCTCAAGCTGGTCGGAAATCAGCTGTGGAGTGCAATGGCAAAAGCCTGCCTGACTGCGAGAGTGACAACTCGAGCAGAGACGAAAGTCGGTCATAGTGATCCGGTGGTCCCGCGTGGAAGGGCCATCGCTCAACGGATAAAAGGTACGCCGGGGATAACAGGCTGATACTACCCAAGAGTTCATATCGACGGTAGTGTTTGGCACCTCGATGTCGGCTCATCACATCCTGGGGCTGTAGCAGGTCCCAAGGGTTCGGCTGTTCGCCGATTAAAGTGGTACGTGAGCTGGGTTTAGAACGTCGTGAGACAGTTCGGTCCCTATCTGCCATGCGTGTAGGATATTTGAGAGGAGCTGTCCCTAGTACGAGAGGACCGGGATGGACGTACCTCTGGTGTACCAGTTGTTTCGCCAGAAGCATCGCTGGGTAGCTAAGTACGGAAGGGATAACCGCTGAAAGCATCTAAGCGGGAAGCCTTCCTCGAGACTAGATATCCCTTGAGAGTCGTGGAAGACTACCACGTTGATAGGCCAGGTGTGGAAGCGCAGTAATGTGTGAAGCTAACTGGTACTAATAACTCGATCGGCTTTAGTTTAACCCATGTACAGTAATTACTCTGTATGTTTAGTAAGTATGTATATTAACTTTACGGTATTATGATGACTTGGTGATTATAGCGAGGGGGCTGCACCCGATCCCATTCCGAACTCGGTAGTGAAAATCCTCAGCGCCGATGGTACTTCATCTTAAGGTGTGGAAGAGTAGGTCGTTGCCAGGTCTTCTTAATACCGTGAAAATTAACTTCTATAGCAATTTATCAGTATAAGTAGGAATGAAACTTATTAACGCGGGGTGGAGCAGCCCGGTAGCTCGTCAGGCTCATAACCTGAAGGTCGTAGGTTCAAATCCTACCCCCGCAACCAATTTACTACTTACGAACCGTTCTAACGCCAGTTAGGGACGGTTTTTTTGTGCCTAAAACCCAAGTTTCTGCGCCGTTTTCAGATCATAGCTGTTCACAAGCTCAGGCAACACACTCCCCTCAAAACACCATCTTTTTCATGAAATAGTGGTAATAGTCTCAAAACCTGTCGGCTTTTCTTTAAATAACCAACAGCTCAAAAACCCTTGTTTTATGATGGTTTGGGCGATTTTGAATTGAACTCATTTCGAATGTGATAACCGCCTCACCAAAAAACTTAGAAAAAATCGTATTTTTTATCGTCGTTTTTTAACCCCTTCGCAGACCTGAAGAAATAGAGAGTTTTCGCTGGACTAAGTGCCAAAGCGATATGCTGTTTTCTCAGCAATCTTCAGATAATCAGCGAGTTCTTTAACCGTCATAATGTCGTCATTGGGCATAATAAACTGTCCTTCAAAGTTATGATGATAGAAAATAATTGAAAATAGATGAAATTGTAACTTTATATTTGACAATATACCCTGTAGGGGTATATACTTATATAGGGTATATTGAACATAGGTTAAAACATGCATCCATCACATAAAGAACACTTAGGAAAATTAAATCGCGTATCTGGGCAAGTTGAGGCCGTTAAGCGCATGATTGATGAAGAAAAATATTG
>Ga0222718_10001497_pt1 | contig 22180 bp, 21 predicted proteins | sample C33_27DmetaG_FD_165045 | JGI IMG/M metagenome (GOLD analysis project Ga0222718, IMG submission 165045) | Estuarine water microbial communities from San Francisco Bay, California, United States - C33_27D | ecosystem: Environmental > Aquatic > Marine > Unclassified | place: USA: California...
ACATTGTTTCAAAGATTCTTCGATTGCGTTAGGAGAGACTGTACTCATATTTTATACTAAAATTCGAAAAACAATAAAAACTTTGTATTAATTAGCTTGGAATAATTTTGTTAGAGATTCTTCAAAAGGAGCAGTAGCCACACCTTTTTCAGTAATAATTCCAGCAATTAATTCAGGTGGAGTCATATCAAAAGCAGGATTAATTACTCCGATATCATCAGGAGCAGTCTTTTTTTCACCAATACCAGTTACTTCAGAACCTTTACGCATTTCAATTACAACATCATCAGCTTTTGTTTCCATATCAATTGTAGATAATGGAGCTGCGACATAAAATGGAATTCCATGTTGTTTTGCCATTGTTGCAACCTGATATGTTCCAATTTTATTAAAAACATGGCCTGTTTTTACGATTCTATCAGCACCAACTACAACCTTGTTTACCAATCCATTTGCCATCGAATAACCAACTGCAGTATCAGGTACCAAACTAACATCAAATCCATCATGTTTTAATTCAAATGCAGTCAATCTAGAACCTTGTTGAATTGGTCTAGTTTCAGTAGCAATTACTTTAACATTTTTTCCACTTTCTCTTGTTGCTCGAATAACACCTAAAGCTGTTCCATATGCAACAGTTGCAAGTGCACCAGCATTACAATGAGTCATTATTGTATCATTATCATCAAAAAGAACTGAGCCATTTTTTCCCATTGATTTGTTTATCTCAATATCTTCATCTGCCATTTTTTTAGCAGTTGAAATTACCAATTCACGAATTTGTTCAGGAGTTGTTCCAGTTTTTGCAACATTCATAATTTTTTCTAAACCCCAACCTAAATTTACTGCAGTTGGCCTAGTAGCAAAAAGAATTTTTCTTGCATTTTCCAAATCAGATAGTAATTGTTCTTTTGTAGTTGCTTCACTTTGTAAAGCAGCTAATCCCAATCCAAATGCACCTGAAACTCCAATTGCAGGAGCACCTCTAACTATCAAAGTCTTAATGGCATTTGCAACTTGATTAAAATCATCATATTCTACAAAAATCAATTCATTTGGTAATTTTGTTTGCTCAATCATTATCACTTTGTTATTCTTCCATTCAACAGTTCTTAGTGAAGAATCTATAACGATATTTTCATTCATAAAATCAAAAAATTCTATCCTTATTTAAAATAATGATTGGATATGAAATTGAACTATTATATCATCAAAAATATTAGTGATATTATTGTTGAATTTAGAACTAATAGAAAAAATTGATTCACAGGGAATGCATAAAATCTATGACAAATGGCCTGAAATTGCACGTAAACAATATGAAAAAAATTTAGAGCAAGTAGATTTTGAGGATATATCACATATAGTATTTGCAGGAATGGGAGGTTCAGGAGCAATAGGAGATATTTTCTCTGCAATATTATCTAAAACTAACATACATGTTGATGTGGTAAAGGGATATCAATTGCCAAAAACAGTCAACTCTAAGAGTTTAGTAGTAACTACTAGTATTTCAGGCAATACTGAAGAAACAATTAGTGTTCTAAAAGAAGCTTCAAAAATTGAATCAAGAGTAATTTCATTTTCAGATGGAGGAAAAATGGAAAGGTTTTGTCAAGAAAATAAATTAAATTATAGAAACATCTCCAGTATACATTCCCCTAGAGCTTCTTTTCCTATTTTTTTGTATTCCATGTTTCAAGTTTTTGAGCCATTTTTACCAATTAAAAAAAATGATATCATTTCTTCATTAGATAATTTAGAAAAACAGAAAAAAATAATTTCATCAGAAAATCTTTCTAAAGACAATTTATCTTTAGATTTAGCGTTATGGATATCAAAAATTCCTCTGATTTATTATCCTTGGGGATTACAAGCAGCTTCTACTAGATTTAAAAATTCATTGCAAGAAAATTCAAAAATGCATGCAATTACAGAAGATTTGATAGAAGCATGCCATAATGGCATAGTAGCTTGGGGTAAACAATCTGACGTTCAGCCTATTTTAATACAAGGGAAAGACGATCATTTAAAAACGAAAGAACGATGGCGTATATTAAAAGAATTTTTTAATAAAAATAATATTGAATTTAAAGAAATTCATTCAATTCAAGGAGGAATAGTTTCAAAATTAATTAATTTAATATATCTTTTAGATTACGCTAGTATTTACAAATCAGTAATAATGAATGTAGATCCTACACCTGTTGAACCAATTGATTTTGTTAAAAATAAATTAATTTTTAAAAATGAATAATATAATTACTAATTTACGCACGATTTTTGATTGAAATTTAATATTTAGATAAAATAATAATTTAAAGAACATTATATATTCAATAATTAACTCTTTGATACTATTGAAACCTAATATTTTATTTATAGTTCTAGATGCATTGCCTGCAAGAAAATGTTATGAAAACAGTTCTTTGATAAAAATACCAAATATTAAAAAATTAATAAAAGATGGAGTAGTATTTAAAAAAGCAATTAGTTCAGGGGATGAAACACCAGTTTCATTTGCATCCATGTTTACAGCTAAATTTCCATTTAGAGGGGCAATAAGACCATCATTATGGACCTACAAATATAGAAGAGATTCAAATAATTATATAAAAATTTTAAAAAAAAATGGATATCAAGCTTATGCAACTATTCCAATGCTTACTGCATGGAAAGAAATTTTTTCAGATTTAGAAATTGATTATTATTTATCACATAGTGATAGATTGTATAACGGATTAGGAGAGAAAATTTTAAAAAAAATAAATGAAAATAAAATAAATGAACCATGGTTTTATTTAGTACACTTATTAGATTCTCATAAACCAATTAACTATCCAGATGAATTTGATACGGATGAATTTGGTGTTGATGAGTATGAACGTATGATGTCATATGTAGATACATGGATAGGAAAATTTTTAAAAAAAATAGATTTAGAAAATACTATAATTATTATTTCAGCAGATCATGGAGATTACATTAGAACAATTAATGATAATGGAAAAGTAATTAGTTTTGAATATAAAAATATGAGTAACCCAACTCAAAAAATTAGAAAAATCATTCCAAAAAAATTACAACCTATTTTAATAAAATCCCTATTAATAATGAGAAATATAATTACAAAAATTAAATTACAAAAAATAGGTAGAGAATTAACCGCATTTGAAAAGAGGTCATTAGCAGGAGCTAGATCATATACAAACCATTTCTTATTTGATGAATTAATTAATGTACCATTAATTATATCAGGGCCAGGATTCAAAAAAGGATTAGAAATTAATAATATTGTTGGTTTAGTGGATTTGTTTCCCACAATTTGTGATATTTTAAAAATAAATCAAATAAATTCTCAACAAGATGGAATTAGTTTAGTTGATTTAATGGAAGGAAAAAATGTTCAAGAAAGAGTAATTTATAGTGAAACTAGTTTAAATTTAAAAAATAAAAATGAAGGAGGGTTTGGAATTAGAACATCCAAATACAAATATTTTAAATCAGCCTCTAAAAATGAGAAAAATATTCATTTGTATGATTTAGAAAAAGATCCGTTTGAAGAGATTAACTTAGCAAAAAATAATGAAAAAGTTGTTAAAAAAATGGAAAATATCTTAGTAAAATTACTATCAAGTGTAACTAACGATAATGAAAAAGAATTCATCAAAAAACAAATTGAGAAGAAGCGTAAAAAGTTACTAGATAATTAGAAATTTATGTATCAAATAAAACCATTAATCATGACCGATAAAAAAATAATTTCAATATCTCCATCATTATTCAATAAAATAGAACAAAGAATACAAAATCCTCAAACCGGTTTTTCTACAGCAGATGAATATGTAGAATATGTACTAACTGAATTATTTGAAGAATATGATGAAAATGAAACAAGTGAAGAAGAATCAAAACAAATTCAAGAAGAATTAAAAAAATTAGGCTATATTTAACCTGATAATGATCATTAATTCAATAATTTTTGAAAAATATTAATTGTAAATCAAAATGGAAGAATAGAGAGAAAAATGGAATATCAATATGATAAAAATGATTTAATAACAAATCCACAAAAATATCAAAAAACAATGTTTTTAGAAAAGGAGTTTCTTAATTCATATAAAAAATCGCGTGAAGAAATCATTAAAAAATTAATAATAAAAGATGAAAAAATAATATTAAATGAAAATGAAAATAAGGATGTTAGAATAATATTAAAAAAACAAATATTCAATGTGGAAGAATTACTTACTACAATATTAAATAATAAAAATGAATTAAATTTAGAAAATAATGAATTAATAAATAAATTATTAAAAAAATTTGAAATTAAAAAAAGAATATCTAGTACAATGAATAATGAATTTAATGAAAAAGATAGCGAATATAATAATTTAAAAAATTATATCCTATTATCTAAATTAATTTTAATTAGATATAATAAAACAGAAAATTTAAAATTTTTAAATACAGTTTTAAAGATAAATGATACATTATGTTCACAAGTTAAAAAATTAAAAAAGGATTCAGATATAATATTATTTAAAGAAATAATAAAAGAAGAATTAAACATAATAAATAAAATTTGTAAGAAAAATGGAATTGAATTTTAATGAAGATTGGTATTATTCTAACTACAGATGAAAGATCAAAAGCATATTTACAAAAAATTATTAAAAATAAAATTTTAATTGATAAAATAATTTTTATGAATCAAAAAAATGTGGAAAAAAAATTTTCTAAAGAATGCATAAACGAATCTAAAAAATGTGGATTTGATATTTCCGAATCTGTAGAAAAAACTCTTAAAAAAAATAAAATCGCATATAAGGAATTTAAATTTAATGATATTAATAATAATGAATTAATTGAGTTTGCTAAAAAAAGTGATATAGAATTTTTTATTTTTACAGGAGGAGGAATATTGAAAGATCAAATATTATCTTGTAAATCAAAATTTATTCATTTTCATCCAGGAATTGTTCCGGAATATAGAGGAAGTACTTGCTTCTATTATAGTATCATCAACCAAGGAGATTGTGGAGTTACTGCATTCATTATGAATAAAGGACTAGATACAGGGGACATAATATATCAAAAAAAATTTCTCAAGCCATCACATCAATTTATCGATGATGTATATGATGCAAATATTCGTTCTGAAACACTAATTGATATTTTAAAAAATAATTATTTAGAAAAAAATCAATTTATCAAACAAGATAAAATAGAAGGAAATACTTATTTCATTATTCATCCAGTTTTGAAGCACATTGCAATTTTAAAATCTATAACTTAGGAACAAAAAATTATCTATTAATCCAATTTAATAATTTTATTTTTAATGTTTGTTCAATTTGAAAATTTAATCCTGAAAGATTTTTAATTTCTTTTGGATCATTTTCTAAATCATATAATTCCCAAATATTAGGGGTTTCATAATAAATTAATTTATAATTTTTAGTCTTAATACAAAATACATTAGGTTTTTTTGGAGAAGGGGAGGGACCTTGAAGTCCACCTGTTTCAGAAAAAGTATATTTTTTTTCTTTAGGTTCTGATGAATTTCCAACTAAAAATGATGCAAAACTTGGTTCATCTGGAATCGAATTTAATTTAATATCACATAATTCTAAAATTGTAGGCAAAATTTGTAATGTAGTTAATAGTTTGTTTGAAATTCTATTTTTTATTATATTAGGACCAATAAATAAAAAATATGTTCTAATAGTTTCTTCAAATGTAAACACACCATAATTTCTTTCACCAAATCTTTCTCCAATACCTGTTCCATGATCACAAAAAAATATAACAATAGTTTCATCAAATTTATTTAATTCAACAATAGTTTGATGAATAATTTGTGCATATCTTGCTGCCTCATGAAATGCTTCATCATAATTATCAAGATTATTTTTTTGATTTTGATAATAATTTTTATCATCCCAATCATATTTTTTTAAAACTTCAGAAACAGTCGCAGTATGAATTTTACTAAATTGAAGAAATGTAAAAATAGGTTTTCCATTAGCTTTTTTGAAACAATTTTTAATTAAATCAGGATGTTTTTTGTTTAGATCATCCACATATTCATCATGAGATTGATAAATATCAAACCCTCTTTTTGATATTACTTTTTCCGAAATTAAATCACATGCAGTAAAATATCCATGAAATTGTAAAATTTCGGGTAAAAAATCGACAGAATCTTTTAGTTTAAACATCTTATAGTAGGCATCAACTCCATTTTCTTTTCCAAATAAACCTGTAAACATGGCATTTATGGCTGCAAATGTGTAAGGATATGCAGCAGTGACATTATTAACTAAAGTTCCTTTTTTTTGAATGGACATAAAATCTTTTGAAATAGATAGTCTATCACTTCTAGAACCATCAAGTAAAACAAGAACTATGTTAGGTTTCATAAAACATTATCACCTTTATGAAAAATATTAATGGATTTCATTTTTTTCCAATACAAGAAACTTTCGTTTAGGTACGTTAACAGGATATTCTGATAGAATAATTTTATCTTCTAAAACAGTAAAAAATTTTTTTAAAATATTAAATTTTTGGTTAAATTTTGATGGAGGTAAATTATCCATCGCCTGTGATTCAAAAATTAATATCCCTTTGTCATTCAATAAAATTCTAATTTTTTCAATATACTCATTAAAATTAAATTTTGTATTTTGATCAATTGTGGAATCATTTGCAAGTGAAAATATCACATCATATTTTTTTTTAAGATCGCTATTTTCAAAGCTAGTATTGTAAAAAGTAACATTATTTCTTTGAAGATATTCTTTTGTATCATTTGATATTGAAACAAGGAATGGATTTATTTCAATTCCTACAATTTCTTTAACAAATTTTGATGTATGAATGGAAAAAAAACCACAATTACTTCCAATGTCTAAAACAGATTTTTCTTTAGAAAGGTATTGTTCTATTTTATAATTTTTAAATCTTTTTTCAGTAGGTCTCCATCCATCAATTTTTATTTCATCATAACCCTGATAGAATCCCTTTTCTTGTGCATAAATGAATGACTTCCAATTTTTAGATTGTTCTTCTAAATGTTTTTCTAATTTAATATGTAAATCCTCTAAATTCATTTTATCTATCACATCAAACTCATTTATTTATAGAAAAGAATTTTGATAATGTATTATCCATGTTCATTTTATTGTATAATTCAAAATCATTCATAGTATCTAATTCTAGCCATTTATTATTAGTTTTAACTGCTTTTAATTTACAACCATATTCAATTAGACCTTGTAGAAAATCAGTCATGTATGAATTTTTGAATGATAGTTTAGGATTTAATGGATTTATGCCCGATTCGGATTGTTTTTTTGATTCTTTATAATAATTTTTAATAATTTCAATAGCACGACCCTGAAATTTCATTAATCCAATAAATTGACCACAAATTTGTGTAGAATTAGTTACCTTTTGTCCAATATTTGTAATAAATCCATCATCGTTAAGAGATAAACTCTCTGCATCATCTAACGGATTAGTAAATCGCTCTTCCCAATAGGATTTCCAATTAGAATCAGTAATAATAGAAATATCATCAGGAGAATTAATTAATGATTCAACAACGCTTTTTTCAAATATTATATCACCATAAGAAACAATGACAGTATCTTTTAATTCATTTTCAGCACAAAATAGAGTTTCAAGCATATTTGTTGTATCATAATTTTTATTTTGAATATATTTAATATTTTTAAAATTAAAAACTTTATTTTTGTAACCTGTTACAACAATTATATCATTAATATTATAACTTCTGAAAACATCAATTTGATATTGCAATAAACTTTTACCAAATAATTCTACCAGACACTTGGGAATATCATTAGTTAACGGACGAAGTCTTTTTCCTTCACCTGCAGCTAAAATTATTGCTTTCATATTTTTTTCCAAAATGTATTTTCGAGAAAAACTTTAATAATTAATTCTTTATTAAAATCGTCTTGACTTCTTTCTGGATGCCACATTATACCAATAATTTTATTGGATTCATGAATAATTCCTTCTATAGTATTATCAAAATCACAAGTAGCAAATGATTTTAAATTATTGCCAATAGAATCACTAGTCAATATATTGTTATGATAAGAATTCACTGAAATAATATTTCCTTTAATGGGTTCTGATAAATTAATTTGATGATTAATTTTAACATGTTTTTTATCGCTAGTTTCAATTACTGAACCACCATAAAATGTATTGATTAATTGCATACCTCTACAAATTCCTAAGACAGGAATTTTTTTATTAATTGCATATTTTAATAAAAAATTTTCAGTATCATCTCTTTCTGGATATTCCCCAATATTATCACCGCCTGAAAGAATCAATCCATCCAAGTTCAGTTCATCAAGAAATAATTGAATATTTGAAAAATTATTTGGAATTAATATAGGGATTACGCCTATTTTTTCAAGAAAATTAGTCCAATCATGGCTTAGCGCATCTCTGTTTTCTAAATAATTTGTTGCTGAAACTACTCGTAAAGAAATACCAATTTTTACAGACATATAATTCAGATATGGTTCTAATTATTTAAGATATAGATTATAAAAAATTATTTTATATATCCTAAAGATTTAAGAATTTTTTTTTCTTCAACATAATCATCAATTCTTGAATTTTCTAGAATGACAATTTTTTCATTGTTACAATCAAGTAAAATTTTATTTGATTTTTGCAATTGTTCAAAAAATAATTCACCACAACCAATTGCTGCAGGTAAACCGATTTCTGCACATCTAATGGCCATATGTGATGCTACACCTCCATATTTTGTAATTAATCCAGAAGGATTTTTTGCAAATATCCAATCATATCCAGGATCAGCATTTTCTAAAAGAATTATTTTATTTTCAAAAATATCATTATTTGACTTTTTAAGCATAATAATATTTGAAGTCACTTGTTTAGATGTAATAAAATTAGGTTTCGCTTGAAAGTATGATATAATCTTAAAATCTAAATTCGATTGTATAATAGGTGGCAATATTAAAAAATTTTGTAAATTAAATTTATTTTGTTTTTGTTTAATTTTTTTAGACCATTTTTTTCGTAGTTCATTTTTATTAAATTTTTTATATGTTGACAATATGTAATCAATATCTAAAAATGAAATCTCATCTCTAGTAAAACCTAAAGAATTTGCACCATTAGAAATTAATTGTAATGCATCACTCAAATTACGAGTAAATTCAAATTTTAATGTTTCACGTGATTGTAATGATTCTCTAACAAACTTAAAAAAATCTAAACCAGCTAATTCAAGATGATTTTTCTTAAGTATTTTTGATAGATTGTGATCGTTTTTATAAAAAGTAGATTTTTCAGAGTAATTAAATTTAATATCCTTAAAAAAATTATTTTGTTCATCATAACGAAGAGCATTGATATCATAAGTTCCTGGACGTAAATGACCATATTTTTTTATGATTTTTGATTTTGATGTATTTTTTGTTGATAAATCAATAATATCTTCTCTAAAATTTGATAATGGAGTGTTTAATGAATTCATAAAATAATCAACAAAATTTTGAGAAAGATATTTTCTTTTTACTAGACTTTTAAAAATTGCTGATGCCATAAAAGCCAATCTAGCCATTGTTGAAAATGGTATTGTTCCAAATTTTTTGCAATCAACTAAAAGCTGTTCAGCAGTTGAAATTGAATTAACATAATTTTTTTGAGAATTCAAGTTATAAAGAATAGTTTTCCTATTACTAATCATTGTATCAATTGAATCATTACAAAATTTACTAATATTTTCAAAATTTTTAAAAATATTATTTGTGAATTCTATTAAACATTGTTCAATAGTAATAATTTCTTTTTCTGAAAAATTATAATTTTCTAATTCTTTTAATTTCTTTTTAGTTAAAAGATCATAACATGTAAAAATTATTTCAAATTCTACTTTATCATGCCAATTAGGATTTTTATATAATTTTTTTATATAATAATCTACAAGTTTTAATGTTAATTTCTTATTGATATTTTTTGGAATTAAGGAATTAAAGCTTTTTCTGATATCTACATATGGTTTATTTCCAAATTTTGCCAGTAAACTTCCATATTTTAGATTTTGATAACCTATCTTAGTTCTTCCTTTAAACCAAGCATTATCCATAATTAAAAAATCATATAATGAATAATCTAAAGGATGGGGATTATTTCCTATTATTTCAGCTGGATTCCAATCAGCCATATCGGAATAAATAGTAAATTTACCAGGTATTTGATTTGAATTCAATAATTTTGCGTATTGTGTTTGAATATTTTTTAAAGAGTGTTCAATTTTTTTCCCAGAAACAAAATTTATCGAATTAAGAGTAATTATAGGTCTAACCTGATAAATTTTAACTTGATTTGATTTAGTAATTCCAAATTCAACATCCAAAGATGTAGAATCCAAAATTAATTCAATTTCTTTGATTGAATCAATTAATTTCTTCCAACGCTTAGGAATATCTAATGATTCAGAATTACGATAAATTTTCACTATATTATTTATTGAACCCTGTGTAACCCCTGTAGTTGAACCACCTTGTTCATAGTTAATTATAAAATAAGGACTTCCATTATGTGTCGAACGAGAAAATATTACACCACTAAGAGATATATTTTTAGATTGATTTTGTACAAGAATTTGGTTTAGAGGATTAAGATTATTTTTTTGTTTATAAGAATTAATTACTTTATTTATTGCAATTTGTATAGAATTTTTTGAATTAGAATTAACATTTAAGACACTTTCATACAAACCTGCTTCAGAGCTCTCTATAGAATCTTCACCTATTGCAGAACTTCTAACAACAACAGAATTTTGAAATTTTTTTATTATATCATCTATAATTTTTGATTTATTATTTTTCCATTCAAAAAGAGTAAAATCATAAATTTTTTCTATTTTAGAATTTTTTATTTTTGGTGTTAAAAATTTTAATACATTAGATTTTGAAGTAAAGATATTTTTTTGTTGTTGAACTATTTTAGAGGATTTCATTTTGATTTAGGATCGTATTTTTCTTTATTATCAGATTTAAAAATATATATTAAAAATATAGTGTTGAATATTGCTGAAAGCAGAACAGAATAAGATAGTCCTAATAGACCAAATTGACTACCTAAAACCACTAACATAATAAGTAATGAGCCAATTCTAATAATGGCAGAATAGCCTACTTTTGTAGAATTTCTTGCCTGTAATTTAGCATTTAAAATGGATGAAATTGTTAATGGGATTAGAGATATTACAAGTATTTGTAAACTTTCAATACCTTCAATATATTGTGGAAAGAATTCTGGAATTACAAACGGTGATAAAAATATGATAGATATTACTAAAAATATTGAAAATAAAAGTACTAAGCCAGTAATTTTTCTATGTTTATTTCCACTTGATTCTTCAGATAAAAGATAAGAATGGAGAGCAATTGGAATTATTTCCAATCCAATTAATATTTGTAAATTTAATTGATAAATTCCTAAAATTGCAAATCCAGCTATAGGAGCAATTACTAACTTATCAATAAATTTTACAAGATTTGTTGAAGCATCAACTCCAAAATTATGAAGAAAAATTCTGAAATTATTTTTGAAATTTTGAAATAAATTTTTTTCAAATGAGATACTTTTAAAAAATGGTAAACTAGAAAGTAGATAAGCAATAGCCATTCCAAAAAGAATACCCTCAAGTTGAAAAAAATAGTAACCAGTAGCAGGAATAACAATAATTAATGATCCCTTAAGTAAATTATAAGAAAAATATTTTTTATAATTTTTTAATCCAAGAAGATTATGCACATACATTAGAAAAACGGAACTAGACAATGTAAGAAACGCAGCAAAAATATCTATGGGAATTAAAATAATTGCTGCAATTGAAGTTGTAATTAATACTAATAAATTAATTTGATTTACTGTTGAATAATCAGATTTTGCTTGAAAAATTACTACTGAATGAGTTAATCCAAACCTCGATATTATGGATGCAACACCAGCAATTGCAATCAAATAACTTAAATTTCCATATTCTTCAGGACTTAAGAGAATTGCAAATATTATGTAAAAAATAGCTTGAAGCGCTGATGAAATTACTCTACCAGAGGAAACTAACATGAAATTATTAAGTTGCATAACAAGAAATTCTTCAATCTAATAAATTAATAAAGTTAGCATTAATTACAATTATAGAAAATTTTTAGCCTAGGTTTTTTTGAATTTTCCAATAAAATATGGGTTATAGTCATAAATTTTAAAAAATTATTCAAATTACTTTGTATGATCATCATTAATTTTCTTCAAATGGTGTCTCAGTTCTTTTTCAGTGAACATTTGTCGCTTAAAAACTACACTTGCAAACAAACCCATCATAAATGAAACAGCACCTAATAGGATTAGTCCAGATGATAATGTATTATGGATATTAAAAATATCAGTATATCCAGTGATTAATTTTGCTCCAATTCCTACACCGGAAAGAAAAGCACCAAACAAACCAAAAGCCATTATTGGTCTATGAAAAACTAAACTTCTTGTAATTATTGATAGTGCTCTTAAAGTATACCTTGTAAGACTTCTAGTTTGCTTTGAATCATTTCTATATGTGAAAGATATTGGCACATCACCAATTTTATGACCTTTAAAATGTAAATCTAGTAAAACTTCTTGAGTATATGTGAAAGCATTAACTACAGAGATATCTGAAATTGCATCCTTAGAATATGCCCTATATCCACTTTGGGTGTCTGAAAATTTATGACCAGCTACAAAAGAAACAATTTTTGTGAAAATTTTATTTCCAATTAAATTTTTTTTAGAATAATTTGATGGAATATTTTTTAAAAATCTTTGACCAACTACAACATCAAATTGCTTATTAATTATTGGTTCAATTAATTCTGGAATCTCATCAGTGTTTGCTTCACCATCACCATCTACAGTAACTACTATATCTGCATCCATAGAAATAGAGTTTCTAATTCCTGTCATGAATGCTGCACCAACACCCAAGTTAGTTTTATGTGAAACAATTTTATCAGCTCCAAATTTTTTTGCATTTTCAACAGTTTTATCAGTAGAACCATCATCAATTACTAGTACTTCAACAGTATCCACATTTTGAATTTTTCGTGGAATTTTAGATATAGCTTTACCGATTAATTTTTCTTCATTATATGCAGGCATTAAAATAACTACTTTCAATATTTGATTGATAAAGAAATGTATTATTAATTCTTGTATGATATTGAGTTTTTTAAAATATTAAGTTAAATAATAGATTTAAAAGAATCACCATATGATTGAGTTAGATTTTGCAAAAAAAGGTCCACTGCTTTTCATAGGATGTCATCCTGATGATATCGAATATGGATGTGGTGGCTTGATAAGTAAATTAAGAGATAAAGTTCCAATTTATGTTTTAACATTATCTAAAAATCAAAAAAACCCAAATAACAAAAATCTTGTAGAAGAGAATGCAAAGAGTTTAGAAATTTTAGGAATAAAAAAGCAAAAAAACATTTTAGGTGATTTTACAACAAGAGAATTTTCATATGAAAGACAAGAAATATGTGATTTTCTTTGGAAAATTGGGAAAAAAATCAATCCATCATGTGTATTTATTCCTCCATATGATTTACATCAGGATCATCAAGTTGGACATGATGAATCATTAAGAGTATTTAGAAATAAAACAATTATTGCATATGATATTCCTAGAAGTGAAAAAGCATCAAAATCTGTAATATTTGTTGGACTTTCAAAAAAAAATCTAGATGATAAATTAAAAGCACTTTCAAAATATAAGACATATAAAAATAAAAATTATTTTCAAAAAGATGTTATTGTATCAGAATGCAAAGCCAATGGTGTCAAAGTTGAATTGTCATTGTGTGAAGTGTTTAATCCAATTTCAATTGTAATTTAAAAATATGGAAAAGTTACATCCAAGATGGGAAAAAGCAACAAATGAATTAATTTCAAAACTTGAATATAAAAAAATTAATTTAAAAAATTATAATGCAATAGAGTTATTTGGAAGAGATGGTTCATGGCAGACACAATTATTTGCAAATAAAGTTAAAAATATGGAAGTTTGGGAAATAGAGAAAGAATTTGAAGAGGAATTAAAAAAAAATTTACCTAAGTCCATAATAAAAATAATTGATTCAATCAAGACATTAAAAGAAGAAGGAAATTTTCAATCATTTGATCTAATATTAATAGACAATCCAAATAACACTTATGGTTCTGATAACGAATATTGTGAACATTTTGATATATTAAAAAACATCATTAAACTAATTGATAAAAAAGCAATCATAGTTTTTAATGTAAATAGAAAGCCATTTAATTATTTAAAATTTCCAGAATGGAAAAACCGTAGAGAAAAATTTTATGAAAATAAACATACAGATGAAATGTCAATTAAGGAATTACTAATATTTTATGAAAAATATTTTAAAAAAATGGGCTTGAAAACAATTTTCTCCATAAATGTAATAAGAGTTTTATTTGAAGAAATTGATACTAACCATTATTTTGCATTCTCACTTACTAAATAAAAAAACTTGTTTAAACAGGATAAAATAATTAAATGTAAATATAAAACAAAAAATCAATATCTAAAGTAGAATATGATTTTAACAGCACATCAACCATTATTTTTACCATATTTAGGCCATTTTGCAAAAATTGCAGATAGTGATGTTTTTGTGTATTTAGATACAGTAAGTTATTCAAAATGGGGATGGAATTCTAGAAATAAAATTCGAACGTCAGAAGGATGGTTATGGTTAGTAGTTCCAATTTTGACACATGGTCAACATAACCAAAAATTAAATGAAATTAAAATTGATAATTCCCAAAAATGGAAAAAGAAGCACATCAAAGCCATAGAAATGGCTTATTCAAAAGCAGAATTTTTTGAAACATATATTGAATTTTTCAGAAATGCATACAAAAAAGATTGGACATACCTATCAGATTTGAATGAGTATTTTTTAAAATTTTTCATAAAAGAATTAGGAATAAATGTTGAGTTTGTTAAAGCTAGTTTATTACCATTTAAATTAAATGGTGAAAAATCAGAACTTGTATTAGATTTATGTAAAAAAATGAATGCAGATGTTTTTATTTTTGGAGAAACTGGAAAAACATATGCAAAAATAAAAGACTTTGAATTATCAAATATCAAATTAATGTTTCAAGAATATAAACATCCAAAATATAAACAAGTTTATGAAGAATTTATTTCACATATGTCTGTAATTGATCTTTTATTTAATCACGGTCCTAAAAGTTTAGAAATTTTAAAAAATAATTAATTTAATTAATTTTACAAGTATTATTAGTAATTTTTTTATCAGATTTTGATAATTCTAACTTACAAAAAGATTCAGAATACTCAATTATTATAAATTCATTCAGATTAAAAATATTTTTATTAAAAATTTTATCCTTTTTATCATAAGGATATTTCATAATGTAGACATTATTACCTTCAGATATAGTTTTTTTCAATAGATTAAGAGAATTATCAGAAATATTTTCATTCTGTAAATATGGTTTAAATTGAATGAATCCATAATCCATTGCTTCCATATTAGCCGAAATTAAAATACTATTATTTGTTAATCCTTCCTTATTCAGAGGATATTTTTGATTAATTATTTTAGGATCTTTAATTTCAAAATTATTTTCTAGAATTGCTTGAGCAGGAGGTGAAAAATAAAATGCAGAGGAAAAAAACAATATTAAAATTATAATGGACATAATTTTTATTCCAGTTAAAATTTTAATGTTAGAAAATTTTTGGATGTTTCTTGTTTTGAAAAAGCTTACAATAGAAAATCCCAGTAACATGTAATATAATGAAAATGCAGGAAACATGTATCTACCAGGCAAATCACCTCGTAATGCACGTTCTTCATTTGTAACTGCTGAAAAAAACCAAACAGTTCCAATAATCATTAAACTAAAAATGATGAAAGTTAATCGGTGATTTTTCCTATATAATGAAAAAAGTAAAAAAAATCCTAGTAATAATAATGCTAAAATTCCAACCCAATTTTCTCCAAAAATATCATCAATTGGTGAAAAAACATTACTTGTGTCAATTAGTCGTGGAAATTGATAGGGTAAAAGGTATTTTGAATATTCTTTTAGATTTTCAAATTTTAATGAATTTAAAACAAACAATGATGAAGATTTTACATCAGTATTTTCACTACCTTGTGAAATCATTACATGATTTGTAAATGGATCATCAAAAAAATAACCAAAATAACTAAAATAGAAAGTAAAAAATATTACCCAAGGAATGACAACAAACAATAAAATTTTAAAAATATCTTTTTTGTTTAATGAAAAAAATTTTTCATAGATTAAATTAGCTTTATTTTTAGTATTTTTGTTTTGGAATTTTGCAATAATAATAAAACCAAAAATTAATACCAATTCAATTGGAAAATACATTACACCATTAATTCTTAGAAGTGTAGATATGACAAAAAATATAGAACAGCCTAAAACATATTTATTATTTTTAGTTTTAAAAAATTTTATCAAAAAATAACATCCAATTATAAAAAATATTGAAAAAATTGTTTCTGTTTGTAAATTTAAACTACTTCTGAATAAAAGATGATTTGTACTTAAAAATAACAATGTTAAAAGTCCAACATATTTTCCAAATAGATTTGTAGAAATTCGTTCTGATATAATTAAAAATAAAATTCCTAAACTAGGACCAAGGTAAAAAAGACCATAATTTCCTGCAATCATATAAACAGCAGTTGTAATAGCAAAAAATCCAGCATAGCCTGCAGGGAGTGCATTTCCATCTTTAGTAATTATTACATCATGAGGAACAAATTCAAGTTCTCCACTATTTAAAAAATCATTAGTATAAAATAAATTCCCTTGAGATAATTGTTTTGCAACTACTGCATAGCTATACGAGTCATTTCCTTCAAAATATGGATTAAAATTAGATATTAAGAAAAATGAAACAAATAAAATTATAATAATTTTTACTAAATTTATTATCGAATTACTCGATAAATAAGAACTTACATTACTCATGACTTTCATATTTTATACCAATTCATATCTGTTTTACTAAATTATTCAATGTGTTAAATTTTATTGTGATTAAATGAATAAAATATTAATCCATTTTTGATTTCACAACAGGTAAAATAGATTCATAAATTTTGTTAGATATAATTTCATTTCCATAATCACCAACATGAATAGAATCTAAGTATATTGGTTCATTAATGCCATCAAAACTATTTCTTAAATCTGCTGTTCCTGAACAATTATTATTTATTTCATTTAATTTTTGAGAATAAATTTCTAAAGCAGGCAATCTACGTTCATTTTCCTTCCATTCAAATTGATGCATTTCAAATTCAGACAAAGTTCTTTCACTACTACCTAAAATTGGCTGAAGAGTTATTACAACATCAAATTCTTTAGTTTTCCCTAATTCACAAATTTCAATCCATCTTTTACTCCAGATATCAGCTTTTTCATTAATTTCTGTACCTTCAAAATAATAGACTGCAGGGCCTGCAAAGGACATTGGAAGGCTATCTAAATTAGTATAGATAATCTTTGCAATTACTGAAAAATCAAAAAGTAATTCACCAAATTCATAAAATGTATCTCTTTCTTTAGATGCAAATTGATTTTTACTATTATCAACACCATCATTGTAATTATCATATTTTTTTGCAATGTCATTCCATCCATCATAAATTATTAAAAGATCAGGATTAAAATTTAGAATTTTTTGTTTTATCAATCCAACTTCAGTTCCAGAAAATAAACCTGAAATTCCAGCATTGATTACTTCAATTTTTTTAGGAAATTGTTCATTATCAAATTTTTCTTGTAAAAATCCAGGAATAGTAGTTGAATCAGAAGTTGTACCAGTTCCAAAAGTAGTAGAACCTCCGATAACAAAAATTCTATATGTGTTTTCTTGTTTGATAGACGAAAAATCAGGACCACGAAATCCTTGTGAATTGATATTAATTGTTTCATAATGTTGATCAGGCAACATTTGGTAAAATGGCCAATCACCAAATTCTAAGTTTCGAAAATCATCACAGATATCTCTTTTATTTTCTAATTCAAGACTTTTGTAAATATCACTTTTAATTAAGATACATCCAGAAGGAGACCAAATGTCATATACTCTAGCAGCACCCTCTAAAGAAAACACTATTAGTAAAACAAAGATTATTCCTAACAAAAATTGTTTTGAGTATGAAACCTGTACAGACAATTTATTTCTCTTTAGAAATTAAGTAATTTCCCATTACTAAATGATCCATATCAGTTTTAACAATCATCTGATATACTTGTTCAGGAGTATTAACTATGGGCTCACCCATTACATTCATTGATGTGTTAATTATTACGGGAACTCCAGTAATTTTGTAAAATTCATTGATCAAACTATAATACAATTCATTGCTCTCTTTTGAAACTGTTTGGAGTCGTCCTGTTCCATCTACGTGAGTAACTGCTGGAATCTCTATTGGTTTTTTGACTGGGGCTACCATCAACATGTATGGACTGGGAATGTCTATCTCAAAGTATTCTGATGCAAATTCTTCCATAATTGATGGTGCAAATGGTCTAAAGGATTCACGATGTTTGATTTTGGCATTAAGAATATCTTTCATATCTGCACACCTGGGATCTGCTAAAATACTTCGATTCCCCAATGCACGTGGACCCCACTCCATCTTTCCCTGATACCAGCCAACTACATTTCCATCAGCAATTAATTGTGCAGTTTTTTGTAGTAATGTTATTCCTTCAAAGTATTCGTATGAAATGTTTTTGGAATCCAAAAATAATTTAATCTCTTCATCACTATATGATGGACCAACATACACATTTTCTTGAATTAATCGTGTATTATCAGATGTGTCTTTGGGATTTTTATGATAAATATAATACAAGTATTGAGCTGCCCCTACTGCACTACCTGCATCACCTGGAGATGGTGGTATGTGAACATTCTCAAATGGACCTTCAGATAGTATTTTATAATTTGCTACTCCATTTAGTGCAACTCCTCCACCAATACACAGATTTTTCATTTTTGTTTTGGTATGAATATGATTTACCATTTTTAAAATTACATCTTCTAATACTTTTTGTGCACTAGCTCCAATATCAAAATGAATTTGTAAAGTTTTTTCATCTTTTGTTTTTGGTTTTATACCAAACAGTTTTGAGAATTTTTTACTAGTCATTACTTTGTCATATGTAAATGCAAAATATTCCATGTTAAGGTGAATACTTCCATCATCTTTTACATCAATTAAATTATCCATAATCAAATCATAATACTTTGGTTTTCCATAAGATGATAATCCCATCAGCTTGTATTCCCCTTCATTAACTTTGAATCCTAGAAAATATGTAAATGCTGAGTAAAATAGTCCCAATGAATGTGGCCATCTAATATCATTTGTAATTTTCACAGAATCATTATTAGCATACCCATATGATGTTGTACTCCACTCCCCTACTCCATCAATTGTTAGAATAGCTGATTCCTCAAATGGTGAGGTGTAAAATGCGTGTGCTGCATGTGATAAGTGATGTTCAGGAAATATTATCTCCCCTTTGAATCTCTTTAGTGCTTTTTTGATATCATTTTTAATCCATAATCTTTTATGAATCCATTTTGGAATTACATCCAAAAAGCTGTACAGTCCACGTGGAGCAACTGCAATGTAATTATCTAATAATCTCTCAAATTTCAAAACAGGTTTGTCATAAAATGCAACTGAATCAATCTGATCTGGTGTGATTCCTGCCTCATCAAGACACCACTGAATAGCTTTGTATGGAAAATCATCATCAAACTTTTTCCTAGAAAATCTTTCTTCTTCAACTGCTGTAATTACGTGTCCATCTTTTAGTAGAGCTGCTGCGGAATCATGATAGTAGCAAGATATTCCTAAATTATACATCAGTACTGTTTCCTAATTCTGTGAGGTTTTGTCTGTTCCACATCTAACCAATATGTTTCATCTTGTTTTTTTAATCGTAGTAAATCAATTTGTAATAATCTAAATAAAATCCCATAAGTAGAAATTATTGTAGTAAACAAAATTCCTAAAAATAGTTTTGTATTAACTATTGCAAAAATGTCTAATCCCTTTGAAATTTTTTTTGCAAATATTTGTGTGACACTTAGAACTATTGCCACAAATATAATTAAAATCTCAATTGAAAATATTCCAGTTGAGGATGTTATAATAAAAAACCAAAAGGACAATCCTGCAGTAACTGCTATGGACTTAAATCTAGGAGAACTGGTTTGCATCTTAAATCGGATAGATAAATGCAACCAGACCGGACTGTGCAAGAGTTGTTACTCCAATTAGTGTAATTAGTAAAATGATAATTGGAAACATGTGAAATTTCCTTCTATGGATTAGTAATTCAAAAATTTCTTTGATTGTTGATAATCTTAACAAATAAACTCTATATTTTGAAAAATTAAACAATTATTAATTTCTATGTTTAACCAATATACTAAAAAGTCATTATAAAAGATTAAAATTTAATATATTCAACATATTTCAAATCATAATGAATTTAACACCTATCTATTAATTACATTTTTGACAATATCATGCATATTAAAATATGAAAAAGTTGTAAACTAGTAATAAAAGAGATTAATTTAATAATATTGAAGAATTGAAAAAACAAATTTGTAAAATAAAGCAAGTTTTTGAATATACAGGGAAAAAACAAATTATTTCCTACGCAATAATTGCATCGATTATTATTTTTGGACTTGAAAGTGGAACTAGAGCATATCAATATTTTGGTGGTACATGTACATTTTTAGAATCAGATGTTTATTCGAATTTAGATAATTTTCAGAAAAAACAAATTTGTGATGATGCAAGAATGATTAAAACAATTCATACTCCATTAACTGAACACGTTTCAAATCAACACACATCTACGTTTAACATTAATAATTATGGTTTTAGAGGTCCAGATATCTCTTTAGAAAAAGATGAGAAAACATATAGAATATTTATTGTTGGCAGCTCTACAACACGTGGTGCAGGATCAACAAATGATTCTACTACAATTGCAGGATTCTTACAAAATTATTTAGAATATGAGAATTTACCAATTAAAATTGAAGTAATTAATGCAGGAATTAATTCATATTTTTCCTTATGGGAAACCAAATTAATTGAAAATAAATTATTAAAATTTAAACCAGATATGATTATTGCTTATTCAGGTTTTGCAGATTTAGATACAACATTAGAATATCATCACGGTAAAAAATATGAAATATCATTAGTTGATAAAGTAATTGAAAAAACATTTGAAATTAATCCAGAAATACAAACACTACAAGTTTTAAGAAAAATACAAGCAGATTTTAGAAAAGATATACAAATTCAAGAAATTAATTCAAATGTAAATAATCAAGAATATGTCAAATCAATAGAAACTCAAGAAAAAGTTCAATTATGGAAAGATAGGTGGATTAAAAATTGTGAATTAGGCATAAAAAATAACTTCGATACTGTGATTTTTTTACAACCAATTAGTGGAAGTGGAAACAAAATACTTTCAGAGATTGAAAATACAGCATATGAAAAAAATACAAAACAATATGTTAAAGAATATGAAAAATTTGCATCTATGATTAATGATTTTGACGATATTTGTTCAGATGCAAAAGATTTAAGATATATTTTTGATGATTACTCGCATACAATTCAATATGATGGAATTCATACTGTTGATGAAGGAAATAAAATTTTAGCTGAAGAAATGTACAAAGTAATTTTACCCATTATTAAGAGTAAAATTAATTAAAATTTTAAAATCTAAAATAGATGAAGTCCTGAGGTTCACCGCGATATAAGAATAAAATTCCAAATATAATAAATCCTAAACAAATAATCCAGAAACGAATTGAAAATTTACTAATTCTTTCCATAATATTTGGACGCAAATAAATCACAAAATGTAATGTAACAAACAACACCATCAAACCTACAGGCCATTTATGTTCTAGTAGGAATGTAAATGATTCACTCATTTGAAAATCAAA
>Ga0222718_10001498_pt1 | contig 22172 bp, 26 predicted proteins | sample C33_27DmetaG_FD_165045 | JGI IMG/M metagenome (GOLD analysis project Ga0222718, IMG submission 165045) | Estuarine water microbial communities from San Francisco Bay, California, United States - C33_27D | ecosystem: Environmental > Aquatic > Marine > Unclassified | place: USA: California...
AGTTTTACCAAGTTCTGCATTAACTTTTGCTACTGGCGACCAAACAGTATTTAGAATTTTAGGTGTTGAAAGACTCGTAACAAGCGAAGTTAATGATCCTAATGTTGACTTCCAACTTATGAGTTTAGATTTACAATTCCCACAAGATAGATTTAATACTGATGTTGTTAAAGTTACAACTGCAATTAGTACACTAAGAGCAACCGGTCATGACTTTATGAACATTGGTTGGGGTAACTATGCAAACTCAAATTATCCAAACAACGTGTTTGGTGCACCAGCAGGACGTCCAGACTTTGCGGCAGACCAAGCAAGTGAAGCGGTTGAAATAGGTGCAGGTAGAGTATTCTATGCAAGTACAGACCAAGATGGTAACTTTAGAGTTGGTAAGTTCTTCCGTGTTAACCAAGGTGACGGATCAGTTGAACTTAATGCAAACATTTCATTAACAAACGTTGATGGTTTAGGATTTACAAAAGGCACTGTTGTTGACGAATTTAGTACTGACGATAAACTATTAGGTAAATCAGATGATGCTGTTCCAACAGAAGCAAGTATTGTTACATATCTAAACTCAGCAATCATAGGACAACATGAAGATGGTACTAGTTTCCCTGAATGGACAACAACAGGTTCACAAAGTGGCGGAACATTTGGTGTTCTAAGTAGAGCAGGTTATAACGGATCTAACCTTTCATGGAATAGAATGTATGGTGAACTTAATATGGGCACCAACAAGATTACAAACATTTCAATGACAGGTGCTCAGGATGTTGACGGTGTTAACAAATTATATGCTGACAATGTATTCCGTGGAGCAACAACAGATTCTATTAGAACAGATGTAAAAGCATTTACAATGTTAAATGATAGCACACTTGATAGTGGTGCTATTGATATGAATGGTAACAGAATTAAATCCATGCGTGATCCAGAAGATGGAAGTGATGCTGTTACAAAACAATATGTTGACGAACAAAACAGAATTGGTGGACTAGAAGGTGTTACTATAACAGGTAATCCTAATAACACTGATTTGTTAATGTTTAGCGGATCTAATCACACAGACGGATTAGGTAATGCTATTCAAGGTGCTGTAAACGTATCACTAGATACAACAGTTGATAACACAGGCGGCAGTCCAACATTTGGTGAACCGACTGGAACAGGTTCTGATGTAAGAATTATTAGAACCAACAATGAAATTAATATTCAACTTGCAAACGGTGCTGTTAAAAATTCAGATGTAAGTGCCGCGGCGGCGATTGCACAAAGCAAACTAAACATGAATGCCGCAACTACTAGAGCAGATGCTGTTGCAATTAGTCAAAGTGATTTAGGACTTGCAAGTTTTGATAGTACAGAATTTTCAGCAACAAACGGTTTTATTACTTTAAAAACTCCTACACTAGCAAATCCAAATGACGGTGTAACTCTTGACAAAATAGAATTTATTACTGGTACAAGTATTCTTGGTAACAGTCAAGTGAGCGAAAATGCTGTAGAAGCATTAACACCAAGTGAAGTAAGAACACTTATTGATTTTGATAACTCAGTTGAAGCATACATTGATGAGAACGTGCTAGATAATAACGGTGCTCTTGTTAAGACTGGTGGTACTATGACTGGTACACTACAAACTCTTAACGTAAGACCTGCTAGTAACGAATCAAGTGATCTAGGTTTAACAACAGCACGTTACAGAAACATTTATACAAAACAGGTTAACACAGATACTATTCAAGAAGCACGTGGTAATATTGTTAACATTACTGCTATTACAAAAGCAGATCCTGCTGTAATTACAACAAGTGTTGCACATGGATTTAAGAATGGTGACAAGATCAAGTTCTTAAGCATCGGCGGAATGACTCAACTTAACGGGTTAGTAAAATATGTAGGTGGTGTAACAACAAACAGTTTTGAAATTTATGAAGATGCTGGTTTAACGAACGGAACTGATACTTCAGGATTTACTACATACACATCAGGTGGAACAGCAAGTACGATATTTGATCTTGTATTAGGTACAGACGGTACTGAAATTCTAATACTAGACAAAGGTAACAACTATACTGACAGTAGATTTATTGGTAGTTCGGATACGCTTACAACTTCAAGAACATTTACTTTCACAGGTGCGGCAACTGGTACTGTTGATTTTGATGGTAGCCAAGACGTAACTGTAACACTTGCGGCGGCCGTTGCGGCAGGTTCACCATATGATGGAACATACCTACGTAGAAATGGTTTAACTGATGACACTAATATGACCGGGGTACTAGGTACTAAACAGATTGTACCAAGTGACGGTGTAGTTGGTGGAGTAAACACAACCGCAGATGCTTCTTATGATATTGGAGAAGCCGCTAATAGATATAACAATGTTTACGCAGTTAGATTTGAAGGTACTGCTTCAGAAGCAGAGTTTGCTGACTTGGCAGAGAAATACCTTGCAGATACAGATTATGAAGAAGGCACAGTATTAATGTTCGGTGGCGAACAAGAAGTTACTGCTTCTAACAAAGAGGGAACTACTAAAGTTGCTGGAGTAGTTTCAACAGCACCAGGTTATACAATGAACAATAAACTTGAAGGCGACCATGTTGCAATGTTAGCACTACAAGGAAGAGTACCTTGTAAGGTTGTTGGCAGAATTGAAAAAGGTGACATGATTGTTGCAAGTTCGATCGTAGGTGTTGGTACAGCAAGTGAAGATCCAAAACTAGGATCAGTTATAGGTAAAGCACTTGAAAACTATGATAGCGATGAAGTTGGAGTCATCGAAGTTGTAGTTGGAAGGCAGTAAATATAGTATAGGAAAAGATTATGGCAGACGTAGTTAAAATTGGTAATAACGTAAACGACGGAACAGGTGATGATCTAAGAACGGCCTTCCAAAAGGTTAACACCAAGTTTGCGGAACTTGATGCTAGAGGCGGTGAAAGTAACACGGGTGTAAACCTAGGTACTGAACAGGCTGATGGCCAAGCATTGTTTGCGGGTAAGTCAGGTTACAATTTACAATTCAAAAGAATTAAAAGTGCTGATCCAGCAAGACTTAAAATTACCAGCGACGGCGAAAGCATCATATTAGATAACAGTGCTGTTGCTACTCCAGCAGTAAGAACTATACAGTTTAGTAATGATGTAAACAATGTTAATAATTCTATTACAACTAGCACAGGAAACGAAAGTGTTGGATTTGTAGGTGGATCAAATATAACATTAACACAATCAGGATCGCGTAATATTGTAATTGCTGGTGCATTTACTGTTGACCAAGATCCTAATCCAGAACTAGGCGGTAATCTTGCTATGCAAGGCAACGATATTATTGGCCCAGGTGAAATTACTTCTTTAACAAATATAGAATCTGCTGACGCAACATTTACTAACGCAACAGTATCAAATCAATTTACTGTAAATGGTTTAACTACATTAACTGGTGTTGTAACTGCGGCAGGTGGTGTTACAGGTAATTTAACTGGTAACGTAACAGGTAATTTAACTGGTAATCTTATTGGAGGATTGGGCGGAGATCTTGCAACAAACGGTTACACTATTGAAGGTGGACACAGATTTAAATTACGTAGAGGCGATCCTGCTAACAACGTACTAGCAGATGAGATTGCAGATGGTGACTTTTATGTACAATTAGATGAAACATCACCAACTGCGGCATTTAGACGTTTAGGTACTGAAAACGATCAAATCGAATCATTCTTAACTGTAAGTAACCATACTACACAAGCAAACGTCAACAACGGAATGGGTGTTGGTATTGATTACTTAATTGGTACATCAACTGGTGTTGGTGAATCATTAGGACAATTAGGTGCATATAGAAGATCAGGAAGTGTTAACGCATTTATTATTCAACCAATTGATCCATTAAATCCGGTTGGTGAAACGTTTGCACCGGTAGCAGAATTCAAAAGTAACAACGAGATTATTTTAGGTTCCGGTGAAGGACAAATCAAAATTAGTGCAGGTACTATTGAAACAGTAGGTACTTCAAACAACAACTTACAATTAAATGCAGACGGTGCTGGTTATGTAGATTTATACGGTGCATATCAATTCCCAAGAAACATTGGACAAGCAGGACAAGTATTAAAAGTTCCTACTAGTGGTACAGTGCTAGAATGGGGCGTAGGTGGTGGCGGTGGTGGCCAACCAGTAGCAATCAGCGGAATTAGTCAAGCCGATCCTGGTGTTGTAACAACAACAGATGCACACGGATTAAGTGACGGACAAGCAGTTACACTTACTGATGTTGTTGGAATGACTGAGGTAAATGGTAATGAATACTATGCCGATGTTTTAACATCTACAACATTTGCTCTTTATAGTGACGATACATTAAGCACAACAGTAGACACTTCAGGATTTACAACATACACTTCAGGAGGATTTGCAACCGGTGAAGCAAGTGGAACAGGGTCAGTTGATTTTGTTGGACTTACAGATACACCAAGTTCATATGCAGGTGCCGCAGGCGATGCTGACAAACTTGTGCAAGTTAATGCAACAGGTAATGGTTTAGAATTTACTAGCGTAGATAATATTGTAAATGCAACTTATATTGAAGGCAAAGGCTTTATGCCTAAGTCGGGCGGAACGTTTAGTGGAAATATCACAGTTCAAGATATTATTGCAACTGCAAACACTGATATTGGTACAAGTGGAAATCCTGTAAGAGACGTTTATGCAAACAACTTTAGAGGTCAACACGTTGGTGCTGTTATAGGTAATGTTACAGGAAACTTAACAGGTAATGTAACTGGCAATGTAACTGGCAATGTAACTGGAAATATAACAAGCACAGGTACTAGTACCCTTAATAATGTAACACTAACAGGTGCACTATCAGTTAGCGGTGGTAGTATTACAGCAGATATTTCAGGTAACGTAACTGGTAATGTTACAGGTAACCTAACTGGTAACACAACAGGTATACACAACGGTAATGTAAATGCTACTAGCGGAACAAGTGTGTTTAACATTGTTAATGTTGCAAGTGCAAGTGCAACAGGAAACATTACTGCAAACTCATTTACAGGGGACATTACAAGTCCAGGTAACAGCACATTTGATAGTTTAACAGTAAGTGGAACAATTTCAAACTCTTCTGGAGATATTGAATTAAATGATGATACAAACATTACTGGTACACTTACAGTAAGTGGTCTTACTACTATTAACAATAAACTAGATGTTAATGGACAAATTGATTTAGGCGATTTACGTATTGACGCAAACAACATTGAAACACAAACATCAAACAGCAACTTAAGAATTGCCGCAAATGGTACTGGATTTTTAGAACTTGAGGGCGATGTAAGATTAAATGGTGTAGTAAGTTTAAGTGGTACAAATCAATTAATCATAGGTAGCACACAATCACCGTCTACAATTAATATGGCATCAACCGTAACATTTGTAACAACAAATGATTGGACTAGTGCAAGTGCTGGATTAGGATTTGCTACATTACCTGACGGTGGACAAGAAGGCCAAATGAAGATCCTCAAAATGAAAAATAGAGGACGTTATTCATTAGATGGTGTTTCATTCTTTGATAGATATGTTGAAGTTTCATTAAAAATTAACGGTGCCACAAGTACACTAGATTTAAGTAATGGAACCAATAACGAGCATGGCGCCCTTACACTTATTTGGCACTCAGGAAGTTGGTGGCTAGTAAGTGAATACATTGAATCATAATATACAGCAAAATAAATACTTGCAAGGAGTGAATAATGTCTAAACCTACATGGATCACACAAGCAGGTAGCCTTGGTACTATTCAAGAAAAAGAAACACAAAATATTAGCCTTAGTACCTCAGGCGATAATGTAACACTTAAATTAATAAGCGGAACACTACCGGCTGGTATGCGTTTGCAAGGAACCAGTTTAGTTGGTACTCCTTTTGATGTCGCAAAATCAACAAGATACGAATTTGTAATTAGAGCAAGTAATAGCGAAGGATCAATTGACAGAACATTTACACTAACAGTAGAAGGTGAAGATCCACCAATTTGGTTAACACCTCAAGGTACGTTAGATATTGGTCCGAATGGCGAATATTTTATTATGAACAAGTCGCCAATTGATTATCAATTAAGTGCGAGTGATTTAGATCTAAGTGCCGGCGATGAACTAGAATTTTATCTAGATGACCTAAGTGGTAGTCTACCGCCTGGTATTATTTTAAGTAGAGATGGAAAACTTACAGGTATTATTAATGCTCCACTTACACTAGATTATAAGGCAACAAACGCAAATTACGACCAACAACAGTTTGATGCATTTCCTTATGATTACGGTGGCGGAACAGAAGAAGGTGATGCAGTACCAAAGTACCTTTCACGATACTATGAATTCGAAGTTACTGTAAGTGATGGTATTACTAGAGAACGAAGAAAATTTAGAATCTTTGTTATTAACGAACAACAGTTTAGAACAGATACTACACTTATTAGTATTGATAGTGAAACACTTTTATCAAGTGCAACATATCTAAGAGCACCTATTTGGTTAACAACAGGTAATCTTGGAATACGCAGATCAAACAATTATGTAACCATTCCATTAGAAGTTTATGATCCTAATCAATATAGTGGTGATGTAGTTTATGAAATTGTTCCTCTAGAAGATAGCACACCAAGTGCTTTACCAAAAGGATTAGACATTGATAGTACCAACGGAGTGCTTTTTGGTAAAGTACCTTACCAACCGGCTGTTACAGAAACATTTACTTTTAGAGTAAGAGCAACTAGAACTGACAGTGTAAACGGTGAACAAACATTTAGTCAAAGAACATTTATTATCAAGATACAGGGCGAAGTTGATAGTACAATTAAATTTACAAGCAACGAACTTGTTGGTACACTTATTCCTAATCAGTATAGTACATTACAAGTTGTTGCTGAAACAACACTACCAAACGCTGACGTAAGATACAGTCTTGTAAGTGGTAACTTACCGCCAGGCATTAAACTTGCAGGCGACGGAACACTAATTGGTAAAGTACAACAAATTCCAGATACAGGACAGCAAAACGGTTTAACAACTATTGACCTAAATAGTTTTGGTCTTAACACTTTTCTACTTGATGGCGGTTCTACATCAATTGATAAAGAATACAGATTTACTGTACAGGCTAAAGATTACTATCTTGCTAGTGCAGTCACAAAAGATTTTAAAGTAAGTATTAGTGCTGATAGTTTAACACAGTACAGCAATATCTTTTTAAGACCATTGTTATCAAAAGAAAGCAGACTGTACTACTACAACTTTATTACAGATGACAAAATCTTTACTCTAAATAGTTTGTACAGACCTGCTGATGAACAGTTTGGAATTCAAAAGAATTTATCTATGCTGTTACAACATGGTATAGAAACGTTGGCTATTGAAAAATATGTTCCAACACTTGCCCGTAACTTTAGTAGAAAAAATTATCGCTTCGGTGCTATCAAAAGTGCTGTTGCAAAAAATAGTAATAACAAAGTAATATATGAGATCATCTATGTGGAAATGGTAGATGAACTTGAACGTGGAGACAAATACGTTAGTAGCAGAGTATCAATAAGTGGCGATAGCAAAACAATTGATACTAGTCAGGATAAGTTTAAAGTATCAACTAACTTGATTACAGTAGATCAACTAGTTGAAAAGTTTGTTTATCCTAACAGCACAACTGCTATGAAGGAGCGTTTTGCCCAAATGTATCCTGAAAATGACAGTACATTGATTCAGATTAATGATGGATTCCTACCCCTTTGGATGCGTAGTATTCAGCCTGAATCGGGTACTAGTTTAGGATATATAAAAGCAGTCCCGATTGCGTATGTTAAGCCTGGTACTAGCATAAGTATTATTAAGAATATTGAAGATAGTGAATTTGACTTCAAACGCATTAACTTTGATATAGACCGCTTAACCATAGATAGTGTTGAGGGACAAAAAGGTAATAAATACATTGCATTTCCAAAAAGGAAGGTAATTTAATATGGCAAGTAATATAGACACAAATAACATTGATGAAACGTATCCAGTCGCTGGACAGGACAATGATTCACAAGGATTCAGAGATAACTTTCAAAACATCAAAACTGCAATAGGTGTTGCAAAAAGTGAAATCACTGACTTACAAAACAATTCACCATCATTAACATCAGATAATGATTTTAATGGCGGAGTAATTAGTAATGCAGTTACTAAAGATATAACACAAAAAACAAATCAAAATATTATTAATAACACTGATGACGTGATTGATTTTAGTGCAGGTTCTTATCAAAGACTTACACTACAAATTGAAAAAGATGACGTTAATAGTATTAACTTTAGAAACTTTGGACCAAACGATACACTTACACATATTAGATTAGAAATCACAAGTCAAGAAGGCGGCGATGCTGGAAAAACTGCAAGAGCATTTGAAATCAACATCGGCGGATCACCTGTATACTTTAAACAATCATTACCAAATGATGAGAGTTCTGCATTAAGTTTTCCAATGGACTTAACTAAAGATGATAACTCTAGATACGTGTTTGATGTATGGACTTGGTCAACTTCAGGGGGTGTACCTGCAAACCTTTTTGTTGATTACGTAGGCAAGTACACTTATACTCCATAATGCTACATCCACTACAAGAAGACGTAACACTTCTTAAAGACGACGAATTGGAAGAAAAAGTTAGAGACCTCTCTAAGAAATACCTTCTAGCGAGTCGATATAGTAATCAGTCTGTGCTAGGACAAATGCAAATGCTACTAACTACTTACAAGGAAGAACAAACTAGGCGTTTGAGAAAACAGTATCAAGAAACTATTTCTCAAGCAAAAGAAGAAGTTGAAACCGATTTAAATGAGTTAGTAAATGTTGACAAACAATAGCGATAAAGATTTAGTAGCAAACTTTTTTTCATGGGAAACACAATTTGATTCAATCGTTGTAATAGACGATACTGTGTTTCCTAATGCTTATAATGTAAAAATAAGTTTCCTACCAAAAATAACAGATATTAAATTACAAAACAATAGTTTCGAAAGAATAAAATATTTGTTTCACAAACTGTGTGAAAACAGTGTAATTTTAAAACCAAAAAGTCCTTTAGAAAATGTCTTTTTCAAAATGCCTGTAAACAAAATTTTGTTGCCGGGCAATCCATATGATCAATTATTGGCAATTACACTATTCCATAAATGCAAATCAATAGCAGGAAAATATATCCATTTTGGACAAATAACTCTTGACAGCAAGTTGGGAGATAATGTACAATATACAGTAGATACTGATAGTTATGAAAACAGTAGTTTGAATACAGATGAATGGAATAAAAAAATTATTGAAAAGCCTTGGTGGGAAAGAAATGACACTGCAACTTTTGATCAAGTTATTGGTGAAGACGAATACTGGCAAGGTGCTAAGAGTTGGAGAGATTTAGGATATGGATCAAATGCACCTAAAAAAGAATTCAAACCAACCATCTTGGACGGCGGTAGAAGTTAATTCTAACGGCAAGACAGTCTTAGACGAAACTAATATACTTGAACTGTTATATCAAGGCAAACAAGAAAATGCTCAATCCTGTATTGTAAAAAATACAGATGATATAAAGAAGTATAATCAGTTTGTTAATTTAAATAAAGACAATTTTCAAAAGTTTAATACACAAGAAGATGACGTAGATCGTGATGGGTTTGATCAACGCAATAGAGAAAATTGGTTTATTCCGCAAGAATATAAAGATATTGATATTGAACAGTATGTGTTAGACTTATGCAAAACACCTGCAGAAACTGAACGTGTGCAAAAAGAACTAGAATTATACAGATCACATGCTATGATAGATGTTTTAAAATGTTTAAAATACATTATTGATACACTTCGAAACAATAATTTAATTTGGGGTGTAGGTAGAGGAAGTTCGGTAGCAAGTTATGTATTGTATTTGATGGGTGTACATAAAGTAGACAGTATCAAATATGATCTAAATCCAGAAGAATTTTTAAGGTAATTTCTTCTACATAAGTACTATTATTAAGGAGGCAATATGGGAAAAACATATAGATCAATGCAGGGCAGACAAATTGACATGGAAAAACTCCGTGCCCAAAATGAACTCATGCCTGCTGTAGGAAACATGAAAGTAAATGCACGTGGTGACGAACTTGGCCCAGCCGGGAAAGTTGTACGTACTAGAGAGCAAATTATGGCTGAATATTACGAAGCAAATCCAAATGCGGCTCCAGATCCTAATGCAAAAGTAAAAGCAGAAACAACACAAGGTAGTGCTGTGCCGCCGCCACAAAATTTAAAGATTGAAGATACTCTAGTATCAACAGTTGTAGAAGAAAACGTGGAAGAGCCTAAAGCACCTGAAATGGAAAACGAAACACTTGCTAAAGTTGAAGAAAAAGTTGCTGAAAAAACAATTGAAGCAGTACAAAGAGCAAGACGTAGACGTAGTGGTATTGAAGAAGCAACAGGAGAAGAATAAATGCCAGCATCAATGACAATACATAAAGGTAATGTTAAAGCCAAAGGTGAAGATATTCTATTAACGAATATGTATTTTGGCGAGGAAAAAACTAAAGGTGGTTTAATCATTAGTTCAGATGACGGTAAAGAACGTGGCATTAAACCTCGTTGGGGACAAGTATTTTCAATTGGTCCAAGTTACAAACATCAAGACGAAATTAAGATCGGTGATTGGGTATTGTTAGAGCACGGTCGCTGGTCGAGAGGTATTCATATCGAAGACACTGACGGTGTTGAATGGATTATTAGAAAAGCAGACACAGACGCTATTCTAATGGTTACTGAAGACGAACCAGCAGAAGTTACAGAATGGATTACATTGCATAGAGAGTCAACACAATATCTCAAAGAGAAACGTGAAGCAATGGATAATGCTTCAGACGGTCCTGCAATTACAATTAGAAAAGCACCTAAACAAGTAACAGAGGAGTAAAAATGTTCACAGCAGTATTAGTGACCATAACTGGTTTGTTTATGTATGACAACTCAGCCTTTTTCGCAGAAGTTAAAAAAGAACGCGAACAAGGCTATAAGTTTGAATACGTAGGAAAACAGAAAGCCGATGAATACAAATATTCACTACCTGTAGTAAATCAGGAAACAGGTGAAAAATTCATTTATTGGGAACATCAAAAGCCAGAGGAGAAGTAATTGGCAAACGTCGACCTAAACAAATACAAAGAATTTGTAGAACAAGTCACAAGTAAAGAAAGCAATCAACTAAGTGAAATGTTCTATAGAGCAAAAGACATTGAAGCAAACAATTCAAATGTTAATGTTGCATTGCTACTAACAGGAGCAATTGGTATTGCTTCAGAAGGAGGAGAGTTTAGTGAAATTGTTAAAAAATGTATCTTCCAAGGTAAACCAATGGATGATGAAACTGTCTTTCATTGCAAACGAGAACTTGGCGATATTATGTGGTATTGGATTAATAGTTGCCGTGCATTGGGGCTCGATCCTAATGAAGTCGTAGCAGAGAATGTTAACAAACTAAAGGCACGTTACCCAGGTGGCGAATTTGATGTCCACTACTCAGAAAACAGAAAAGACGGCGATCTCTAAGAAGAAGCCAGATATGGTAGCGGATAATCCACAATCGCTACCGTATCCCACAAATGTAGGTGCGCCGGCATTTACAGTACCTGACATCCTTAAACATAAGAACGAACGTGGTACAAATGCTATACATCATCTCGAAACACGTTTTAACGAATTAAAAGAGGAATATTTTAAACTTGTTTCTCTTGCAGAAGATACAGAATTAGTATATAATGCAAAATATAATTTCATACCAATAGTTGGTAAGACATATCATTTGTACGTAGGTGCAGATGATAAGTTGTTTTTGAGTATTATTGAACCAGAACGTGTAACATATTGGGATTGTAAAGGTAGTTTTAAATTTACAGTAGATAACGTTTGGCAACGAATTGCTTGACATAACGAATAAGGATATGTATAATAATATAATGAGTACAAATGATGATGAAATCTATACTAGTGTTCACGACGCAGTTGATAAACTTTTAGATGATTACTATGACGATCAAATGGTAATTGCAAGTTATCTATTTGCAAGTGCAATAAAACTTTGGCGTGAAAATTTAGATGACGAAGATTACTATGCAATACTAGAAGAAGTTTTCGATAACTTATTATCCGATGATGATCCAACAGGTAAAACTTTACACTAATGAAAAAAGGTATTACATTTTCTGCTTTTGATCTTTTCCATAGTGGACATGTTGCTATGCTAAAAGAAGCAAGAGAGAACTGCGATTATTTGATAGTTGGGTTACAAACCGATCCTACTATAGATAGACCCGAAAAGAACAAGCCAATTCAAAGTGTTTTTGAACGCTATGTACAATTAGAAGGGTGCAAGTACATAAATGAAATTATTCCTTATGAAACCGAAAAGGATTTGGTTGATATCCTTTTAACATACGATATTGGTGTTCGATTTGTAGGTGAAGAATATAAAACCAAACAGTTCACAGGCAAGCAATTATGTGTTGACAAAGGCATAGAAATATATTATAATAAAAGGCAACATTCATTTAGTACAAGTGGATTAAGAAAAAGGATAGAACAAAATGGCTAAAGATTTATGGGTAGAAAAATATCGTCCTAAAGAAGTAAAGGACTATGTTTTTAGAGATAAGGCACAAAAAGACCAAGTAAATGGTTGGGTAAAAGACAAAAGCATTCCACACTTGCTGTTTAGTGGACACGCTGGTATAGGTAAAACAACACTTGCAAAGGTGTTGCTAAATGAACTAGAAATTAACGAATATGATGTATTAGAGATTAACGCATCACGTACAAACAGTGTTGAAGATGTGCGAGACAAAATTGTTAACTTTGTACAGATGATTCCATTTGGTGACTTTAAAGTTGTTTTACTAGATGAGGCGGATTACTTGTCGCCAAACGCACAAGCCGCATTGCGTGGAGTTATGGAAGAATACCATAACACAGCAAGATTTATTTTAACCTGTAACTATCCTAACAGAATTATTCCTGCACTACATTCACGTTGTCAGGGATTTCATATTACAAATGTTGATCAAACAGAGTTCACAGCACGTATAGCCACTATCCTGCTAGAAGAAGGTGTTGAACCGGATTTAGATGTTCTTGATACGTTTGTAAAAGCAACATATCCTGATATGCGTAAGTGTATCAATATGTGTCAAATGAATAGTACAACAGGTAAATTACTTCCGCCACAAAAAGGTGACACTGGAGAAAGTGATTACAAAGTTGAAATGGTAGAACTGTTTAAAGCAGGCAAGATTCAAGAAGCACGTAAACTTGTCTGTAGTCAAGCAAGACCAGAGGAAATGGAAGATATTTTCCGTTGGTGCTATGACAACTTAGATGTGTTTGCTAAAGAAGAAGATAAACAAGATCAAGCAGTTTTAATTTTAAAACAAGGACTAGTAGATCACTCATTTGTTGCTGATCCAGAAATAAACATGAGTGCTACACTTATTAAATTAGCAAGGCTAGGAAAGGAATGATCTGAAGATAAGATACTATCATAAGATTGATGGCTGGCGTTGGTTAGGTTTCATACTAGCAATGGTCAGTGCATTTACACTAAGCGGCGGTAACCCTAATGTACAATGGTTAGGTTGGGCAGTTGCACTAGTTTCTTGTAGTATTTGGATTTGGATGGGAGTTAAAGATAAAGATACACCTAGAGCATTAATGGAATTGATGTATTTGTTATTAGCAATTAGAGGTGTATGGAACTGGGGTGGAGTATAATATGGCACATTTAGTAGATGACAAATGTATAAACTGTAAACACACAACCTGCGTTGAAGTATGTCCAGTTGATTGTTTTTATGAGGGAGAGAATATGCTAGTAATCAATCCCGATGAATGTATCGACTGTGGAGTATGTATTCCAGAATGTCCTGAAGAAGCAATTTATCAAACAGACGATGTTAACGACCCATGGTACAAACACAATGAGTATTTTTCTACCACAGGAAACTGGCCAAATATCACAGTAGCAAAAGATCCAATGCCTGATTATGAAAAGTTTAGTGGGCAGTCGGGCAAAACCAAACTATTTTCTAAAAATCCAGGCAGGTAAGATTATTCTTCCCCGTAGATGGATAAAACTTCTTTAACTACTTCGTGTCTTTCTACATCTCCTTTATCAAAATTACAAACGGCTAACCGTTGTAACTCTCTTGGTAAAACTTTATTGCAAAAGTCTAACAAACCATTTGACGACATTCTATCAGCCTGTTGCAGGTCTCCGGTCACTACCATACGTGAACCTTTACCTATTCTGGTTAACAGCATCTTCATCTGGCTTGGTGTAGCATTCTGCATCTCGTCCGCAATAATATAGGCATTCTTGAATGTTCTACCTCGCATATAAGCAAGAGGTGATATTTCAATGATATCTTCTTCAAGCATACCTTTTATTTCATGTTTCCAAAAATACTCACCAAAAACATCAAAAATAGGACGAGTCCATGGCTCCATTTTTTGTTCTAGTGTACCTGGAAGAAAACCGTGTTGTTCGTCTACGCTTACAGCCGGACGTGTGATCACGATTTTATCTACCTGTTTCTCTTTGAACTCTTTGATAGCCATCATAACACCCAATAGGGTTTTACCTGTACCTGCGGGTCCTACTGCAAATACAATGTCTTTTTTCCTATCTTTCAGTGTTTCTAGATATGTTTCTTGGTTAATGTTGCGTGGAAGTATGGAAACTTCCTGTTTTTTGTGTGCATAGTTGTTATAATCAATTACATTATTACTTCTACGCTCTTTACGTTTTGCTCTAGACAATATGTACCTCCTTTAAGGTTTTATGCCCAACTGCAAAAGTATTTAACAAATATATGCGTTTTTAAACGTATAATATTATTTTTTTATTGGTCACGAATACGATAAATAAATGTGGAGAACAAATTATGTATGACGTTGCACAAGTAATCGAAAATATCAAGGGCATATACGAGTCTAATAACACACTAAGGGTACTTAAAGACTTTGAGCGTGTATTAGATGAATTAGACATGTATGTGTTTGAAAACTGGCAAGATGGCGAGTTATGTGAAGGTCCTATTGTTAATAGGCACACTGTGAGTTGCAGTTTTATGTGGCCTAGAGATAAAATGCCTAATCCTAAAGCAGGAGAAAGATTGCTAGATTACAACTGTAAAGTTTCATACAAAAAAGACTTCTTAATGCAACCAAGAAAAATCAAAACACCAGATGACTATCGTCCTGGTACTAAAAAAGGTAAAATTGATAGACATCCTATTTGGATCATAAATGTTGAAATGCCTAAGAGTTTATTGTTTGATATGTACAAAGGATACTTAAGAAGCATCGATGAACAATTATATGGCGATATGGATCAGGTAGCAACACAACCTGAAGTACAAGCAACAGCAGATAGTGACTTGGAGCAACAGAATGACATCTCTCAAATCTAATGATTTAAAAAACTTTGTAAACGAAATCTTTACTATTGATTCATACAAATCAAAAATGGGTAAAGATGAAGATGTATCAGTACTTGCATTTGAAGTTACTGATCAAGAACCTGCTAAAGACTTAATGAGTTTTATTGAAAAAGGATATCCTTTTATTTTAGACGCAGATGTAAGTTCAGGCGAAAATCGTAGAGGAAAATATGATGTATTTGTTGAACTTGAACGCAACAGATACTTAGGTAAAAATATTAAAACAATTCTTGATGATGTACAAAAGTTAACAGGAATCGACGAATGGAAATACAGATACTATAAAGAAGTTGAAAGTAAGCCATTCACAGAAGAAATAGAAGTTCCAGTAGATAAGGAAACATATAACAGTTTTATTGAAGGCTACAAACAAAGAGAGTTAAATAGATTTTTCAATAAAGGTGCAACTGAACAAAAGCATGTGGCTGACAATATTATAGAATTTAAAAGACATGCAAGTGGTAGTGTCAGAATGGAAATTGTCGACGAAGGCACAACCGAAGAAATTACTGGAAGATTTGTAGGTGCAACTAAATTGGACGAAGAGTCAATGTCAGAAGTTCTGTGGCTTACAAAGTACTTTGGTAACTATAATATATACAAAATAGATGAAAACTTGTTCTTTACAAACGGTGTAAGAACTAAAGTATTAAAAAGGAAATAACATGGCTAAAGAGAACTATCAAGCATCATTAGAGATGATCTTGCATCATGAAGGTGGATATGTAAACCATCCAAAAGACCCAGGTGGCGAAACTAACTTAGGTGTTACAAAAAGAGTTTACGAAGAATGGGGCGGAACTAAAGACATGAAAGATCTTTTAGTTGAAGATGTTGCTCCTATTTACGAAAAAAATTATTGGGGCAAAGTTAAAGGCGATGATCTTCCATCAGGATTAGATCTTTGTGTATTTGATTTTGCTGTAAATGCTGGCCCAGGTAGAGCGGCAAAGTATCTACAAAGACAGATTGGTACAGTAGCAGATGGTGGTATTGGTCCTAATACACTTAAAGCATTAGACAACTATGTTGATGAACACGGTGTAGAAGAAACAATTAAAAAGTATCAAGCAGACCGTCAAAGTTACTACGAGTCTTTATCAACTTTTTCTACATTCGGTAGAGGTTGGACACGCAGAGTAGAAGAGACTACAGAAGCCGCACTTAAAATGGTATGAAAAAATCCTGTAAAAACTGCGGCCACAAATACCATGAAGGTCCACTATATAAAGAATTTGTGGACGGCGATGGTAAAGCGATTGTCATAGAAGTTTGTAAACAGGGAAGATAAAATGTTCGGTTCAATTAAAATTGCAATGGTGTTAATTATGTTGGCAGGTGCCGGCGGTGGTTTCGTATATGTAAAAACACTTAAAAGTGATCTTGCTACTAGTGAAGCAAATAACGCTAAACTGTTAGATAGTGTGTCTGAACAACAGGCTGTTATTGAGCAACAGCAAAAAGATTTTACTGCTATACTTGCGGCTAACAAAGCACTTGAAGAAAGAAACAGAGTGCTTACCGCAGAGTTTAAAGCACTCGATCAACGTTTTAATAAAATCAACGGTAAAGGCGAAGTGCGTGATATCGGTAAACTTGCTATTGAAAAAGATAAATTAGTTGAACGTATTATTAACAGTGCATCTGCTAAAGCAATGAGATGTGTAGAAATTGCTATGGGTGCAGAACTAACGGAGGCAGAGAGAAATGCTACAAAGAAATCTGAAATCAATTCAGAATGTCCTAGTATTGCTAATCCTAACTACGTTCCTTACTAGTTGTAGTACGGTATCTAAGTTAGACATTTTCAAGACAGAAGTAGAAAGAGCACCTCTGAATCTTCCGGATCCAGAAACTCCTAAAATGGAGGAACTAAAATTCATCATTATTACTTCTGAAAATGCTGAAGAAGTGTTTGCAAAAATGAAAGAGCAAGGTAAAGATCCTGTGCTGTTTGGTTTAAGCGATGATGACTATGAAACACTTGCTAAAAACTTTGCACAAATACGTGCATACATGATCAAACAAGGTGCTACACTAGACGAATACAGAAAGTATTATGAGGGCGACGATAATACTGACGCTACTGCTTCTCAGTAGTTGTTCTTCACAATCCACTTGTACATTAAAACCTGGTGCTGAACTTAACACTAAAGGTCAGACTATTACAGAAAAAATAGTACCCAGAGGCCAAATATCCTGCGATTTTTAATAAATACACATATTATACGGAGGGTAACAAATAATGAGTGATTTAAAAACCGAACAAGAAAAGATTAGAGCAGGAAAAGGTATCGATGTGAATATTGGTGCTGATACTACTAAACGTAAAATTAACCTAGAACTAGATGTCGATGCTTCAGCAAAAGACTTAGGTGTTAATCCTTATGCTAAACTAATTCATTTAGCAAAGGCTGTGGATAGTTGGAGGATTTTTCCTCGCGTCTTTATTACAACTTACATTATTTTATTATACAAAGTTGTAGTTTGGTATATGGAACTTCCAAATCCTACTATGGAACAATCAGGTTTGGTTAGTATTGTAGTTGGTGCTGGTGCGGCATGGTTTGGACTGTACACAGGGTCTAGCAAAAAGTCTGACAAATAATCATTGACAAATACCTAAACTAAGTATATAATACTACTATGGATTATTATGAACGTTTAGGTGTTTCCCGTAATGCCTCTGAAAAAGAAATAAAGACTGCATTCCGTAAACTGGCGGCAAAGCATCACCCTGACAAAGGTGGTGACCATAAAGTGTTTACAGAATTAAATGAGGCTTACCAAACTCTAATAGATCCTCAAAAAAAATCTATGTATGATCAATTTGGTACTGCTGATCCTCAGCAACAAGGATTTAGACAACAAGGATTTAATTCAAGTCATTTTGAAGATATGTTTAGCCAAATGTTTGGACAAGGAAATGCTGGGTTCGATGGCGAAGAAATTATCTTTGGACCAAATGGCTTTAGCAGACGATCTAGAAATAGAAACCATAATGTAAGAACTAACCTGCAGATAAGTTTAGATCAAGCATACCATGGTCACGAAGTTACTGTTCAAATTCCTATGCCATCAGGCGGAACAAGAACACTTGATGTTAAGATACCAAAAGGTATTGATCATGGACAAACTATTAGATTAAGAGGATTAGGAGACCAAAGTATTAAAGGTGCTCCGCCAGGTGATCTTCATGTTACTGTAACCATTCATGATCAAAAAGGTTACAAAAGAGTCGGAAACGATTTACAAAAAGACTTGACAGTTGACGTATTTGATCTTATACTAGGTACTAAAGTGAAAGTAGAACATCTAAACGGTCAAAGTTACAGCCTAAATGTACCATCTGGCACACAGCCAAATACAACGTACAGTATGGGCGGATTAGGCATGCCTATACTAAATGGAAACGGTTATGGTAATTTGTATATTAAGATACAAGCAAGTATTCCAAAAGACCTAACCCCCAAACAACTAGATATGATAACTAAGATTAAAGGAAAACAATGAACTTAATTTATTACCCAGACGAATTTTTAAACAAACAAGTTAAACCATTTGACTTTGAAAATCCTGACATGGATATTTTAGAAGTTAAAAAAGATATGCTTGATATTATGTATGCCAGCGATGGCGTAGGATTAAGTGCTAATCAGGTAGGCATTGATGCACAACTGTTTGTAATGGGTAGCAAACATGTACCTGAAAAAAGTGCAATCTTTATCAATCCTAAAGTACTTGAAGCAAGTAAAGAAACAACCCTAGACTGGGAAGGATGTTTAAGTTTTCCAGGTATCTATGTACAATTACACAGACCCAAATGGATTGTTGCAGAGTTCTATAATGAAAAAGGCGAAAAACAAGTTGGTAAGATTGAAGATTATGATGCAAGATGTTATTTGCACGAACTTGATCATTTGCTAGGTATTACATACAAGGACAGAGCAAGTAAACTAAAATGGGATATGGCCACAAAACGTGCTGATAAATTTAAGAAACGAGGACTTGTAAATGCTTGAACCTGATTCACAACTAGAAACAATTTTTGAAAAGGCAATTAAATTAGCACAAGAGGCTAAACACGAATACGTAACAGTAGAACATTTTACCTATGCTCTAGTATTAAATGAAGAATTTAAATCGGTGTTGGAAGAATTTGGTGCTAACATCGAAGAGATGAGCAAGGACCTTTCAACATTTATTGGTACTAAACTAGACGATATTGTTAATACCAAACGAAAAGGCCGTCCTACTAAAACACAAGCACTAGAACGTGTTCTTAATCGTGCATTTACACAAACACTGTTTAGTGGTAGAACTACTATTAGTCCAAGCGATGTTTTTCTTTCAATACTAAATGAAAAGAAATCATACAGCAGTTTCTTAATGAAAAAATACAATATCGATAAAGAGAAATTTAGTAACTTTATTGAAACAGAAGCAGTTATTGGCGAAGCGGCTAGTGCAGAGTATAATAGAAGTCAACTAGAAAGAATCATTGGTCAGTTTTGTACAAATCTTACAGCAAAAGCAAAAGCAGGAAAAATTGATCCTGTTATTGGACGTGGAAAAGAAATTGAAGAAACTGTGCTTATTCTAGCACGTAGACAAAAAGCCAATGTAATGTTAGTTGGTGATCCAGGTGTTGGTAAAACAGCAATCGCAGAAGGCCTTGCTGTAGAAATTGTAAACGATAATGTGCCTGAATTTATCAAAGATAGCACAGTTTATTCATTAGATATTGGTTCTATGGTTGCTGGTAGCAAATACAGGGGCGACTTTGAAGAACGACTTAAAATGGTGATCCATGCACTAGAGAAGAAAAAGAATTCAATATTATTCATCGACGAAGCACACATGATTAATGGTGCTGGTAGTGGTGGACAAGGTCAAGCAAACGATATGGCTAATATGCTAAAACCTGCACTTGGTAAAGGCACAATTAAAGTTGTTGCTTCTACTACTTGGGAAGAATATCGTAAGCACTTTGAAAAGGATCGTGCGTTGATGCGTAGATTTCAACGTGTAACAATTAATGAGCCAGATGAGGAAACAACAATTGATATCCTTAAAGGTATTAAGAAATACTACGAAAAACATCACGGTGTTACTATTACAGAAAAAGCAATTGAAAATGCTGTCAAGTACTCAGTAAAATATATGGCTGATAAGAAACTACCTGATAAAGCAATTGATGTAATCGACCGTGCTGGTGCTAGATATAAAATTCAAGACATAGAAGGTGGTGTTATTGATCACGATCAAATTGTTTTTGAAATAAGCAAAATGACAAACTTGCCACTAGAACAAGTTGCAAGTAAAGATAGCGAAAATATGCGTGACCTTGACAGTAACATGAAGAAGCGTGTGTACGGTCAAGACGAAGCCATCGACAGTTTGCTTGATAAAATTTTTATTGCCCAAGCAGGACTAAAATCACTTAACAAGCCAATTGGTTCTTTCTTGTTTGTTGGTCCTACTGGTTGTGGTAAAACAGAAACAGCAAAAGTACTTGCACAGGAAATGGGTACAACACTTGTACGTTTTGATATGAGTGAATTCCAAGAGAAGCACTCAGTTGCTAAGTTTATTGGTGCTCCTCCAGGCTATGTAGGTTTTGAAGAAGATGCTGGACAGTTAATTACTAAACTACAAGAAAATCCAAACTGTATTTTATTGCTAGATGAAATTGAAAAAGCACATAAAGATGTTTCTAATATTTTACTAGGACTTATGGACAACGGTTTTGTTACAGGATCAAATGGTAAAAAAGCAGATGCCCGTAATGCTATTGTTATTATGACTAGTAACTTAGGTGCTAGAGAAATGGAAAAGAACGGTGTTGGGTTTGGTAACTTAGAACGTGAAGGCGAAGATGATAATGCAGTAAATGATTTCTTTGCACCAGAGTTCCGTAATAGACTAGATGGTATTGTTAAGTTTGATAAACTTGATAAAGCAACTTGTTCATTAATTGTTGATAAGTTTATCAAAGAAGCAAACGACCTTGTTAAAGATAAAGGTATCTTTATTGTCCTAACAGATAATGCAAGACAGCATTTGATTAAGAAAGGTTTCAATAAGAAAATGGGTGCGAGACCATTACAACGTGTAATTGATCAAGACATCAAAAAACCAATGAGTAAAGAAGTATTATTTGGTGATCTTGTCAGTGGAGGTAAAGTCACTGTAAATGTAATAGATGGTGAAATAAAACTGTCAATCGAAAACTTTATGCAAGAAACTCCAGGGCAAGAACTTGAACGCGAATCACACTCATAAACTATTTTTCGGAAAATATGCATATAGGGTAACAATACGTTGCCCGCATATTTCTGGTATTAGATATCCAGACTCAGAGCATATTGCTAATCTTTTCAAAGTAGAATCCTACAAAGAATATGTGCAATCTATGAAGTATCGACCCAGTGCTATTATTGCTGATATCGAAAACCGTAAAATGAGAAGAATATGGGAAAGTAGATTTTTAATTTACAAAGTGTTGACTTACAAAGAAAAAATTGCTAACTCTGGTGTAAAATTTATTATGAGATTAGAAAGCGATACCTGTGGTTTTTATTTTAATAATGAAGAAGT
>Ga0222718_10001500_pt1 | contig 22160 bp, 4 predicted proteins | sample C33_27DmetaG_FD_165045 | JGI IMG/M metagenome (GOLD analysis project Ga0222718, IMG submission 165045) | Estuarine water microbial communities from San Francisco Bay, California, United States - C33_27D | ecosystem: Environmental > Aquatic > Marine > Unclassified | place: USA: California...
TTTGCCTATGCAGGTACCTTTGAAATTGATGCGCCAAGAAACAACAGTTGGGAAGCAACAATAGTATTAGACGATTATACTAGAGACACACAAAACTCTAGCGAACAAGGTCGTATGATAATTACAATTACCCCACCGAGCAATGCTCCTAGTGATACTGCTGATAAAAGTTTTTCAGGCGAAAATCAATATGTAGAAGAATGGGAATGTGTAGACACGCTGCCTTTTGAATTGTCCTTTACCACAAACGCTCAAAGGTCACGCAATGACGGTAAACGTACTAGAACAGCCGATTGGAATGACGAACAGTTTGAATATCCTAACAACATATATGTAAAAGCAGGTAGCACTATTAGTATAGAATACAGCACACAAGAAGCTACTCAAAATTACAACGATGACTGGTGGACAGCTACTAACGGAACAGTACCAAACGAAGATTACACTTACCTCCAAGTACCAGATTATGCTGGTGCGTGGGAAACTGGCCGCTCATGGAAGTTTATGGATTATAATGATGAATTAAATTTCAACATTATTTTTGAGCCTGACTGGGATCCGATTAATTTTGGCCAATTAAAATTTTACCATAAACCGCTTGAAAATCCTACTCAGTCAACAGCGGAAATTAGAATCAAAGATACCAACGGTCAAACAAATCCAGAGCCGTTTGTTGGTTTTTACGGAAACTTTACTTATGCTTCTGGTCTTAATAGATTCACAGACACACACCTCTGGTTAACGCCGAGCAGACTACCATTTGAAATTGCACAATTAGAAAGTAGAATAAACAACAATTTAGATTTTATTAATGAGTCTGACATGAGAAACGGCATTCAGAGAATCATGCACGGCGCAAACAATTTTCCTGTAGACATAGGCGGCGGCGCAGCAGGTGCCCACGGATTTAGGTATGCTCCAGATCCTAAACATTTTTGGAGTACAGGAACGGTCAGCTGGGCATTATATATGTCAGGCGCAAGATCTTTAAGAGGACAAAGTGCTTTAGACTACGCAATGTACGGATATGAAGTAGACTGGCGTAACTGGAACAATGTAAGAAAGAATGATATTGCAGTGTTTAAATTTAAAGGAGCCAGCGGAGGCCACGTAGGATTTATAAGAGACATAGATTTAACCACAAACAAAATAAAAATAGCCGGCGGAAATCAAGGTAATAAATTCAAAGAAACAGAATACCTAGTTGATAGTGTTGATATGTACCTATTAACCGTTAGGCGTGATTGGCCAGATCCTGGCAGCACCTACAACTTGCCGGGTCTAGCATAAGGAGTTAAATACAGTATGAGTACATTAGAAAAAAATTTATATAAGCGCACAAAAGTATCCAGTGTAAATTCTGAAAAACCTATTACTTCCCGTACCTATAGAGGAACTAGTACAGTTAACAGAGAAAATAGTGGATTTGCACTGTATGACTTGGCACTTATAAAACAAGATTTAATAAATCATTTTCATATAAGGCAAGGAGAAAAATTAGAAAATCCAGAATTTGGCACAATTATTTGGGACGTATTATTCGAGCCATTAACTGATAATCTAAAACAAGCCATTGCAAAAAATGTTACATCTATTATTAATTACGATCCAAGAATACAAGTAAATTCAATTACAGTAGATGCATTTGAAACAGGTATCCAAATAGAGTGCGAGTTGTTCTATTTGCCCTATAATATTAGCGAAAGTTTACAATTTAAATTTGATCAAGCAAATGGGCTTATATCCTAGCTCTTTATAATATACGCATATTTAAATTTAAATAAATATGTATAAGAGGAAACAAAATGTCAGCAACTGATAGACAAAACAGATTACTACTAGCTGAAGACTGGAAAAAAGTCTATCAGTCATTCCGCAATGCGGACTTCCAAAGTTACGACTTTGATAATTTGCGTAGAACTATGATTAGTTACCTCCGTCAAAATTATCCGGAAGATTTTAATGATTATATTGAATCAAGTGAATACTTAGCACTCATTGACCTTATTGCTTTCTTAGGACAAAATTTAAGTTTCCGTATAGATTTAAATGCTAGAGACAACTTTTTAGAATTAGCAGAACGTAGAGAAAGTGTGCTCCGTCTTGCACGACTACTGTCTTATAATCCAAAACGAAATTTACCGGCTAACGGACTATTAAAAGTCACTAGCATTCGTACTTCTGAAAATATAGTAGATTCAAATGGTTTAGGACTAGCAGGACAATCTATTGTGTGGAACGACCCCACAAATACTAACTGGTACGAACAGTTTATAAAAATATTTAATGCAGCACAGCCGGTTAACAATGTATTTGGCAAGCCAATTAAAAACCAACGTGTAAATAATATTCCAAGCGAGCAATATAAATTTAATGCAGTTAATACAGACTTACCAAAGTATTCTTTTAGAAAAAGTATACAAGGTACCGGACACCCTTTTGAAATAGTTTCAGCAGATATACAAGACGGTAATATAATAGAAGACTTGCCAGTTATAGGTAATAACTTTGGCATCATATATAGAAATGATGGAGCAGGCCCTAGCAGTGTAAATACAGGATTTTTTGTACATCTACGACAAGGAACATTAGATTCTGGCGAGTTTACAATTACTTCGCCAGTAGCAAATCAAGTTATAGACATCGACGCACAAAATATTAATAATACTGATGTTTGGTTGTACAAGTTAGATAACAGAGGTCGAGAAACTGAATACTGGACCAAAGTAGATGCACTAGAAGGTAACAACATAATTTATAACAGTGTCAACAAAAATATACGCAATTTGTACTCTGTATTAACACGAGTAGACGACAGGATAAATTTAATTTTTTCCGATGGCGTTTTTGGCAATCTACCAAAAGGCAGATTTAGAGTCTACTACAGAACAAGTGCAAACAAAACCATGGCAATACGCCCTCAAGATATGTTAGGTGTCTCTATACAAATTCCATATCTAAGCAGAAATAATACTAGCGAAACACTGTCTATGACTTTTGAACTAGGGTATACAATTAGTAATGCTAGTCCGACAGAAACTAACGAAAGCATAAAACAAAATGCACCGGCAACATATTACACACAAAATAGATTAATAACAGCCGAAGATTACAATGTTGGTCCACTAGCAGTCAGTCAAGAAATTGTTAAAACCAAAGCAGTTAATAGAACTGCGAGTGGAATAAGCAGATATTACGATTTATTAGATGCAACTGGAAAATATTCTACAACAAATTTATACGGTGCTGACGGAATAGTGTACAAAGAGTATTATGATTCTACAAATCAGTTTACATTTAACACTCAAACAGATATAGAAGGTGCTATAGTTAATACTGTTGAGCCAATATTAAAAAATAGAAAAACTTTAAATTATTACTATGATAAGTTTCCAGATATATTAGTAACAGATTTAGGTGCATCCTTTGAACAAGCTACTTCGGATACAAATCGAAGTACAGGTGTATTAAAAGATATTGACGAAACAAATCTTTCAGTAGGCACATTTACAGCAAACAGTTTAAAATATATTGAAAACGGTACACTGTGTAAATTTATTGCCCCAGAAGGCCAACACTTTATGGCTAACGGAACATTAATGGCAGGCGCACCAGATCATATAGGTTCTAAAACATATATATGGACAAAAGTTGTAGGTGTTATTGGCAACGGTACAGAAATTAATGAAACAACAGGACAAGGCTCGATCATTTTTAATGATGTTATACCCACAGGAGCAGTGTTAACACAAATAGTACCAAAATTAGCAAACAATTTGCTCGACAGTGTCAAAACACAAATTATAGATCAAGCGTTTAATTATAATGCATTTGGATTGAGGTACGACATTACTACAAGAAATTGGAGATTAATTACAGAGTCTAATCTAAATATTTCTGCTCCGTTCTCTACAGGTAAAACAGGTGATATCAGTAACCAACAATTAGACGCTAGTTGGTTATTGCTTTTTCAAACCGACGGCGAAAAATACACTATTACAAGTAGAGGCCTAAGGTATGTATTTGAAAGTGATGAAGAACTAAAATTCTTTTTTGACGGAGCCAAAAAAATATTTGATAATAAGACCGGAAAAATTGTCAAAGACAGAATCACAGTTTTAAGTATAAACACAAAGCCAGATGACGTTGCACCATTTACTACTCCTTTTGACTGGGAAATTGTAGAAGAATTTAGAGATAAAGAAGGATATGTAGATAGTAAAAAAGTCCAAGTTGGATTTTTTGATTCTGACGATGACGGCGTGGTAGACGATCCTGAAATATTTGTAGAAATTGTCAAAGAATTAGTAAACCCAAACACTAAGTATATTTTCCAAGAAAAGTATTTAACAAGTGACGGCGTAGAAGACTTTAGATATATTAAAAATACTAACAATTTAATTAGGATAGTTGAATCTGAAGTTGCTATCGGAGCATTTAGTGCATATAATAACGGTCAAATATTTTATATAACAAGCCAAGATATATTTAAAGTTTTAAATTCTACAACAAATTCTCTTACGCTGACAAACAACTACAAAGCATTTAGAGGCAGAGACGATTTAAAGTTCCAATATATCCATGCAGCTGATAGTACAACAAGAATTGATCCAAGCAGCTCGAATATAATGGACATATTCATGCTTACAAAAACATACGATACACAATTTAGATTATGGATTAATGGGGCATTGAACAGTATGCCCTTACCGCCAAGTAGTGACAGTATATTTAGAGATTACGGATCAGAGATTAATAAAATTAAATCAATAAGTGACGAAATAATATATCATCCTGTTAAGTACAAAGTGTTATTTGGGTCTAAAGCAGAAACTAATTTACAGGCTACATTTAAAGTAGTCAAAAATCCCAATATTGTATTAGATAGTAACGAAATTAAAAGCCGAATAATAAATGCAGTTAACCAGTACTTTACTTTAGATAACTGGGAGTTTGGCGAAACATTTTACTTTAGTGAACTGTCTACTTACGTTATGAGTCAATTAGCACCAGATATAGTTACACTAGTAATTGTACCAAAAACTGCTAGTTCGACGTTTGGTAGTTTATACGAAATTAAAGCAGAATCTGATGAAATTTTTATTAGTGGTGCAACAGTATCAGATGTAGAAATAATTGATACTATCACAGCATCAAGATTAAATGCATCTGGAAATGTAATTACATCTGATAGTAGTGCCGAAAGTAACACAACAATACAAAGCTCATCAAGCAGCGCATCAAGCAGCGCATCAAGCAGCTCATCAAGCAGCTCATCAAGTACAGGAAGTAGTTACTAATGTCTTATGATAACGACCAAAGCGAATATCCAGTACCTACTGGTCCAGAAGATGCAGCAAATAGAAAATCAGCCCAGTTATTACCAAGGTATTTTAGAACTAACGCTAATAAGAAATTTTTATCTAGCACAATAGATCAACTTACTCAACCAGGTGTTGCAGAAAAACTAAGTGGATACATTGGTAGAAAAACAGCCAAAGCATATCAGGCCTCGGATAATTATATAGGTGATGTTTCAACTCAAAGAGAAAACTATCAATTAGAACCTAGTGTAGTTTTAAAAGACGACTTAGAAAATATAAAATTTTATAAGGACTATAACGATTACCTAAACCAAATTGCTGCATTTGGAGGAAACACAAAGTTAGCAAGCGATTTAAATGCAGCGGAATACTATGCATGGAATCCTAATATAGATTGGGATAAGTTTGTAAACTATAGAGAATATTTTTGGTTGCCAACTGGCCCGACTAGCGTTGATGTATTTGGTAAAAGTAGAGAAGTACAAAGCACATATACTGTTACACTTGAGGATCAAGTTGACAACACAGCAATTAAATTTTCTCCTCCTGGGTTAACACCTAACCCTACTCTTGAATTGTATAGAGGACAAACATATAGATTTGAAATAGACACCGAAGGCCATCCTATTGCTTTTGCAACATCAAGAACGTTAAACAATGACGGAAAAATTACTACAATTTATAATGACGGCCAAACAAAAATACAAGAATTAGAAGATGACTTAACAATTGAAGCAGAATACATAGACAACGGATACATAGAATTTGAAGTTCCGTTAAATGCGCCTGATACTTTATATTATGTAAGTTCTACAGACCCGAGTAATGTTAGCGGAGTTTTACGTGTAAGCAATATTGTTGATAATACAGAAATAAACGTTGAAGATATTTTAGGTAAAAAAACATATACTACTGAGGGCGGCTTTGATTTAAGCAACGGAATGAAAATCAATTTTGTTGGAACTGTTACACCAGTAAAATATGCAGAATCAGAATGGTATGTAGAAGGTGTTGGAAGTAAAATTAAATTAATTGACCAACGCGATTTAGTAGTTCCTTCAACTTACGCAGAAGATTTACCTGTTCCCTTTGATACTAACGAATTTGACAGTTTGCCATTTGCAAATGCAAATTCTTATGCAGGCACAAAAGATTACGTTACAATAAATCGAGCCAGCACCGACCGAAATGCATGGTCAAGATATAATAGATGGTTTCACAGAAGTGTAATTGAAAAGACAAATCAAATTAACGGGTTGGAAAGAGCCATAGATCAAGATGCAAGAGCAAAGCGTCCAATTATAGAATTTGATGCAGGACTTAAACTTTACAACTTTGGCACTTCAGCAAAAGTAGATGTAGATTTAGTTGATACATTTACTACAGATGTCTTTTCAACAATAGAAGGATCTTCCGGATATAATATCGATGGCGTTGATCTTTCAGAAGGAATGAGAATTTTATTTTTAGCAGATCCTGATATATTTGTAAAAAATAAAATTTATACTGTTTCATTTATAACGCATAATAACTCTAGACAAATAGCACTACAAGAAGCAGAAGATGGCCAACCAACGTTTAATGAAAATGTACTCGTTAAACAAGGCACAAAAAATTCTGGTAAAATTTATTTTTATAATGATACAACTTGGAAACTTGCACAAGAAAAATTAGATGTAAATCAAAATCCGTTATTTGAACTTTTTGATGTAAACGGAAACTCGTTTGGCGATTTAGATGTTTATCCCGAAAGTACATTCCGCGGTAATTCTATTTTTACATATAAGGTAGGCACCGGAACTAATGATACTGAATTAGGATTTCCTTTAAAATATAGAAGTTTAGAAAATTCAGGCGACATCGAGTTTGATTTTAATCTTTTAAACGAAATAACCGAGTATCAAATTGATGACGTCACACAAACAATAACTTCTGACATTGCTACTTGTCGTAGATATACAGATATATCAACTTACGATAATTGTAATGGTTGGAGTAAGGCTGAATTTAAAACAAAGCAGAGTGTTGTGCGTCAATATACTGCAACCGAAACACAAGTAAATAATTTTGCTATAGATGTGTATGCTAGACCTGCACTACTAGATCATATATGGCTAAGAGTGTTTGTAAACAATGCTATAAAAAGAGAAGGCGTAGATTATCAAAGAGTTGTTGGAAATAATGATGACATAAAAATACAATTTAATAATGATTTAAATGTAGATGACATTGTTATAATAAAGACAAGAGCAACCGCTGAAAAAACAGGCAACGGCCATTTTGAATTTCCTTATAATCTAGAACGCAACCCGTTAAACGAAAATATTTCGTCCTTTACATTAGGTGAAGTTAATGATCATGTTAATACTATGGTTGAAGAAATTCCTAACTTTGCAGGCGAATATCCCGGCTCTAGCAACTTAAGAGATTTAGGTAATGTTAATGGGTACGGAAAAAAATTCTTACAACACGCCGGGCCTCTTCCTTTAGCACTGTATCATATAACTAATAAAAATGCAAATGTTGTTAAAAGTATAGAGTACGCAACTAGAGAATATAGCAAGTTTAAAAGAGCATTTTTACAAACAGCATTTACTTTGGGATTTGACGGTCCAGTTAAAACTCACGTAGATTTAATTTTAACTGAATTAAATAAAGAAAAAAATAACAAAATGCCTTTTTATTTTAGCGATATGCTAAGTTATAGAGCAGCAAAAGTTACAACCTACGAAGTTGAAGATCCTGCTAATGTATTTTTTGCATTAACTAACACATTTAATTTAGACACATTAAGTGCAACATCGGTTAATGTATATCAAAATGGCACACAATTAATATACAAAAAAGAATACACATTTAACAGCGAAGGATTTTGTGTTATTACAGCACCCAAGACTACAGGTGATATAATAGAGCTGTATGAATATGAAACTAGTGACGGAAGTTATGTCCCGCCAACTCCGACCAAGTTAGGACTATACCCAAAATTTGTTCCTGAAATCTATATAGATGATACTTATCAAACACCTACAAAAGTTATACAAGGGCACGACGGCAGTATTACTGTAGCCTATGACGACTATAGAGATGACCTTTTATTAGAATTTGAAAAAAGAATATTTAATAATATAAAACAAGATTACAACGACAAAATTTTTGATATAAGCGAATTAGTTAAAGGCGAATATAGAAGTACAGGCGTTAGTACAGAAGACATTAATAATGTTATTATTTCTGACTTTTTAAAATGGCTGTCTAATGTAGGTTCACCTGATTACACAACAAACAGCCACTATAACGGTTCTAATTCCTTTACCTTTAATTACAGTTTTTCGGGCTCTCCAAATGAAACGGAAAATTTAGGTTCGTGGCGAGGCGTATACAAATATGCTTACGATACTGATCGTCCGCATTCACACCCTTGGGAAATGTTAGGCATAACCATTAAACCAGATTGGTGGGAAGATGTATATGGTCCTGCACCCTATACAAGAGACAATTTAGTATTGTGGCAAGACTTAGAAGCTGGGTTTTTAAAAGAGCCAGGAGTACCAGTTAAAACAATAAAAAATCGTAAACGCCCTGGACTTACAGCACATATACCTGTAGATGATAAAGGTAGATTATTAAGTCCTTTAGAATCTAGTTATGCAAGGGGCTTCATAAGCTCAACAGGATCTAACACTTACAAATTCGGTGATCAAGCACCGACTGAAGCAGCCTGGCGCAGAAGTTCAGAGTTTCCTTTTTCTTTAATAAAAGCATTAGTACTTAATAGGCCAGCACTAACATTGGGTGTAGGTTTTGATATTAGTCGCATAAAAAGAAATAATATAGGACAACTAGTCTACACAGATACAGAAAAAGTAACACAACTATCACAACTAAGATTTCCTAATACTTATGCAGGAACTACACGTACAAGCACTTCGGGCATAGTTAACTATATTGCAAATTATCTTGCTACTGACGTAACAACAAGTTACGACACATATGTTGAAGATGTAAAAAATATAAAAATACAGTTGGGTGCAAAGTTAGGCGGCTTTACTGATAAAAGTAAATTTAATCTAATTTTAGATAGTCGTTCACCGTTTAGTCAAGGGAACGTTTTTGTCCCTAAAGAAAATTATGATATTATTTTAAACACTAGTAGTGTAACAAGTAATCCTTCTTATACAGGAATAATTGTTGAAAAATTAGAATCAGGTTATGCTGTTCGCGGATACGATAAAGATCGCGCAGTCCTAACATATAATAAACCAGTTAATAGCTCGGCAGACAAAGCAATTACAGTTGGCGGAGTAACAGAATCATACTTAATTTGGACCCCAGGGCAAGCGTACATTAAAGGACAAATTGTAGAATTTGAAAATAATTATTACAGAGTAGTGACGCCTCATACTGCCAGTGCATCACTCGATGAAGAAAAATTTAAAATACTACCAAGTCTTCCTATAACTGGCGGAGCAACAGCCACCTTGCCAAAAGTTTTTGAAACTGCTAGTAGTACAATGCCGTATGGTACTGTATTAGAAACAGCACAAGAAGTAGTAAACATATTATTAGGTTATCAACACGTTTTAGAAAAGGCAGGATTTGTTTTTGAAACTTATAATGAAAATGCAAAAACAGTAGAAGATTTTCAGTTAGCAGCAAAAGAATTTTTATTTTGGACAACACAAAATTGGAAATCTGGCTCGCTACTTACACTAAGTCCTTTAGCAAATAACTTAATTTTTGAATCTGAATTCTCTAGAGTCGATAGTATTTTAGATAATTTTTATGGTTATAATTTAATAAAAGCAGACGGAACAAAAATAAATCAAGAATTTATTGATATAGCTAGAGAGAACAACAGATTTGAATTACGATTAAAAAACACTGCCGACGGCATTTATGCATTAAAATTACCACTTGTACAAACAGAGCACGTAGTAGTCTTAGACAACGTTACAGTGTTTAATGATGTTATATACGATCTTGCTCCAGGATATAGGCAAGAAAGAATAAAAGTTGTAGGATATAGATCCGACAATTGGAACGGATCATTAAATATTCCCGGATTTATTTACGACGAAGCATATGTAACTTCGTGGCAACCATATAAAGAATATCTTGTAGGCGACTTAGTAAAATATAAAGAATTTTATTACAGTGCAAACAAACAGAGTTTAGGAACAGCAACTTTTATTACAAAAGACTGGGAGAGACTGGACAATAAACCAGAATCTCAAATGTTAACTAACGCTGAATACAAAACTAATCAGTTTGCAGATTTTTATGATCTTGATTCAGATAATTTTGATACAGAGCAACAAAGACTTGCACAGCATTTAATTGGTTATCAAAAGCGTCAGTATTTACAAAATATTATAAATGATGATGTTAGTCAATATAAATTTTATCAAGGATTTATACAAGACAAAGGAACACAAAATGCACTAGATAAGTTATTTGATGCACTTAGCTCAGCAGATAAAGAAAGTTTAGATTTTTATGAAGAGTGGGCAATTAAAAAAGGTCAGTATGGAGCAGCAGATAATTTTGATGAAGTAGAGTACTTACTAGATGAAGAGAAATTTAGACTAAGTCCTCAGCCTGTAGAATTGGTAGAAAGTTTACCTATTGATAATACTGATTTTATATACAGAATACGTCCGTTTGAAACATACGTTAAAAGTAAAAACTATGATCACAAACCGTTTCCTACAAAAGTATTAGATAGAGAGTTTATTAAAACTGCTGGATATGTTGACCCAGATGACGTTAGTGCTGCTATATTAGTGCCCAACGCTATTACCCAGTTAAATATCGACGATGTATTAAACGGATATGTTTGGATAGCACGACAAAACACAGGCTGGAATGTATACAAAGATATAACCCTTGGATATACAATTACAGAAGTTGCGCAGACTACTGACGGTACAAACACTCTTGAATTAACTACTGATAAGCCTATAGGCGATGATGTAAATATTGGAGACACAATTGGCATACTTGATATTACTCCATTAAAAGGGTTTCATGTTGTACAAGCAAAAACAAAAAATATTATCAGAATTACTAAACCATTACAGTTTGCAGAAAACTTACAAAATACATCTGGTATAATTATAGGGCTTCTTTCTACTAGAGTACAAAACATTGCAGAACTTAATGAGTATGCTGAAGCACATCTAGAAAGCAATTCTCTAGTATGGGTTGATGATGCAGGAAATGGAAATTGGAAAGTATTCAAAAATAACAAAGCATACGATCTAGGTACATCTATACCTAGTCCTCAAACTGTTGAAGATAGTACACTAGATAATTATGGTTCTACTATATCAGCAAATGAAAGAAATACGATTCTAGCAATAGGAGCACCAGATTATTATTCCTCTGGAGCAATAGACGAAGTAGAAATACTTTCTCAAACCGATATAAACAGAACAACAGGAGTTTACAACAATGTTTCTGCTACAGGCGGAACTGGAAATAATGCATTGTTTAATGTAACCATAGCAGCTGGCACAAAAGAAGTAACAGTTACAGTTGCAAACGGCGGGTTGAGTTATAACTCGGGCGATATATTAACGATTTCTTATAGCGATATAGGCGAGTCAGGAAACGATTTAGAACTTGCAGTAATTACAAACAAAGGCGGTGTAGTAAATGTTTATAATCGAGGTAACGATTCAGGAGAATTAAGACTAATTCAAACTTTAGAGCCTGATGTTAATTACTTTAATGACGTAACATTGCCTACAAGATTTGGTGCAGCAGTAGCAGTTTCACCAGACGGAAAATATCTTGCAGTAGGCTCTCCTAATGCAAGTAATGTACTTACAAGATATAAAGGAACATTTCAAACTTCGGTTGATTATTCTAAAAATGAAATTGTACAATATAATGAAGGATTATGGAAGGCTAGAAAGCAAGTATTAGGACAAACGCCAAACTTGCTATTTTCAAGTTTTGATTCTTATGCATTTTTTGCAGCCAACTCTGATAGTACAGACATAAAATTATTATTAACTGGTAACCACGGCCTAGCACAAACAACTGTTGACCATTTATTAATACGTGCTCCACAAGATATGTATTTAGGTACTGCTCCTGGCGACGTAATTTACTTAAAGTGGAATAATTATTCCACATCAAATTTATCACTAGATGACACACAGCCATTTGGCGGAGCATTTGCTCCTATTACAGGAGCATTCCTAACAGGAAGTCATACTATACAAAAGAAAATTGACCATGTTTTCAATGTTGAAAATTACACAGTACTCCCAGAAGTTGGTGATATTGTAAGTACAGATAGTGCTAGTGGTAAAGTTGAATATATACAAACACAGGATGCAATTAGAGCAGTAATATATATTAGCGAAACAAATGGTATATTTGCTACAGAAGGAAATCTATTTGTAAACAGAGATGTTTTAATTGCAGCATACACAGAAACTTATGCAAACACTACACCAGAGCTGGGCGGCTACTGGTTAATTAACACACCTTCCTCGTATACTACTACAACTTCTGCTGTTGGACTTTACACAGATACAGGCAGAGGTTTAGTTTATCAAGATGTTGAAAATGCATTAGATCCTGATGGCGACATAGCCTATTATTATAATATTCAAGATAATATTCAAAATATTACTCCTTCAAACTTAAATGATGAAATTAGTTTCTTAACGCACTTGTCATTCTCGGAAGTATCTGACACTACAACACTTAAACAATCACCTTGGTGGATAGTGCGTACTCCTAAAGTCCTAAGCGATCAATTAACAGCAGGGGACACGTTTGATTTTTATGCGGATAGTCTAGGTGATATAAACATAGAGCCAAGCGGATTGTCTTTTGAAGATATTAATAAAAACAACACCATTGTAGATGAATGGGACGGTTATATTGATATGCAGTTTACTGAGTTTAAAACTTATCTTGCTGTAGAAGATCCAGAATATGGAAAGCCAATACAACCAACACCAAAATTTGAATTTGATTCTAGCGGTAATTTAATACAAAGGCAATTTGGAACTACAGTTAAAGACTTAACTACCGGTGCAACCGCTGAAGTAGTTTTTTATCAAAGAAAATTTAACAATGTTAGACTTTATGTAAAAAATGTAACCGGTGATTGGTTAGCAGGAAAAGACTACGGCGAAGTTAGTGCTATACAACGAGTTGGAGATGTTTACGATGAAGTCGCAGTAGGCTCTCCTAATAGAACAATGGGAGAAGTTTTAGCAGTATCGTTAGGAACATCAGAAGTTGGTAAACTATTTTTAGTTAGCAACGGAATAGTACCAGCAACTAGCGGAGTACCTGCTGCACCAGCAAGTTTAACAGTGACAGGATCACTAGATAATACATTTGATGCAACTACTTCTACACTTGCTTTTAACCCAGCAATTATAGGAAAAGAATATTGGTTCTATGAAGAAAGAGAAAGCATTTTAGGTATACCTAGACTGCCAAGTTATCCTGACAGTGAAAATAATGAATGGCAGCAGTTGTACAACTTACCTGCAGATAATCTTGGCACTGATAGCGGATTAACAAACGAAGGGCTAGTCTCAGTATACGAAAAATTGCCGCTTGGCGAATACAATTTAATTAATCATTTTGTAATGCCTAATAGACAAACTAATGGACATCTTGGGTCTAGTTTAAGATTTACAAAAAATGAAAACTTGTATACATTATTTGTAGTTGAAGAAGGAGAAGATAATGTTCCTGAAGGTAACTACGGTAGAATACACATAATAAAACATGGTTCTGATGGAACTAACGAGTTTGAATGGGAAATAGCAAAAGACAGAGACTATAGAGGACTATTTGCTGAAAATAGTGACTATGCAGAAAATGAATTAGCAGTGTATAATGATGTTCTATACAGAGCACTTACGTCTATAGCAAGCGGTGGCGTATTTAACCCTGTTAATTGGACAGCAGTAGAAGACAGCATATCAAGATTAGGGTACATTCCTAGTAATGAAGCACTTACATTACAAAATGAGACAATATTTAATCCACCAGCTAACGGCGCAGGTTCAGGCATAGTTAAATTTGTTAAAGAATTTGATACAAGTAATAACGGAGCGGTGCTTGCTGTATCTACCGAACTTAAAGGAGATGATAGCACAGCTAATGCAAGTGTTGTGATATATCGATTGTTAGATGGCCACTATCAATACAGTCAAGAAATTACTGCTCCTGCTGACAATACTGGATTTGGATCAAGTGTAAGTATAAGTGCTGACGGTACAAGATTAGCAATTGGCGAAACACTAAACAGCACAAAGAAAAAACATCAAGGCGTAGTGCATATTTACAAGCAAGTTAATGGTGAGTTTGTATTAAATCAAACGTTAACTAGTCACGGGAACGAAGCACTTGAACAGTTTGGTTATAAAGTAAGTTTTGATGGTGAGCAACTAGCAGTAACTAGTTTGCAAGGTGATGCAAAGATTCCTACAACGTTTGATAATAATACTACATATTTTGATGGAAGAATTACAACTACGGTCCAAACAATAGAAAATGGCGGCGTGGTTTACATATACGAAAAAATAGACGACCTTTATGTCTACAGTGAAAATTTATATTACAACGACGATGGCAGTATCTACTTTGGCGAAAATCTTTTAGTAAACCGTAATCACGTATACGTTAGTATGCCAAGAGTAAAAGAAGAAGGATATCAAGGAGTTGTTGTAGATTTTAGAAAAGACAATAATCAAACAGCGTGGAAAACACATAAAGAATCTAGACCGGTAGTAGATATTAATAAAATGCGTGGCGCATTTTTATATAACACAAAACAAAATGTAATACTTGATTACATTGATATAATAGATCCTATCCAAGGAAAAATAGCAGGAACAGCAGACGCAGAAATAGATTATAAAGTTTATTACGATCCTGCGTTATATAATGTTATTGATAGTGAAGAACAAACACAGAATACCGATGTTTGGGCAGATCGATATGTAGGTAAAATTTGGTGGAACTTAGACGAAGCAAGATTTTACAATCCTTATCAAAACGACACTATTTTCCAAACAAATTATTGGAACACTGTATTTGCTGGAACAAAAATAGGAATTTATGAATGGGTAGAATCATCATTGCTTCCAAGCGAATGGGATAGCCTAAGCGGAACCCCCGAAGGCGAAATTAGAGGAATAACTGGAACTTCAAGATACAGTGATAGATTTTATGTATCTAAGAAAAAATACGACAGTGTTGCACAACGATTTACTAACAAGTATTATTATTGGGTAGAAAACAAAACTACTGTTCCTCCTGTAGTTGGTAGATCTTTAAGCGGCAGCAATATTGCTTCGCTGATTGAAAATCCTGCACAAGCAGGATATAAATTTGTTGCACTAAACAGCGAAAATAAATTTATTCTTTATAACTGTAATGAGTTAATGAAAGATAAAGATATTGCAATTAACTTCCGTTTTTATACAATAGACAATCAAGAACAAAATATTCATAACGAATATCAAATATTAACTGAAGGATTAGGTACAAGCAAGCCCCAAAAAGATATAGAACAAAAATGGTTCGATAGTTTAATTGGTTATGATGAATATGACAGACCAGTTCCTGATGATAAATTAGGACTAAAACAAAGATACGGTACATTATACAAACCAAGACAAAGTTGGTTTGTTAATAGAGTAGAAGCTCTAAAACAAGCAATAGAAAGAATCAATAGTGTTTTAAAAACAGTTGTTGCTGTTGATGTTGCTGATTTAAGTAATCTTAATAAGAAAGATCCTGCACCTACAATAAATTCAAATAGATTTGATGTCCAAGTAGACACATATAGCGAAATACAATTTATAGGAACAGCAAAAGCAACCACTGCACAATTAGAACTTATTATAGATGACGGTGTTATAACTGACGTAACTATTATTAATGCAGGTCGCGGCTATCAGGCTGTTCCTACATACATAATTAGAGGTGAAGGGGAAAATGCCCAAATACAATTAACCATTGATAGCGTAGGAAAAATATCTTCAGCATCAGTAGTCAAAGGCGGAAAAGGATACTTACCAACTACACAAATTGAAGTTAGACCCTTTACAGCACTAGTAGTAGCAGACGAAACAGCAGCAGGAAGGTGGACACTAAACACATTTGATAGTGCAACTAGAGAATGGTCTAGAAGTGAAACACAAAAATATGATGTTAGTAGATACTGGGAATATATTAACTGGTATGCAGACGGCTACGGTGAATTTACAAATATTAAAGACAGAGTTGATGCAACATATCAACTATCTGGATTACAAAATCAAATTGGCGATATTGTAAAAGTTACAACAATTGGCTCCGGCGGCTGGTTGTTGTTAGAAAAAATTGCTAACGTTGATACAGATGATTACACAATAAATTATAGAACAATTGGTAAAGAAAACGGAACCATACAATTTTTAAGAACAATATATGATGCAACTGCTAATAAAACAGGTTTCGATACGACAAGTTTTGATACTAGATACTACGACATACAGCCCATTACAGAAACTAGAATCATATTAGAAACTATTAGAGATAAAATTTTTACAGAAGAACTAAGTGATGAATACAACAATTTATTTTTTGCAAGTGTAAGATATGTGTTCTCAGAACAGTCTTATGTAGACTGGGCATTTAAGACTAGTTTTATAAAAGCACAGCATAATGTAGGTTCGTTAGAACAAAAAGTAACATTTAAAAATGATAATCTAGAAAATTATCAAGAATATGTAAATGAAGTAAAACCATACAAAACAAAAGTTAGAGAGTATGTAAGTTCGTACGATAAAATCGAACCTACAAATACTACAACAACTGACTTTGATTTACCACCAACTTATAACGAACAATCTAATAGAATTGAAACTGAGTCAGTTAAATCTGGTGACGGAACATTATTGTCGCTAAGTGAAGACTTGCAAGCGTTTCCAAAAAAATACTGGTTAGATAATGTAGGCTACAGCATTACAAAAGTAAACATAGGTAATCCTGGAACGCTCTTTACACAAAAACCAGTTATATCTTTTGTTGGAGGCGGCGGCAGTGGAGCCAAAGCAGAAGCATTTATTGGCGACGGAAAAATTACTCGTATAGATGTACTAGAAACTGGCTCCGGTTATATAACTGCTCCTCAAGTAGTAATTAACGGATCTCAAGAAGATGGCGCCACTGAAGCAAAAGCATCAGTGGTATTAGGACAATCAAAAGTTAGAAGCACTCATGTAAGAGTAAAATTTGATAGAGTAAGCGGCAATTTCTATATTGTAGATTTAGAAGAATCACAAACCTTTACCGGAACAGGAGCAAACACAGCATTTACATTAAAATGGCCTCTAGATTTAAAATCAACTAAAACTGTTATTACGGTTGATGATATAGAATCACTTAAGAGCGAATATAATGTTTCTAACACGTTAGATACAACAAAAAATCATGATAGATACTTAGGAAAAATTGAATTTACTGAACCACCTAAGTTAGGTTCAACTATTGTAGTTTCCTATAATAGAAATATTGATCTATTAGATGCACAAGACAGAATAAACTTTTTCTACAATCCTACTTCAGGCATGATAGGTAAAGATGTTGCTCAACTCATGGATGGCATAGATTATGGCGGCGTAGAAGTTAAATCATTAGAATTTGAAGCACCGGCTGCTTGGGATACAGGACCGTGGTTTACAGGACCATGGGACACATACGATGTTACATTCGAAGATGAAGTTTTTAGACCAGACAGCTCAACTACAACATTATTGTTATCTAAGCCGTTAGAAACAGATATAGTTTATAACGTATATAAAAATGGTGTAAGAATTGACGATCCTAATTACGGTACACTAACTCCAGTAACTAATCCGAACGCTATTGTACAAAGTATTACAGGCGCAGGACAGACTGAACTAGATTTATCAGATAGCGGATTAAACATTCCTGTAGATGACGATGATGTAATTATTATAAGAAAAACAACATCAGACGGAAGTTTCTTACCAGATCCTATTAGTTATGATACACAACTAAGTGGCGGAAACTTATCATATTCAACTGCGGCTGGTATCGATGCAGAAAGTATTAACATAGACGGCGACGGATTTGTAACACCAACAACATCTAAAGGCCCAGAAGAATTAATACCAGGGCAAATTGTTGATACATTGGACATGAAAGTGTACCAACGTGTTAATGACGGCGCCGGTCAAATTTACAGCCAATCATATGTAACAGACGGAAATACAGACACATATGATCTAGGTATAAAACCGCATATAAACGATGCAGTTTTTGTAAGAATAGATAAAGTTGCAATTGACAGTTCATTGTATACATTAAATTACAATGACAATACTTTAACTTTTGCTACAGTGCCAGCAATAGATCAAGAACTGCATATAACTACAATAGGACAGTCAGGACAAACAATATTAGATATTAATTCTTTTGTTGCTGATGGTACTACTATTGTATATGAAACAAACATTCCTTGGAGCGACACTGTTACTGTTGTATTAACTGCTAATGGTGTAACGCTTGATGCTATTGTAAAAGAGTCTAATGGATATGTTGCATTTGACTTTACAGTTGCTCCGCAGAATGGATTAATAATTGACTACAGTATTTTTTATGGTCAAGGAACAACAAATTACAGCCAAGTTAAAAAAGATACTTTTGTTAGTGACGGCAGTACTTTAACATTTGAACTTTCCCAAGCACCATTTAATCAAATACCACCTAGTCATAAAGTAGTAGTTAGTGCAAACAACAAAATTTTAAATGCAGGATATAATCAAAAGTATACTATTCCAGAAAATTCTCAAAGAGAATATAGTTTACAATTATTCCAGCAACCTAATGTGAGTTTGTTGCCAGAACAAATCACTGTTTTCTTAAATGGTGTAAAACTAGAGCAAACAGTTGGTTATAGATTTGATATTTTTAACTCTAGTATTGTTTTATTCTCAGGGATTGGATCTCCAGGAGACACTGTAGAAGTATTTGTAGTGGACGACGGCGAATATATCTTTGACGGTACAACTATTACGTTTGATACAAGTGTAAGCATACCAGAAGGTACAAAAGTTGAAGTAACGTCATTTAGTAATCATGATTTATTAGACATCAATAGAATAAGTTATGATAATGTAAATAGGACGTTACTAACAGTGGGTTCTACCGAATATACTGAGTATCATAACATGACAACAGGATTAATTAAATTAAGAAGTCCTGCAATTGATGCACAATATGTTTGGGTAATAGTAAATGGAACACAACTTACTCCTAGTGTTGATTATTTTGTAACAGACAACCGCAACTCTATAAAAATTAATCAGAAATTAAATGAAAATGACGTAATAGAATTAATACATTTTGCTGCTGACCCAATAGTTGAAAAGTTTGGGTGGAGACAGTTTAAAGATATGTTAAACCGAACACACTTTAAGAGATTAAATGATAAGAATAAATTTGAACTTGCACAAGATCTTAACTGGTTTGATTTGCGTATAGAAGTTACAAATGGAGATAATTTAACAGTTCCTAGTAAAGAAAAAGGATTACCCGGTGTGTTGTTTATAGAAGGCGAACGTATTGAATACTTTATAAAAGAAGGCAACACACTTAGACAAATTAGACGCGGAACTTTAGGAACAGGTGTTAAAGAAATTTATACAGCAGGAACTAAAATAATAGATCAAAGTGCAAGCCAAACAATACCATATAAAGATGAAATAGTAACTACAATATTCACATCAGATGGTACAACTGGTAGTTTTGAATTAGACTTTGTTCCTAGTTCTACAGACGAATTTGAAGTTTTTGCAGCAGGCAGAAGACTGCGTAAAAATTCTGTACAGAGTTTTGACGACACAATAGACCAAGACTCACCCGAAGCTGACGTTACACTAGAGCCTGAGTTTAGTGTAACTAATAACGTGTTAAATCTAAATTTTATACCAGGCGAAAATCAGAAAGTTATAGTAGTCAGAAAAGCAGGAAAATTATGGGCCGACCAAGGAGTTTCACTAAGTAATAGTGAAAATGACATAGCGCGATTCTTACGTGATGCAACAGTTGACTTACCTGAATAAATACAACGTAGCGAGATAAAAAATGAACGAAAATTTTAAAGATAATCAAGGTGTTTTAATAGAAGGTCATATCCATATATTTGATCCAAAATCTGGCGAAACTATTATTAACAAGCGGAATGCAATTCATTACGAAAATATGAGTATTGCGCTTGCAGAAAGTTTAGCCAATGAAGGTACAGGATTTATATATGAAATGAGCTTTGGGAATGGTGGAACAGCAATTGACCCAACAGGTATTATAACATATCTAACGCCCAATAGTACAGGTACAAATGCAGGTTTGTACAATCAAACATTTACAAAAATTGTTGATGATAGAAGCGTTAATAACACAGACCCTGTAAGAAATAAATTAGAAACACGCCATGTAAGCGGAACAAATTATACAGACATTTTAGTTTCTTGTTTATTAGATTATGGTGAGCCTGCAGGACAGGACGCATTTGATACAGCATCAGATGCAAATAATTTATACGTATTTGATGAATTAGGACTTAGAGGATATAGTGAATCTGGAACAGGTAGGCTATTAACTCATGTAATTTTCCATCCTGTACAAAAATCACTTAACCGATTGATCCAGATTGATTATACAGTTAGAGTGCAAAGTTTATCAGGAGTATAACGGAGTAATTAAATGCCATATCAAATACGATTTACAGACAGCGTTAATAAAGGAAACATTGTAATAGATGATAACCTTATTAACACCACTGATACAAGTATTGCATTTCCGGGACAGAATTCAACTGCATACGGAATAGCAATAGCAGAAAACTTCTTACACATATTAGAAAATTTTGCAGCAGCAAGCGAACCAACAAATCCAGTAGAAGGACAACTTTGGTACGATACAACAGCAGGAGTAAATCAACTTAAAGTTTATGATGGCACTGCCTGGGGTTCAGCAGGCGGACTTAAAAAAGGATTAACGCAACCAGATGTAACAAACTCTGTTACAGGCGACCTTTGGGTTGACACAGACAATCAACAACTTTATTTGTTTAGTGGAGCAGGTTGGGTATTAGTAGGACCTAGTTTTTCCGATGGATTAAATACAGGTGCTACACCTGTACAAATAGTAGGAACTGACGATGTAACATATACTGTTTTGCGTATTGAAGTAGAAGCAGTACCAATTGCTATTGTTTCTGCAGACGAGTTTGTTCCTAAGTCCGGCATCCGAGGATTCCAAACAATTAAACCGGGTGTAAACATTACTACATTAGATGTTAAAGGCGACGGCGTAGCAAAATTTATTGGAACAGCAGAAAAAGCCGAAAATCTTTTAATAGGAACAACAACAGTTCCGTCCTCAAACTTCTTAAGATCCGACCAAATCAGTATTAGTAATTTTCCAATACGAATTAAAAATAATGGCGGTATTGCTTTAGGTGAAAATAGTCAGTTTAATTTAGGGGTTGAAGAAAATTCAGGCACTATAACACATAACACCTCTGGTTCAAGTATTGATATTAGAATTAATGATCAAGGTTCTACAAAAACAGTAGTAAGAGTAGATTCAACAACCAATGTAGGAATCAACAATGGCGCTCCAACAGAAGCATTAGATGTAGTTGGAAATATACAAACTGATTCTTCCGTATTAGTAAACGGTTTAAATAACGCCACTAGTACTAGCACAGGATCAATAGTTACACAAGGTGGTATAGGAGTTGGAAAAAGTGTTGTTGTTGGACAAAATTTA
>Ga0222718_10001501_pt1 | contig 22158 bp, 53 predicted proteins | sample C33_27DmetaG_FD_165045 | JGI IMG/M metagenome (GOLD analysis project Ga0222718, IMG submission 165045) | Estuarine water microbial communities from San Francisco Bay, California, United States - C33_27D | ecosystem: Environmental > Aquatic > Marine > Unclassified | place: USA: California...
TCCGAGGATATTATAATTAAAATGGTGCAAGACGCCGAAGGAGATGAAGGATATGATTTTCTTAACCGATGCATGGTTAGCACGTATGAGAGGGGGATTATCGACCCTAAAAAAGTAACTCGATGTGCTTTGCAAAATGCTGCGTCAGCAGCAGGGACTTTGTTGACGACGAGTCATGCTATTGTTAAAGTTTGAAACTATTTAGTGTAGTTTGCATAGGAGGCAATGTCATGAGTGATTTAAACCAACAATCAGAGGATAGAATCAGATCTATAGAAAATACTTTAGTACGTATGGAACACATGCTAGAAAACATCGCTCAGATGCAAACTGAAGCTAGGCAAAATATGGTAGAAGTAAGAGATGCTGTTTATCATCCCGACAATGGTTTATACGCTCGCGTCAAAGACCTCGAACAATGGCAGAATGGTGCTAAAAAAATTATTTGGTCTGGTGGCTTGAGCATCCTAGCTCTTGTCACCAAGACATTTTACGATCTTTTATAATGGAGGAAAGGTGAGAGTAAAAATTAGTTATGGTGTAGACATCGAAGATGTGCCATCAGAGATCGAACAACTATTCGATTTCGTTTATGAAAAGAAATTAAAATTTGAAAATCAATTAGAACTCGCTGAGAAGCTTTTAGAAGAAGCAGAACTTGAGTCAGCAATTGAGATTATGGACAAACTAAGGTTAACCTTGGCGGAGATGGACAACAGGATTGTTGACGTATCTTCAATCGCACAAGGATATGTCCAATACAAAGAACAAGAACAAGAAACGGGAGCGAATGATGTTTCAGAAAGGGGACCTTTTGTGGATACCACAGGGATCGACACTACTGAGTCCAAACCCGAATAGTCCTGCATCTTTTTGGAGAACAAATGAGCCAAAGGTGGCTTTAATGTTAGAGAAAAGTGATGCATCTTCGGATTGGTCCATAGTTATTATTGACGGCCAACATTGGTCAGTTAGCAATAAAAATATAAAACACTTGAGGAAATAATATATGTTAGTTAAATTAGTCGAATTGCACAAGCCACAAGGCGACAGAGTATTTCTGGATGAAATTTATGTCAGTTCGTCAGCTGTGACGACCATTAGATCAGAGAGCGCGTCAACAATGCTTGAAGAAGCAAAGCAGCTAGGAATTGCTGAACAAGTTTCTTTCAGTCGCATTACTATCTCTGAAGGTGGCATGACAAGAACAGCAGTGGTGGTGGGGTCTCCAGCAGAGATCCAGTCAAAGCTCAATAAGAAAATGTTGTTGAGGGACTAATGAAATACTACAAGATCATTTGCTGGTCTGAGTGTCCGTTCTGCTTGAAGGCGAAGACCCTCTTAATTGAGAAAGGTCTTCCCTTTGAGTATTGTTCGGTTGACCACAGCAGAAAATTGCTTGACTATTACAAGCTAGTTTACAAACACGATACGGTGCCAATGGTCATCGAACTCAACACGGAGAGTGATGATGAAAAATTCATCGGTGGCTTTACAGATCTCTCGGAATACCTCCGAGGAGAATCTGAAACAAATACTTAATGACATAACGTCTCATTTAGAGACTGAACATTGGATAAGCGTTGAAGAGTGCTATGAAGACAATTCATACTGGATGCCAACGCCTGAAGAAGAGTTGGATAGTTTTGAAGACGTTGGAATTATCGAGATCAATGTTAACCTTACCACTTACGAAAAAATCATTGCACTTACTCATGAAACAGGACACTATGTTCTCCACACTGATCCGCAATTTGGCAGCGAAATGCACAAAATGTTTGTAGAGTCACTTGCTTGGTACTTGGGCTACAAGTTTATGCAGGACCTAGGGTGGATCATTCCTTTGGAAGATTATAGAGCAGAAGCAAATAAAAGTTTAGAATTATATACAAGGAGCTTAAATGAAAAATGAAATTGTGGAAAAGCCATGGGGCCAAGAAGAGATCTGGGCTAAAACAGACAGATACGTTGGAAAAATATTGACAATAAATCCAGGCCATAGGTTGAGCTTACAATACCACGAAGAAAAAGAAGAGACAATATATGTTCTCGAGGGCGTACTGGTAGTGTGGGATAGTGAAGATGAAAATACCTACTCCATGCACACAACAGGAAGCACAGTGCACATCAAACCAAACCAAGTTCATAGGTTTGGAGCAGCACCCGGCGAGACCTGCGTGAAGCTAATGGAAGTATCTACTCCTGAGCTCGATGATGTCGTAAGGATGCAGGACGACTACTCCCGTTGATCTAGTTTTGACCTATTTAGTGTAAAAGGTCAATCATGAAAAAACTTTATAACATTGCAAATGAGCCCCTCTTTTCGGAGGATGATTATGTCGAACAAGAGTTTGGTTGGTAAGCTTGTCCTTGATAGGGGCAAGCTTGGCTTGGTTGTAAATGAAATAAAGTCAGCAGTATGGCTGGAGGAAGGGAGCATCGACTGGGACATATTTTATGAAATAAAATACGCAGACGGAAATGTTTGCATTATATCCATGTCGTCACTTATGAGACATATCGAAGCAGGAAAGATACTGCTTGTGGAGAAGTGATGTACTACCCCCCTACTACCCCCCTCCCCCCCTACTGGGGGGTCCTGCGATGAGTCCCAAGTATACAATTATATACGACATCATCGACGATCTTTGGAACGAATGTTCTGAGTATGAAGAAAGATACATGTTCACCAAAGATCCTGCCATGCTGACAATGATCAGTGTGACAATAATGAAGGTGAACTTCTGGCAAGACCTCTGCCTTGAGTCGGATAAGTCATTATGATGATCAAGAAAGGAGATTTGCTCGGCTTGAATAATGACAAGCATGTTTCCAAATTCTTGGTTGTGCAAGTTGTTAGACCTGATCGATTCTTTTACTGTTATTCCTATGACGAAAAGATCTTTCAACTTCTGGTGTATGATCCGAAACACCACTATATGTTGTGTCCGGACTATGACAGCTCGGTTGAGCCAGACATAGATTTGAATGCGCTATATTATAATCTTATAGATGCTTTGGATAAGTTGTTCGGCTATACCGACGATTCCGATACCGACGAATAAGTTGGCAATACCAACGAAAAAGTCGGTAATGCCGACGAAATCGTTACCCACGAAAAAGTTACCAATCTTTTCGTCAAAAACTTAACATAACTATGGTCATCAAGAAGAAAGGAAAATCGACCTGTAGACGCAGCACGCCCATTAGTTCGAGATCCTCCAACTTCAATCAAAAAACTTAACATAACTATGGATTGTTGTTTCAAAAAAAAACTTAACATAACTATGGATTGTTGTTTCAAAAAAAAACTTAACATAACTCCCTGAACGGGTTAAAAAAATAATAGCGGTCAATAAGTGTCCGATACTCTCTATTATAACACATTCTACGGGGTTCGTCAAACGTCAAATGAAAAAAACTTAACATAACTCGCCGCACAAAACTTCCACATCGGACAAAAACTGACCGCCATGACTTGACAAAACTTTTTTTCCATGTTACAATATAAACAACGTCAAACAACGGAGACAACATGTTTAGGAAAAAACAATCCACATACAAGCCGGCGCGTTCCATTAAAGAATCGCAAGTGGGCGACCTTGTGCACACTTATGCTGGTGCAAATCAAGAATACGAGATCACCGCCATGGTTACACGCATTCTCGGAGACAGACGAGAGATTCTATGCGTTCATGCGGATCACCCGTCATGGGTAAATGGCGAGACTACAACCATTGTCGGCGGTGTCAGCAGAAGTGTTTGGACAATCGTGGAGGAAAAATGCACAAAGTAGGAGATCTTGTTGTGTTAGTCTTTGGCGACTATTGCAACTTGGATGCCGGTGAGATCGGAATAGTAGTCCATTCCGACGTGATTATAACCGAAAACATGATTAACGTTTATGTTCCAAGCACTGGGAAATCATGGCGGTTTCGGGGATGCGAATGGGTGCCTACGCACAAATATAATAAGGAGATAAAATGAAACGTTTCAAATCTGGAGACCTTGTGGTCTGCTCTCAAGACAATGCCTATGGGATCTTCGTGAGATACAAAGAGAACCACAAACATGCTTGCGTGGTGCTATTCCTCGACTGCATGCAAGAACAGGCATTGCTGGATCTATACTTGGAGGCCGTATGCACCCAATGATAGGTAAGCGGTTCCAACTAATGTTCCCAGACGGGTTGCGAACTTACGAGATAATCAACGTCGACATCAGCGAGGGCTGGATCAAACTACAACGAGAGGGTGTCCAAGGACACTTTTACTTGCACGAATCAATCCACAAACACTTTTTACGCAAGATTGGATACAGGAGGCTAAATGAAAGCAGGTGATCTATGCAAACTATCCATGCACGGCTACATGCAGTTATACATGCAGCACGACTATGAACACACAATGGACTGCGTGGGCTTGGTGGTCAAGGTGACGGGCTCCGACTTCCAGACAATCAAGGTCAAGTGGCTCAATCACCCACCAGAGAAAGAGTTTGCCGAGACTTTTTACCACCGCCGTTATCTCGAGCCGTTAGACAACCGGTCAAAAACTGACCGAAATAAACTTGACAAACCAAAACAACCATGATAAGATAATAACATGTTCAACAACGGAGAGCAACATGAAATACAAAATTGGAGACCTTGTCCAGCACTTTGCGATTGCTGGCTGGACAGGAATTATTCTCAACAGAGCCGCTCCGCACCCAACGGATTCTCGCTACAATCGCTATTATGTAAAGTGGCTGTCCAGAGATTCGTGCGGCTGGGAGTTTGAGTATGAACTGGAGGAAGTATGCGAATTGGAGACCTAATCTATTGCGAAAAATACGACACTCATGCAATCTTCATGGGTGTAGGTGTTTGGCCGGGCTGGATAAACGTTTATCTACCAGACACAGGCGAAAAAAAACAAGTCCACGATCACTTTTGGGAGGTATTATGATTGAGATAGGAACATTGGTTATGGCGAAAAGTCAGATGATGGGAATGGTTACTGAGATCCATGACACTGGACACAGCAAGGCATACAGAGTCAAATGGTTTAGTGGCAAATCGGGGGTTGTATCCCGACGGCAATTCGAGGTGATAGCATGATAAGAATAGGATCATTAGTATTATGGGATGGGGTTTTCACGCAATGGTTTGGAGACCCGAAAGATAAATGGATTGGTATTGTCTCGGGCGACCCCCCTGAAACTACCCCTGCTGGGTTGTATTACAAAGTCATATTCCCACACACAACACAACGATGTTTAGTAGATGAATTGGAGGTGATAGCATGATAAGAATAGGAGACATGGTTGGATTCTACTTTGAACCAACGGGCGAATACCGCCTTGCAATAATCCTTGACGACCTTGGGGTCGGCTGGAGATACGGTAGGTTTACTGGCCTACTGGTAGGGGGAGAGGGCGACTACATTCCGCTCAATCCAGATGAATGCACGCTGCTATCGACACGAGCGCAAGTCGAATCGTGGGAACGAAAAAATAATCTGAAAAAAATACTTGACAAACACTCATAAAGGTGATAACAATGAAAGACCAACACAAAATCGGCGAACTCGTGGTAAGAACAATCGCATGGACACACTATTGGCACATGATTGGGCTTGTCACGGAGGTAGAATGGGATCCAAAAGGTCAAAGATTCTGCCACAAAGTCGAATGGCTCACCGCTACGAAAGCCGATTCTTTAAATTGGAGATTCGAGGAACTCACACCAATCAGGGAGATAGACGATGAAAAAAGGCGATCTATGTAAAGTAATCAAGCACGAACACACGACGGATAGTCAGTTAGGCGACTTGATATTGATACTGAAACCACTCAATGCAAACGGGCTTGAGTCCGTATACGTCGAGGGCTACAACCTTGTCCAGCAACGGAGACACCACTATAGGGTTGAGGCTCTCGAGATTGTAAAACCAACGGACAAAAAATGTCCTAAATCGACTTGACAAACCATTGAGACCATGATAAGATAATAACATGTTCAACAACAAACCATGGAGACAACAATGATTAAAGCAGGAGACCTCGTACAATCCAAGTCAGGCAGCGGAGGACTTTTCCTTGTTCTCAAGGAAATCGAGATAAAAAGACACCAGAGGAAAGCCGGTTATCCAACTGGTATCCTGTTGATAAAGGGCTACAGAGTCGCACCAGTCAAGAATCTGGAGGCATGCTTTGCAGTTAGCGAAGATCAGTTTCACTTCCGATTCATGCTGGTGGACAAAAAATGACCGTTTGGCACTTGACAAACCTTTTCAAACCAATTACACTATAAACACTAACAACAAATCATGGAGAACAACAATGAGCAATCAAATCAAACTAACAATCGACCTATCAGACGAACTCGTGGACAAAGTCCTCACTATCATGGCAATATCAAGCCAACAAAGCGCGCTACGGGGTGCTATGCCCATGCTAATGGGTATGGGTGGGGGTATGCCCACCAAAGAACCAAAAGGCAAGGAAAAGCCGTCTATGGGCTTTAGCATGGAGAATCCAAATGACAACAAAGAGACAAAAGAAGAAGAATAAGAAGAACCAAGTCCCTAAGGAGCGCAACTGGGTAGCCGTAGGTGCAATCCAGCGCAAGGCTGGGGCTCATGTTGACCGCAAAAAGCAACGCAATAAACGCAAGTGTCGAGGGAGACACAAGGAGACAGAATGACTAAAAAACTAACCAAAAAGCAAAAGGCCGAAATGCTGAACAATGCAATTCTCATAGCCGAGGGAGCCATGGAGCCCACCCCCACCATGTCCTATGTTCAAGCATGGCAGCACCTCGTGGATACGGGAACGGCATGGGAACTGCAAGGCTTTTTTCAAAGAGCAGCCTACCGCATGATAGCCGAGGGAACACTTAACCCAGCACCAATCAGCCAAGAGTCCGAAAACAAGGGCGACGAACAATGAACGGACAAAAAATGTCCTAAATGCACTTGACAAACTATTCCAAACCAGTTACACTATAAAAGTCAACAACGACACAACCTCAAACCATGGAGACACCATGAAAATCTACGAACGACGAAACGAAAAAGGCGGCTTCTCTTGCAGTTATTGCTGGGAACAAGGCCACAAAATCAACAAATGCCCAACACTAAAGGCAAACTATGAGCAGCACCAACGTGGCGAGGCCATCGACTTCTCCACCCACCCAATGGTCTTGAGGTACGGATGGAATACAAATCTCGTGAGACGACAATGGGAACATAACCAAGTCAAAGCCGAAAGGTACTACGGCACCACCCCAGCAGCCAAGCCATCAAAGCCACGCAAAAAGCCCAAGTGCGGATTCTGCGGCAACAAAAGCCACAACAGGCGAAACTGCGAGGCCATGAGCCAATTCAAGTATCTCTATGAGCAAGCGAATCTCGCTTATCGCAAAGAGTTTTATGACCGCATTATCGTCGGCATGGGCTTCGGTGCTGGTGCGCTGGTGGAAATGTGGGGCATGCACGACCACCACAAAGTGGGCATCATAGAGATGCTCGATCCAAAGACAATCGGCTTAGGCAACCTAGCCACCTACTGGGGCGACTACAAGACCCACATAAAGTGGACTGCGATTATTGACGGCAAAAAAGTGCCAACACCAACCTACAGAAGCATGTTCAACTGGGACATCAGGCAATCCGAGACCGATCTCATAGGCAAAGCCTTTAGTGTTCCAAACGATGGCTATTCTGTCGGCACGATTGTCTCGATTGTTTCACCAGCACCCCAAACCATGAGCAAAGAATGGTTCGACGGAGAGTCCGAGCCAATCGACTATGTCATGAAAAAGCGGACTGCTCGGCAACTATTCAGTGAGTTTAACCACCTTATCAGACGATTCTATCCTCACGAAGATCTCGATGCTAAAATGATCTCGTTCAAAAAAACAGCGGGTCTATAATGAGAATAGGCACTCTTGTCCAATCTAGATACGACCCCGAACACGTCGGAATCATAGTCCGCAAAGCAGAGAAGTTTGTGGGCGGCAAATCATGGGTAGTCCTGTGGTATTCGGGCTATCGACAAGGCTTTATCTCCACCGAGAAACAGGAAATGCTTGTCGATCTGTCCGAGAAATCCGACCCTCAAGAATAAACGGACAATTATTGTCCGCCAAAACAACACTTTTTACTTGACAAACCAAAATAAACATGTTACAATACTAAAGTCAACAACGACACAACCCAAACAACTGGAGATTGCAAATGCGAATCTACAATGACAATAAAGACCCAAGCAAAAAAACAATCCAATCATGCTCTTATTGCCGAGACCCTGAACACAATGCAACTGATTGCCCTCACGTTGCAACTGACTGGGCATCATTCCAACGGCTCGAGATTCCCTCTATTGATCCAGCCAACTGGACAAACAATCCAAAGCCAAAGCAGCAAGGCCAAAACTGGTATCACCAGACAAACCAAGCAGCATGGTTCAAAACACCGAGCGGCTGGTCTAAATGGTATGCAGAGTGCGAAAAAGCACACGAAAAGCAAGTCAAAGCCGCAGTCCGTGCAGCGAACTCCACAACAGGCAAAACCCGCCGTCAACCCAAGTGCGGATTCTGCGGCAGTTTACACCACAATCGCCGCAACTGCGAGCAAATGGATGCGTTCGTTGCCAAGGCGACTACAGCCAATCGAGAATGGCGCAAGCAGTTTCATGCCGCCTTTGTCGGTCGCCTCGGATTATCAGAGGGTGCGCTTGTTCAAGTCACTACTGGCAACTCGTGGAACAACAACAACAACGTAGTCAAGACGGGCATTGTTACAAAGGTAAATTGGGACGAGTTACACATGGGCTGCGATTCAAACTATACAAGACAGCCCAATCGTTGGCAACACGCACTTGACTATGAGTTACAGCAAATAGTCAAGTTAGAGGTCATGGTCGATGGCAAGCGGACAAATGTCCACTTGGGCGACGACCTTGTCAGAGAACTAGGTCTGGATTCTTTGATCTCGAATCGTTCGGTGTGGAACAACATAAAGTCGATTGACGTTATCTCTCCAGCCGAGAATCTCAAGGCAGAAGAGTGGATTGACGACGCACATGAAGACGCAATGCGCTTTATCACCAAGCGGCGCAGCAAAGAGCAACTCAAAGAAAAAGGCTTTGTCGGCCTTGTAGACAAGTGGGAGAAAAAAAGTAAAGATAATGCTTGACAAACCCAAAAAACCATGTTATAATACAATATACTTAACCAAGGAGCAACTATGAAAAACAGAAAGTATAACGATGACCTCGCTGTAATCGAGGCATTCATGGATCAAAGATCCGCTAAATCAATATCAATGAAAACAGATGGGCAATCCCTATTCTCGTTTGACACCCGTATCGCAGAACACATCCCCGATGGGTATGGCAGGGCTGCTACACTGGTCTATGACTACACCTACGGTGGAGACGCGTATATCTCCCCTACCACCTCCAACCATGTGCGATTGGCAAAAAAGCAAGTACCACGTCAGAACTGGACATCTGTATTCGATGCCCGTGATGCTGGCCTCGTTCCAAACACACTACCAGAGGTAAACAATGCAAAAACACCTCGTAACTCATAGCAAAGTCGGTGCTGGATATGGGATTCAGGAATCGGATGGCCGTTGGGTTGTCCGATTCTTCCAAGATTATCGCAAGCACTTTATCTTCACCAAAGACGCATTCAAACAAGGATACCTAAAGGATTGTGGTATCGTAAAACTCGGAGAACCAAATGGACAATAAGTTAGAAATCATTCTAAAAACCGCAAGACAACTGACTACTGAGAACCCACAGGGGTGGGTGGGCGACAACTGCGACCTTGTAGCCGCAAGCGGATCTGTGTCGCAAGCACTCACAACAGGCGACGTGCGTGACCTACAGGCGGCTTACGCAAATGCGACGTTGCATGTTGAGGACTTGACCTTTACCTTTTATCGAGAGGGTCGAGACAACATGATCATGATTACTCAAACGGACAAAAACTGACCGTTTCTAACTTGACAAATCAAAACAGCCATGCTATAATAATAACATAATCAATAACAACCCCACAACACGGAGAGACCATGAGAGAATGTGTCCATTGTGAATGTAACTTTGATCCAGAAACCCCTTACAAGCGACGTGTCGGTGGCCGAATCAATGAGTGTCCCGACTGCGTCGTTGAACTTGAGACCGAGATCTCCGAGACTATCCGTGCGGTGTCCTCGGGTGACGGCAAAATGGCTTGTATCCAGATTCTCAAGTTTGAATCAGAGGAAGATGCCGACCTTTACCGCAAGGGCTGGGATCAATGGTCGGGCTGGAACAACCAACGTAGCGGTTCTGTCCATGACGTTTCCTTTACAAAGGTCGGAGAGAACGCAGGCAACGGCAACCACAAGGGGAAAGTATGATAAAGGTCGGAGACCTTGTAACATGCAACGTGCTGCCTAGTTTGGGCATTGGTGTGGTCGTGGAGATAAAAACATTCCAGTACGCAACCCATAACGTCACATGTCTCTTTATAGAATCCGGCAGAAGATTCACTTACTTTTCAGATCAACTCGAACTCGTGGAGACAAAATGATAAACAACTACCCAATTGGAACCCTAGTGCAACACCGCTATCATGTTGAGCGTGGACTAGGCATAGTAATCCTCCACACAAATGCCATTAAGCCCAACATGGGTATTCGATGGCTTGCAAGCAATCTAGCGACTTACGAAAGCATGAGTGACGTAGTAAGCATTAAGGAGACAAAATGATTGAGATTGGAAACCTTGTGCAATCCCCTGACGACGGCTGTGTCGGGGTGATAATCGAAATGACCCACACAATACATGGCAAGCGTTACAAGGTAAAGTGGGCAGACGGACTTGAGCGGTGGCATTGGGCTGACCAATTCGAGGCCATAGCATAGTCGGTCAAAATCTGTCCACCAAAGTGACACTTTTTACTTGACAAACCAAAATAAATGGGTTACATTAATAACATGTTCAACAAAATAACGGAGAGAGCATGAACTGGAAAATCAATAGACTATTGTCGAGAGTATCTGCTACTGAGGTACCTACCCACCGACCGAAGATCGTCGATCTATGCTCACTCTTGCCTATGAGGAGCAGAGAGGAAATAAACGTTTCCCTCCGAGATATTGCCAATGGTAGGGGTTCCATTATGATTAACGACGTAAAGTGCATTGTTTATATCAAAAACTTGACTACTGGTTCGCAAAAATGGCACTTCTACAAGTGTTCGGCACTAAAAGGGCATACTTCTTTTGAAAAAAGATATGTTGTGAAGTCCGATACTGACGGAAGATTCTTGCTCGAGAATGGTCGTTTGGTTGAATTAGAACCATGCTCTAAGTGCCTCGATCAATCCTCCATGCGAGATAAGTGGGACAGGCTTGGTGGCAACTTGGAACAGCGGAATAGCATATTCATTCCAATGGTCTCGAATCAAGAGTTTTTTGAAACCCTAGACTCTTGCTTTTCGCATCCAAGGGAATTCTTGGATCACGAACTTAACGGATATGTAAGGGATTGGGCTGGTATCTCCTACCTTTATCGCAAGTCTAAAAAATGGACTTGCGAACAATGTGGTTTGAATCTCGCTACTCACAAGAGATTATTGCACACACACCACATCGACATGAACAAAAAGAACAACGATAGGTCGAACTTTTCGGCATTGTGCGTTGAATGTCACTCCAAACAGCCTTTGCACTATGAACGAATGGCTACCAAGTTTGCAAAAGACATCGAGTTTATCGGCATCATGAGATCAAACCAAAAAAGAAAATGTTAAGCGGTCAGTTTTTGACCGAAACTGACTTGACAAACCATTGAGACCATGATAAGATAATAACATGTTCAACAACAACGGAGAGAACATGGAAACGATATTGAACATTCTTATGTGGGGCTATGTTCCCGAAATAACGACTATGGGACTGCCTTATGTTCTATTGTTAGAACAAGCAAAAAGAGATAATCGGTCACTGAAGAACACTGCCTCTTTATTCTCGGGCATTGGTGTAGTCTTTACGTTTATGGGCATCTATGTTGGACTACAAGGCTTCAACCCGTCTGATATTCAGGCGAGTTTGCCCATTATTCTTGCTGGGTTTAAGACGAGTTTTTCGACCTCTATTATCGGCATGGCATGCTCATTGTTTGCCAACTGGTGGATTGATGGTGAGTATCCTTTGGAGGATGAAACAGGGAAGATACTCGAGAACCTGCAACTAAAGGCTCGACACGATCACGAGTGTCGACGTCTTTTGCTTTCAACATTGGCAGAACAAACAAGCATTCAACAGGCACAAACGCATCTTTTGGCGACAATAGCAAGTCAAGAACAGGAGCAGTGGCAGACCATGCTCGTTGACATTATCGAGAGATTCGATGAAAAAATCGAATCAAGACTACAGGGGATTATCGACAACTTGACATCTTCCATTATCGAGATTGCCGAGATTGTAGCCGAAAATCATGAGTTTCATAAGTCAATCATAGCAGATAGGCAAGTCCAATTGGTTGCCAGCAATCAAATGGCTGAAAACTCGATAAAGGCGGCAGATGGTTTCCGCTCTCTCGTTCAGTCTTATCGAGAAATGGAGAACAATGCTGCTACTACTGGTGCATCCCTCGAGCAAATCGCAGCCTTGGGTGGCGGTGCTAGGCAAGCCACAACCTCGATGAATGAGTTTATGAAAACTTTCACATCACACTTTACTGACACATACAATTCTACAATAACCGACGCAACTGAACGACAGGCTGAATACCTTGTCAACGTTGTAGCCACAATCCTCGATAGGATTGACACAAAGGTGACCCAATGAAAAACTTTGGAATGAACATTGCCGACATGTATGCTGGCTTGATGATGATCTTTTTGTTTATCTCGATCTCCATGCTCTCTTATGCGAATGAGAGCCAAGACGAGATAAACGCAGAAAAAGAGAGCATCATATCCTTGAAGCAATCCCGAGATTCATTGATGATGGAGATATACAACTCTTTGAATGCCGAGTTTGCCAACGATCTACAACGATGGAACGCAGTTATAGATCCTGACTTGACGATAAGGTTCAGGGATCCCGATATTCTCTTTGTCGACGGCTCCTCCGAACTTAGAGAGGAATACAAAGAGATTCTGTCCGACTTTTTCCCTAGATACTTGGCCATAGTCATGGCTTTTGGCTCGAATATATCATCAGTATCTATTGATGGTCACACCTCCTCTACTGGATGGGTGGGGTGCATAGAGGAATGTTCCTACTTCCGCAACATGTTATTGAGCCAAGAGCGCAGCGCAAATACACTCGCGCAATGCTGGCAGAACGTCGAGAAGAACGGACAAGTTTTCATGCAAAAAAAGTTTGTAGCCACAGGCTTATCCTATTCAGATCCAATCTACAAGACCGGTGATTGTCCCGAGGGCATCTGGGCAGGCTTTGAGTGCTCCGTGATTGACGAGCAACAATCCAAGCGTGTCGAGTTTACAATCAAACTTGATAATACCCAGTTTATCAGCAGCCTAGGGTCTTTGGTCAAAAATTGACCGAATGACACTTGACAAACCCTTTTGGATATGATAAGATAATAACATGTTCAACAAACAACGGAGAGAGCATGATAAAAGTCGGAGACCTGATAGAATGGCAAGGCAAACTTCACATTGTGGTCGAGATCAAAATCCAGACCCACAATCCTTGGACACCCAGTGAACAGGCAATCCTGCTTTGCCCGAGAACCAACGAAAAATACAAAGTGCCAACCAACTTACTACGGAGATAGCATGAAAATCGGAGACCTTGTAACAGACGAATATGGAGCAATCGGAATCGTCACCAACCAAGTCGGTGTCGTTGACCGCTGGCTGGTCAAATGGATCGACAGCGGCGAGATAACACCAGAATGGGGTGTAACCCTATTCCACCTATAACGGAGACAACATGCCTTACAAACCAATCGAAGAGCCAAACGGCACATTCAACGTAGACCACCTGATAGGCGACTGGAGCCGCAGACAACTGCTCCTACCCCCCGAGGGTAACCCCTACACTTCTTTCCTCATAGCCGCCACCCCAGAGGCGATCAGGCAAGCATTGGGCGAGCCAACGCAGACCTTGGGCTATGACGGCTATGGAGAGGAATGGTACTTCTCCACCCCCACAAACAAGCCCGTAGGAATCGCGTTTCGCTGGAACTGCGCACGGATTCGAGGAAAGGATTCACTAACACCTGACGACGTTACCCAGTTTATCGACTGGATAAAGGAGAAAATGAATGACTAAACCACAAATAGGCGAGTTATGGATCCACAAGCAGCACGGCTACACATGCCTAGTGCTGGGGGTGCAGCAGATTCGCTATCAAGACATCCAACTGGTAAAGGTCTTGAGAACCGACACCAACATGAAAACAGACGAGATTCTCGGCATGTTCACATGGAACTATGAAAAACTGGAGACAACATGAAACTTTTAATCGCTTTAGCCGCTAGTGACTTGATCTTTGCGGCCTTTATCTGGTGGACGGTCCACCAGCACAATAAAAAAATGGCCGAGATCTACGAGAAATACGACACCAAACGCAACTCGGACAAAAACTGACCGAATGACACTTGACAAACCCACCTAGTTATGATAAGATAATAACATGTTCGATAACAACGGAGGACAGCATGGATAAGCCACAAGTCGGGGAACTATGGTTCCACAAATACGAGACAGGCAAGATAATCTTGATTCTGGAAACGGGGATTCACGCAAATCTCGATAGTGCAACGTTCAAGACCCATCCGAGCATACTGGAAAAATGCCGAGTGCGTCGTGTCGCTGGACATCGCAGTGGCAGCATGGTCAATGGCCGCATGTCGACCCACATGATCATGAAATACTATGCACCCCATAGAACCGAGACACAAAACCAGACGGACAAAAAATGACCGTTTGGCACTTGACAAACCCAAATCATCATGCTATAATACTTAAGTCAACAATGACAACAACCCAAAACACTGGAGCCTCAATCATGAGTGACGACAAAACAACCAACGAGCCATTCGACCTTAACGACTATACCTACAGACTGCTAGAGTCCGAGCCGTTCTTCAGCAGCCTATCACGTCGCATCAACAAGTCAATCAACAAGTCCATTCCGACCGCTGGTGTCCGAATCACCGACCAAGGTCAGTTTGAAATGGTCTACAATCCCGACTTCTTCGAGAATCTCACTCCAAAGGAACGCGCTGGTGTTCTCAAGCACGAGTTTTACCACCTTATCTTTGAGCATGTTACAGGCCGCCTACCACCCGAGGGTATGACCAAAATGTGGAACATTGCGACAGACCTTGCTATCAACTCACACTTGATTGGCGAGTTACCCGAGGGCGGCTGTTTCCCACAGCAAGCACCATTCGAGGACTATCCTCTCGGTGAATCCGCAGAGGTTTACTTCAAAATGCTCAAAGAAGACGAGCAGTTTCAGCCCAAGGACGGCGACGGAGACGGCCAAGGCGAGGGTCAAGGTGACGGACAATCAGGTGGTTCCAATGGCAGCGGTTTGCCCGACACACTAGACGACCACAGCGGCTGGGGTGGCGACCACCTTACAGACGAGCAGCGCGAGGCATTGCGTGACGTGGCTGGTGAGCGGCTCAAGCAAGCCATGAAAGACGCAGTCGACGAGATCAACTCAAACGGTCGTGGTTGGGGAACTATCGGTGCAGACACTCGCAAGCAGATTCAGGACTTTATCACTCCTCGTGTCGATTGGCGCAAGGTTCTACGATACTTTATCAAGACCAGCCAACGTGCTAACAAGCGGTCTACCCCTAGACGTGTCAACAAGAGATTCCCTTACATTCACAGCGGCAAGCGAGTTACTCGAACTGCCAAGATTGCAATCTCTATCGACCAATCGGGGTCTGTAGACGATGGCATGCTTGCTTTGTTCTTCTCGGAACTATCAGCATTGTCCAAGTATGCCGAGTTTACCGTGGTTCCATTCGATACCGAGGTGTCCGAGGACAACGTGTTCGTCTGGAAGAAAGGCAAAAAGCGGACTTGGGAGCGAGTTTCATGCGGCGGAACCAACTTCGACGCACCGACCAAATGGGTCAACCAGCGCGAGTTTGACGGCCACATCATCCTAACGGACATGGAGGCTCCAAAGCCAGTGCCTAGCAAGTGCCAGCGAATGTGGGCTACAATTCCCCGTTATGCGGACAACCCTTACTTTTCAACCAACGAGCGAATCCTTGTCATGGACAAGTAGACCCTCTACTAGCCCCCTACGGGGGGCGCAGGAGACCAAATGAAAATGGAAATGAAACGTTGCATGTGCGGCCATTGCATCGACAAAACCGAGCGATGGGACTTTGACCTAGACGTGTGCATACATTGCGCAGATGGCATAGGTAGGCGTGAGAAGATCCTCGAGTATACCGACACGTTCGAGAATGGAGACCTTATCGTAGCCCGTGGGATTGACTGCATTCTTGTCGATAAGTCCGATCCTAACCGGTGGATAGTGGTGGAGATCGCCACGGGTGCTAGGCGTGCTTACTACGTTGGAAACTTTATTGAGTTTGGTTCAGTCCGAGAACTTCGAGAGGTTATCTACAAGCGGACAAAAAATGACCGAAACTGACTTGACAAACCTGATTAACCATGATAAGATAATAACATGTTCAACAACGACGGAGACAACATGAAAAAACCAACACGACGTGACACTATCAACCTGAGAATGTGGATGCACTCCACAGGTGTCGAGACAATCGAGGGAATCTGCGGTGTCATAGTTTTCCCTCTCGCTATTCACCGCCCAGTATCGGAACACAACGATATCCAAATCGGACGACGTTCCAGACACTCGAGGGACTGGCAAGTGACTCACATGCTCACAGGTAAGGGATTGGGGATTCGCTCTGGCTCATGGGAAAACGTTTCTGGCTTTGTCCAAGAGATTGCCGACCATCCAGCACTCCTCATGATGGATGATGACACCATGACGAACCATCCCATGTATGACGACCTTGTCAGTAAGCACAGGGAAGCCAAGCAAAAATGGCGGTTGTAGCCAGTCGGTCAGTTTTTGACCGAAACCGACTTGACAAATCTGATTAACCATGATACAATAATAACATCAACAAAACAACAACGCAACAAACGGAGATACAATGAGTATTCTTTTGTTCCTCATGGCTTGCTTGTTCAAGCCACAATCTGAAACCCCCGTATCAACCCCAAATGTGGAGATCGTATATGACGAGATCGAGATCAACGGGGTTCTAGCATACTAGAATCCAAAACGGACACTTTTTGTCCACCTCACTTGACAAACCTTACAACCTATGTTACACTACTTAGTATAGACACAACGTCTATCATTCAACCCTAATCAGGATATAATCACTATGGCTATCTCTTTTGCTGTACTTAACGCCGTTCTTCCATCTGTAATCTCTGCCCGTTTCCCGATCCTTATTCGTGGTCGCCACGGAATCGGTAAGTCCACAATCGTCTATCAGACCGCCGAGCGCATGGGTCTCCCTGTTGTCGAGCGACGTGCTTCTCAAATGACCGAGGGTGACTTGCTTGGTCTCCCAAAGGTCGAGAACAACGTCACTCAATGGCTTGCCCCTGAATGGCTCCACAACGCCTGTAACAACCCTGTCATCCTGTTCCTCGATGAGGTCGACCGCGCCACAATGGAAGTGCGTCAAGGCATCTTTGAACTATGTGACAGCCGCAAAATTGCGGGCTATTCCCTACACCCTGACACCATCATCTTTGCTTGTGTCAATGGTGGCGGCGACCACGGAGACCAGTATCAGGTCGGTGAAATGGATCCAGCGGAACTTGACCGCTACACCGTGTTCGACGTAAAGCCAACCGTAGAGGATTGGTTGTCATGGGCTGACGGCAACGTCGCTCAGGTGGTTTGGGACTTTATCAACGATAACCACCAGCACCTCGAGCACAACGACGACTACGAGCCTAACAAGGTTTACCCGTCACGTCGTTCTTGGGAGCGATTGTCCAAGGCACTTGATGGTCAAGACGTCAAGGAACTCGCAAACTCGGGCATCCTCTATCACCTTGCTACAGGATTCATCGGGTTCGAGGGTGCTGTCTCCCTAGTGGACTACGTCAAAAACTACAACAAAATCGTCTCTGTTGAAGAGATTCTCGAGGGCAAGTTTGCTTTGACCAAGGACTTTTCAATCAACGACCACAACGCATTGATCGAGCGATTCAAGCAGTCCAAAGTGTTCGACCGAGAACTGACTGACACCGAGTTAGTCAACGTTGCAGAATACTTTGTCCGCTTGCCAAGCGAACTCGGCATGCTGTTCTTCCAAGTAATCTCCAAAGGCACGGCAGTGCGCCACAATGCCCACGGGATCCACACCGCAGAACTTGCCGACGGCAAGACAGGTCGTGACTACCTCATGAAAATCCTCGGTCAATAATCCCTCTACCCCTCCCACCCTACGGGGTGGGTAGGCAACCCTCTCACAAAGGAGCGCACCATGCAAGCGAGAGCAGGCGACCTATACACCCACAAGCACTTGGGCTGCACATACCTAGTCACCCGAGTATCACGAGACGTTGGGGCAGACATTGAGTGCATCAACCTCGAAATAGGCAAGACATGCTCGATTAACTCGATTGCATGGAGAGTGTTCTACAAACCCCTAACTCACACACAGGAGACACCATGAGACAGATTGGTTCTTTTCCCTCAGTATCGGCAATCCGCAACCTTAACGCAGCCAACGGCTATCACTGGTTCAGCGCAGACGCCTTACGATTCTTCAATGGCAAGGTTTACGACGTGCTTTATGGCACCGCAGTATTCGTAACAAGCGAACAACAATCAATGCCCTATCGCCCTCCAGAACCACGCAAGTATTCCATCCGTGTGGGAATGAGCGACGGAACCATTCAGACCTATGCTTTCGCTTGCTACGACACTATCGGAGAAGCCCGAGCCGAGGCCAAATGGTTGGCTCGTGCGCTTGATTCAGGTGAAATGTTCTACTGCCCTCAAAAGTGCGAGATCATCGCTAGACCCGATCTACCCCTAGGTGACGCATGATTGGAAACCTGTTCACGGCCATCATGCTAACCACGGGATTCGTTGGGGCTTGCATGCTGTTGGCCGTTGGGATTCATTATCTGGCAGTTTTTCATGACTGGCTAAAGATTCGAGAATACCTCAATCACAGCAAAGCGGTCAAAAAATGACCGAAACTCACTTGACAAACCCATCGAGACATGATACAATAATAACATGTTCAACAACAACGGAGCGAACAATGACCGATCAACAGGTTACAAACTGGCTAAAAGGATCCTTTTCACTTTACACTGGTGGCAACGTCGAGGTTGTCGCATGGCACTATGAAAAGTGTCCAGTGTCTCGGATGAATACGGCAATCATCCTAACCGCCCGTGTGGATGGTGAAACCATCAAGGCACAATGGTCAAACAAGGCATGGCACATTCAAGGCGATGCCGATTCATTCAGCCATTCAACCCCAATCCCAACCAACAGCGGCTACGGCCGCAAGTGAGGCACACATGACCGAGATTCTCGCTATTCTCTTACAGACCGCAGCGGTTGCAGCCGCTATCATCGGCTTTCTCGTGGTCGGCGGTTGGCTGACAGACCAATGGTTCACCTTGGGCAACCGCATGATCGACTATCTCGAGAACAGAAAAAGGTCGGACAAAAAATGACCGACAAAATAACAAAAAATACTTGACAAACCAAAATAAACATGTTACATTATAAACATGGCAATTAACAACAACACGAATCAAGGATTCACACCATGACACTTGAACAAGTCAAAGCACTCAAAGCAGGCGACAAAGTCCGTTGCCTTTGGAACCACCCATCAGGCGAGACAATCGACAAAGTCGAAACCGTGACAATCCCTTGGAACCGCAACGACGATGCGGCAGACCCATTCGCATTGCTCGAGACCTTGCGAATCACCCCTTACAATTATCAACACTTTACCATTGTATCCCAATAATCGGAGACACTATGCAACAACTCACAGAATCAAACGCAGTTTTCACCTACCAAGAGCGAGTAACTCGAGCCGCTCAATCCTTTATGAATCTCAAGGATGAATACCTCCAGAGATTCGGACTAACTTTCAGAAACGCAATTGCAAGTGACTGGCAGGTCGACCCTCTCGACCTCGACGCAGCGGTCTGGCAACTCAACAACGGATAATTCGGAGACACCATGAACATTAACATTCCAGCAGCCCCATTACAACGAGCCAGTCAAGTCCTTTGCAGACTGGTGTCCAGCGGCCACTCCCTAGAATCCACAAAGGTTCGAGACAATGGAAACATTGTCGAATGGCACATGTCCAATGGCGACTTAATCGAGATCCAGAACATTGTTGACTATTCGTCAGGTGTTCCCGAGACAACCGCCACTAACATCACCATCTATTGCGATGGTGAAGAACAATCAAGAATCTCATTCCCCCAATAACTCGGAGAATCCCATGGATGCTATTATCCACAAAACCATCGAGGGGCTTATCGCATTCGCTTGCTTAGCCCCATTCGCCATTACAATCTACGTCGCTATCATTGCGGTTGTAACGGGGATATTCGCCCCATCATCACAGGAGAAATAACATGGATGGAATAATGCTCGTTGGAATCTGCTTCCTAGCCATGTCTTGGTATATACCATACTTACTGGAACAGGAACTCAAGTCCGAATATCCCGAGACCAATAAAAAAATAAACCTAGGAGAATAAAGCATGAAACAACTAGATCGAGTATATCACAGTGAACATGGTAAAGGTAGTATCGTAGCAATAAGATATAGAGTCAGATCAAATCTGGTTATGTGCTACTTCCCCGATGGTAAGGAGACCATCTATGTAACGAGTGAATCACTGCTAAACGATAGTCATCCTCAAGTATCCCTCCAGCCCCGAGCGGTTCAAGAGGAGCAAGTCAGTGATGATATTCAGTCAGCATTGGAGAATCTTTTTTTCGGTGGGGGTCAACGACCTAGAGAATAGCAAATGCAGCGATGGTTAGGCAACTGGTAAAAAAGATAGACAGGTCAATACCTGAGCGAACCTGTTCCCAGTGCCTACTATCTGGAGGAAATGGGGGTGAAATGGTGTGGTGGTATGGTGCGTATCACAGCCATAACACCCGTATACAGCCCATCTAGCCTACCCCCCTACCCTACTACCGCCCTAAGAATCTAGGATGGATTCTACACCCCTTTACGGAGACGTGAGACACATGTACAAATACGGAGATCTATTCACCCACACATCACTGGATGGACTATTCATAATCGTCTACAAGTCCGAGAATCGCTACGGTCTAAGAGCATTGGCCACGGGCAAGACACGTTACATCAGCATAACACCCCGAATCTTTCGGAGCCAATACACACCCTTGGAGGAATCGTGCACGTAGGAGATCTCTATCATTCCGAAGAACACGGGCTTATAGTCGTTCGCAAGGTCTCACTCACACACCAGTCCATGAATGGCAAATCGCTCTACAAGGTCGTGATTCAGGTGATCGCAGACGGATCCCTTACGCTCGCACACATAACACGGGCCTCCTTTCACGAGCGGTTCAAGAGTTTATAGTGCATACGCAGCATATGTTACATACGCAGCAATCAAAGATTGCCACGTGTGCAGCAATACCAACGAAAAAGTCGGCAATCTTCCATGATGCCGAGTTTCTCGAGGTCCACAAAAAACTTTACATAACTATGGAGAAAAGTCTTGACACGCCCATTTTTTAGTTCGTACTCTCTCTAGGGAGGATGCACATGATATCGCTCATTGGGGCCACGAATCGGCAAGTTGGATACCAACGAAAAAGTCTTGACACACAAAAAAACTTTACATAACTATGGAAAGCGGCAGCTGCCACAATCCCGAGAAACTCGATACCGGTCATTTTCTGTCCGAAAAGCAACATTTTTTTACTTGACAAACCGGTTCAGATATGATACAATGATTACATCTTCAGCAGCCAAGTCGGTTGACTGGAGACAGCACTAACAACTAACCTTGGATACAACGTATGGCTTCTTACAGCAATACCGCCGAGTTTTTCGAGAACTCTGGCAT
>Ga0222718_10001502_pt1 | contig 22154 bp, 23 predicted proteins | sample C33_27DmetaG_FD_165045 | JGI IMG/M metagenome (GOLD analysis project Ga0222718, IMG submission 165045) | Estuarine water microbial communities from San Francisco Bay, California, United States - C33_27D | ecosystem: Environmental > Aquatic > Marine > Unclassified | place: USA: California...
AAATAAATAAATAAATAAATAAACAAAAACAAAAATTATGACAACTTACAATTGGAATTGCAAAACAGTAGATTGCTACCCAGAACAAAACAACGAAGCGGATGTAGTGTACAATGTGCACTGGATTGTAACAGGTACTTCAGATCAATTAAATCCAGAAGGAGTTGCTTACTCAGCTACAAACATCGGAACACAAGCCCTAGACACAAGTCAGATAACAGAGTTCATCCCATTTGATCAATTAACAAATGACGAAGTAGTCGCTTGGACTAAAGGAGCGATGGGTGACGAGCAAGTTGCTAGCATTGAAGCGAGCATACAAAGTCAGATAGATAGTTTGATTACACCTACAAGTGTTACATTGACTATCGGAGAGCCTGTGCCGCCGGTAGAAGAATAAATAGGTAAAAAACCTATAAAACGAGTAATAATACTCGTATACCTGAAAAAGGTAAATTAAATTAAATCAAATTAAATTAAATATGAACGGAATTGTCAAAAACTTGAACTTTGGTGATGATGCTAGAGATCAAGTATTTAAAGGAATAGAAAAGTTAGCAAATGCTGTCAGCTCTACATTAGGAGCTGGCGGTAAATGCGTAATGTTAGAAGACGGTACAGGTAAGCCCGTAATAACAAAAGACGGTGTAACTGTAGCTGATTCTATAATATTGTTTGATCCAGTGGAAAACATGGGATCTACATTATTAAAAGAAGCTGCTAGAAAAACTGTTCAAGAAGCAGGTGACGGCACAACCACCGCTACTGTTTTAGCGCACGCTATATTAAAAGAAGCTTATGCTGTTTCAGAAAAGAAAAATGCTAGAGAAATAAAAGATGGCATTAATTCTGCAGTTGAAAAAGTAATTAAGTATTTAGAAAAGCTAGCAGTTGACGTAAAAGGTGACATGCTAGATAATATAGCTTCTATATCCGTTAATAATGACAATGAATTAGGTTCTATTATAGCTGATGCGTTTAGATCTGTAGATAATACAGGTATTGTAATGATGGAAACTGCCGGTGACGGTAAAACTGTTTCTGAATTAATTGAAGGTGTACCTTATGACAAAGGTTTAACAAACTCTCATTTTATTACAAACGAACAAACGAAAACAGCTGAATTAGAAAATCCATTAGTATTAATCATGGAATCACCGGTTAATACTATAAGAGATATACAAAAAGTGCTGGAGTACGTAATAAAAAACAATAAACCTTTGCTTATTATAGGCGATTTAGAACAAGGTGTTTTATCAACTCTGGCTACCAATAAAAAGAAGGGTAATCTAAAAGTAAATGTAATCAATGCTCCTACCTACGGTATTAGCAAACGAGAAGTGCTTGAAGATCTTTCTTTACTAACCGGCGCTACAATAGTTAACGAAGATTTAGGCGATGACCTTGATTCAATTGACGTAGATTATTTAGGATCTTGTTTAAAAAGCGTTACCTCGCACGAGGACACTGTTATAACGGTCTCTGAGGCGTCCGAAAAGATAAAGGATGTAATAGGTAGCATAAAAGAAAAGCTTACGAATAACACACTAAAAAGCTGGGAAGTTATAAAGCTTGAAAAAAGATTATCAATGCTAACTGCTAAAATTGCAGTGGTTAAAGTTGGCGCAAACTCTGAAGTAGAGTTAAAAGAAAAAACTGATAGAGTTGAAGATGCTATCTGTGCAACAAAAGCAGCCGTAAAAGAAGGTATTGTACCAGGCGGTGGCGTTGCGTTATTAAATGCTTCAACATATATTAAAAGCGAGGGATTAGGTGAAGAAGTTTTATTAAAAGCTATAAAAGCTCCTTACTTTACAATATTAGAAAACGCAGGTATCACAGCATCGCAGCCACAAGATAAAGGTGTTGGCTTGAATGCAATAACAGGAAAGCCTGTAGATATGGTTAAACACGGTATAATTGATCCGTTAATGGTAACCAAAAGTGCATTAAGAAATGCTGCATCTGTAGCTACTACAATATTATCAACTGATTGTGTAATTAATAATTTAAGAGCAAATGAAGGCGATAGGTAGAAACTTAATAATAAAGAAACAAAAAGAAGGAGTAGCCGCTACTAAAGGCGGTTTACTTCTTGCCGAGAAACAAAGGGAAGATATAAGATACATTAAAGCATCTGTAATATCTCCCGGAGAAGAAGCAATCAAAGCAGGTCTAGCCGAGGGTGATTTAATTTACTACGATAGACACGCTGGTCACACAATAGAAATAGAAGGTGATCCGTATCAAGTTATAAAAATGCAAGATATAGTTGTAGTTTTATGAGAATAGATGCTAGGGATGTTAAAAAATTAGGGTTGTTAAAACACTACAGAATCATACGTAAATGGGCATGTAGAAATAATGACTTAAATGATGCTGATCTAGAGCTATTAATTTATTTAGATTGTTTAGATATGTTTACTAAACAAGATTTTAAGACAGGTACGTTTTCATACAGTTGGGATAATAGAAGATGGAATAAGTTATTGAAGGAAGACTGGATCTCTGTTTGGCGAAAAAGAAATAGGACTACTCAAAAGTATCATATATATAAAGTATCATTTAAAGGCAAGCAACTTATAAATAGAGTTTATAGGATCATGCTAGGTCAAGATGATATACCTACGAGTAGTAGAAATAAAATAATGAAAGGAAGCACTTATACCGATAAAGTACTAAGTGTATCTATAAAAAACGTCAACAATGATAAAACAAGATGAAAACTTATTGGGTAAACCTATATTACAAAACCCGGGAGTACCTGTACCTTCAAATGAAATGGGTAATGCTAAACCTGTATTTAATCCAAGTCAAGCTTCAAATGCTCAATATGTATTTGGAACACCTGAAGAAAGAGCTAAAAGCATGCCTCAAAGAGAAATAACACCTTTATATTTTGAAGATCAAAATGGAGACGGTGAAATTACTAGAGCTGATGTTATAAAAGCTAGAGTTGAAGGATATAAAAAATAAACTTAAAAATAAAGACATGGATAACATTAAAAACAAAGCATCAGGGCAGAACGCTATATGGGACGGACCATTAAACCTAGAAGCATTACCTCAAGGTAAAGGATCTAGTTCAGGCAAATACGGAATGGAAATTTCTAAAGCACACTGTGGGTGTAGCTCTATAAAAGGACCTATCACTCAAAGAGCTAAATAATAAAATTATGGCATTTACACAATCATCAAGTCCCTTTTTAAAAAAGAGTAAACCACCAGCACCTTCTAAAAAGAAATCTAAAGGATATTACAACAAAGCAAACAAGACTGGTACGGGAGCAGCAGCAGGTGGCGGTATGTCTGAAAAGGGTGTTAAGAAATATAAAAGAGATAACCCTGGTAGTAAATTGCAAACAGCCGTAACAACTCCTCCTTCTAAATTAAAGAAAGGAAGTAAGGCTGCTAAAAGAAGAAAATCATTCTGCGCTAGATCAAAAGGTTGGACCTCAGAAAGAGGTAGAGCTGCTAGAAGAAGGTGGAATTGTTAATAATAAATAAATATAAAAATGAAAAATTACAACAAGCAAGAAAAGAAAAACTTAATCAAAGACAATCCTGTAGTAGACAAAGCTTCTGCTATCAAAAACCTTAACAAAGGGTATGGATCTGAATTAGGTAAATCTCCATTAGCTATGAAAGGTTCTTGGATGTCTAAGCACTGTAAAAAGTAAATTAATGGCTTTTAAATTACAAAATCCTCCATACGCTATAGATAATACACCTATTTATAGCGTAGATATGGAAGACGGCGTTTTAGGAAAAGCTAATAATAACGGTACTATTGTTATAAACAATAACTTATCTCCAGCTAAATTAAACAGCGTTATAAATCATGAAAAGGTACATATAGACCAAATGAAGCGCGGTGATTTAGATTATGACAATAACAATGTGTATTGGAAAGGCAAAAAATATTTAAGAGCTCAAATGAAAGAAGGAGCCAAAAACTTACCTTGGGAAGCTGAGGCATACAGAAAAGCAAAGTAAATGAAAAAGATATTAGATTTTTTCAGTACTAAAGTATTTAAACAGGTTGGAGATGTGGTTGATAACCTATTCACTAGCGAAGAAGAAAGACTAAATGCTAGAAATGAAATATTCAAAGTACTACAAGATGCTCAATTAGAGCTGCAAAAAATGCAGACTGAGATTATTGTAGCTGAAGCTAGCGGTAATTGGTTACAGAGAAGCTGGAGACCAATACTAATGCTTTCATTTGGTTTTATAATTATATATACAAAATTCATATCGCAATTATCAGCACAACTAATAACACCTACCCTAGAGCCTCAATTTTGGGGTTTACTAGAAATAGGTATTGGAGGTTATGTAATAGGTAGAAGTGGTGAGAAAATAGTAGATAAGCTAGGGCCTTTATTTAAAAAGTAAAAAGATTTAAAACAAGTAATAATAGTAATAACAGTAACCAATTAAATTAAATAAAATGGGAAAATTAAAAGATGAACAATTAAAGTCTATTAAAGACGCGACAGGAAAAATGAACTCTATACTTACAGAAGTAGGATTTTTAGAGGCAAGAAAAGCAGAATACCTATCAGCGCATTTTGAAGCTGTAAAAGAATTAGATGGTATCAAAGCTGAAATTAGAGAAGAGTACGGAGATATTACCGTAAACTTAGCTGATGGTACTTATGAAGAAGCTAAACAAGAAGAGGAAGCAAAAACTCTTGAGATAGCTGAGTAATGAGTTCTGTTGTAAGAAAAATAAGTATAGGTTCTGACTATAAGAATGACGCTATGCACTACTCAGTAGGGCAAAACGTTTACGGAGGACATACTATAGATTGCATATTACATGACACACAATCTAATTCTTACAGTATTTACATAAAGAAAGGAAATGAGGTAATGCCATGGAAGAAGTTTAATTCTAACATGGCAATATCTGTTGAGTATGATTTAGAATATTAAATGAGGAGTCTATACGATTTTATCGTTAAACCAATTGGCGATAGATACGATAACAAAATAAAGCTAGGCGACGTTACATTAATACTAAACACTAAAATTGAAGACTTTAAGTCTGTAAACAATTTAGCTATAGTAGTTGAAACACCAAAAGCTTTTAAAACAAGTATAAAGAAAGGAGATATCATAATAATACATCATAATGTATTTAGAGTTTTTTATGATATACGAGGCAATAAGAAAAGAAGTAGATCTCATTTTAAAGATGATTTACACTTTTGTTCAGCGGATCAAATATATTTGTATAAAAATACAGAGGATTGGAAATCATTTGGAGACAGGTGTTTTGTAATGCCTTTAAAAAACAAAGACACTTTAAGATCACAAAAAGAGCAAGAGCTTATTGGTATATTAAAAATAGGTAATAGTTCTTTAAAAGCGCTTAATATTAACCCAGGAGACACAGTAGGCTTTACGCCTGGAAGCGAATGGGACTTTATAATAGATGATCAGAGAGTTTATTGTATGAAATCTAATGATATTGTTATAAAGTATGAACACAAAAGAAACCAAGAAGAATATAATCCTAGCTGGGCAAAAAGCAGTTAAGGAGTTAATTAAAGTGGCAGAAGAAAAGATCGTTGACTCAGAAGATGATTTATCAGCTGACAGACTTAAAAATGCTGCCGCAACTAAAAAATTAGCTATATTCGATGCTTTTGAAATACTTGCTAGAATAGAAGAGGAAGACGCTATGTTAAATGAAAACCCAAAAGAAGCTAAGGAAGAAAAAGCTTTTAGAGGTTTTGCAGAAGGAAGATCTAGATAATGTACGAACAAACCTTAGTAGCAATATTAAAAGACTATATTAAACCTAAGATATTAAAAAGGTTAAACAGATATAAGAAGTGGGAGTACGGTTATAACGAAGAACATGACGTAGTTGTAATCAGTAAGACTGGACAGATAGGAGAGGTTTACGAGATACAAGGAGTAAAAATAGCATTACCAAAAGAAAATGATGTTATTAAATTTGAAGGAGACAAGTGGAAACACATAGAATACCCAAAAGAGCTTTCAAAGATAAAATCGGTGTTTGATTGGGACGAATACCCTTCACAATTTAAAGAAAAATGGTATGACTATATTGATACAGAATTTAAAAGGCGTGAAGAAGGTTTTTGGTTTTACAATAAAGACAAGCCTTCTTATATTACTGGCACTCACTACATGTACTTGCAGTGGTCCAAAATTGATGTTGGGGCAGCATACTTTAGAGAATCAAACAGGTTATTCTTTATATTCTGGGAAGCTTGTAAAGCAGATGTACGGTGTTACGGAATGTGTTATCTTAAAAACCGACGGTCAGGTTTCTCTTTCATGGCATCAGGCGAGACGGTTAATCAGGCAACAATATCCACAGATTCAAGATTTGGCATTTTATCAAAGTCCGGGCCAGACGCCAAAAAGATGTTTACTGATAAGGTCGTACCCATCTCGGTTAATTACCCCTTCTTCTTCAAACCCATCCAGGACGGTATGGACAGGCCGAAGACGGAACTCGCGTACAGAGTACCAGCGTCCAAATTTACCAGAAAAAAGCTTGACACCAATGAAAAGCTACAGGAAATCACCGGTCTCGATACAACGATCGACTGGAAGAACACCGGGGACAACTCGTACGACGGTGAAAAATTAAAACTATTAGTCCACGATGAAAGTGGTAAATGGGAAAGACCTACAAATATATTAAATAACTGGAGAGTTACAAAAACTTGTTTAAGGTTAGGTTCAAAAATTATAGGTAAGTGTATGATGGGTAGTACATCAAATGCTTTAGACAAAGGTGGTGAGAACTTTAAAAAACTATACTATGACTCCGACGCAACAAAAAGAAATGCAAATGGACAGACTCGTTCAGGACTCTATAGCTTGTTCATTCCTATGGAATGGAACTACGAGGGATACATTGATTCTTATGGATTTCCTGTATTTGAAACGCCAAAAAAACCAGTTGAAGGACCTGACGGATCGCTAATAAAGCAAGGTGTAATTGAATACTGGACAAATGAAGTTGAAGGATTAAAAGGAGATCAGGATGGTTTAAATGAATACTATCGTCAATTTCCAAGAACAGAGCAACACGCTTTTAGAGATGAAGCAAAACAATCTTTGTTTAATTTAACGAAGATATACGAACAAATAGATTATAATGAAGACCTTAGAAATACATCGATAATAACCACTGGAAGTTTTATGTGGGAAAACGGTATAAAAGATACTAAGGTAATATTTGTACCAAATAAAAACGGTAGGTTCAACGTTAGTTGGGTACCGCCTTTACAGATGCAAAACAGAGTTATAATAAAAGGTAATACAAAGTACCCAGGCAACGAACACTGTGGCGCTTTTGGCTGTGACAGTTATGATATATCAGGTACAGTTGATAAAAGAGGTTCTAACGGAGCTTTGCACGGTTTAACTAAGTTTAGTATGGAAGATGTTCCACCTAATAGATTTTTTTTAGAATATATAGCTAGACCACAAACTGCTGAGATATTTTTTGAAGACGTATTAATGGCTTGCATATTTTATGGTATGCCAATACTTGCGGAAAACAACAAACCTAGATTACTGTATCATTTCAAAAGAAGAGGTTATAGAGGTTTTTCAATGAATAGACCTGACAAAAGATTAAACAAATTATCTGTAACTGAAAGAGAAATTGGCGGTATACCAAACTCTAGTGAAGATATAAAGCAAGCACACGCTGCTGCTATAGAATCATATATAGAAACTTGTGTTGGACGAACAGAAGCTGGTTATGGAGATATGTACTTTCAAAGAACATTAGAAGACTGGGGTAAATTCAATATAAACAATAGAACAAAGCATGATGCTTCTATAAGTTCAGGTTTAGCAATAATGGCTTGTAACAAAAACCTATATTCACCGGTTAGTCCAGTGCAAAAAAAGGTTTACGATTTAGGAATTAAAAGATATGACAATAGAGGTTCTACGTCTAAAATATTAAGATAAATGAAAATACAAACAAATACCGATAGTTCTTTCCCTAACCAGGTTGTTAGTGACGAAGTAAAAGCTAGTTATGATTACGGCTTACAAGTCTCTAGAGCTATTGAACAAGAATGGTTCAATCAAGGAAGAGGTAACGGTAATAGATACTTAAACAATTGGAATAGTTTTCACTCACTACGTTTATACGCTAGAGGTGAGCAATCAATACAGAAGTATAAAGATGAATTGTCTATTAATGGTGATTTATCTTATCTTAATTTAGACTGGAAGCCAATACCGGTTATATCAAAATTTGTTGATATCGTTGTAAACGGTATGTCAAATAAGTCATACGATATAAATGCTTTTGCTCAAGATCCATTTTCTGTAAAAAGCAGAACTGATTACGCAGCATCGGTTGAAAAAGATATGAATACCAAAAAAGCTTTGTTAAACATAAAGCAAAACTTAGGTATGGACTTTTCAACAACAGGAGACTTAGAAAGTTTACCTGAGAACAGAGAAGAGTTAGATATACATTTACAAATGACTCCTAAGCAGAATGTAGAAATTGCAGAAGAGGAGGTTATAAATAATGTATTAGCTTTTAATAAGTATGAGCAAACAAAAAAACGGTTGGCTCATGATTTAACTACTATAGGTATTGGAGCTGTTAAAACATCGTTTAACAAAGCAGAAGGTATAGTTACTGACTATGTTGACCCTGCTAATATGATTTATTCATATACAGAGGATCCAAACTTTGAAGATATATATTATGTAGGTGAAGTTAAATCAATATCTTTAGCAGAGCTTAAAAAACAGTTTCCAAATTTATCACCAGCTGAATTAGAAAAAATACAGGATATGCCTGGTAATTCGCAGTATGTGACAAACTGGGGTAATTATGATGAAAATACAATACAAGTATTATACTTTGAGTACAAAACGTATTCAGACCAAGTATTTAAAATAAAGAAAACAGATCAAGGATTAGAAAAAACATTAGAAAAGCCTGACACGTTTAATCCTCCAGCTAACGATAACTTTGAAAGAATATCTAGAACAATAGAAGTTTTATATACTGGAGCAAAAGTGTTAGGTACAAATATAATGCTAGAGTGGAAGTTGGCTGAAAATATGACTAGACCAACAGCTGATACCACAAAAGTAATGATGAATTACTGTATATCTGCACCTAGAATGTATAAAGGACGTATAGAGTCTATAGTTAGTAAAATTACTAGCTTTGCTGATATGATTCAAATAACGCATCTTAAATTACAACAAGTAATGTCTAGAATAGTTCCAGATGGTGTATTCTTAGATATGGATGGTTTAGCTGAAGTAGATTTAGGCAACGGGACAACATACAATCCAGCTGAAGCATTGAATATGTATTTTCAAACAGGTTCTGTTGTTGGTAGATCACTCACGCAAGACGGTGAATTAAATAGAGGTAAAGTACCTGTACAGGAATTATCATCTTCAAGTGGACAAGGAAAAATACAAAGCTTAATAGGTACATACCAATATTATTTACAAATGATAAGAGATGTAACCGGATTAAATGAAGCAAGAGACGGTAGTGCGCCGGCTAAGGATTCTTTAGTAGGTTTACAAAAAATGGCAGCCAACGCTTCTAATATTGCAACTAAACATGTGTTAGATTCTTTATTGTATTTAACTGTTAGAACTTGCGAGAATATAAGTCTAAAAGTAGCTGATGTTATTGAAAATCCTTTAACAGAGAATGCTTTAACAAACGCTATAAGCACGTTCAATACTAAGACTCTAGAAGAGTTAATGAATTTGCAGTTGCATGATTTTGGTATTTATTTAGAGTTAGAGCCAGAGGATGAAGAAAAAGCTTTATTAGAGCAAAACATACAGGTAGCTTTGCAGACACAAGCAATTGCTTTATCCGATGCTATTGATATTAGACAAATAAAAAACATAAAGTTAGCTAATCAATTCTTGAAGCTTAGGCAAAAACAAAAAATAAAAAGAGAGCAAGAACAACAACAAGCTAATATTCAAGCACAAGCACAAGCAAATGCTGAAGCGTCTGAAAAAGCAGCAATGGCTGAAGTGCAGAAACAACAAGCACTCACCCAGGAAAAAGTTAGTATAGAGCAAGCTAAGTCACAGTTTGAAATACAAAGAATGCAAACTGAAGCTCAAATAAAAAGAGAGTTAATGGCTGAGGAGTTCAACTTTAATATGCAACTAGCTCAAGTAAGGGCTAACGCAGAAGGGGCTAAAGAAAAAGAAATTGAAGATAGAAAAGATAAAAGAATAAAAATGCAAGGATCCCAACAGTCTGAGTTGATACAACAAAGACAAACAGAAGGGTTACCTAAAAACTTTGAATCATCAGGAAATGATGTGTTAGGTGGATTCGGAATAGAAGAATTCGGTCCTAGCTAATAAACAATTATTTAATTATATTATATTATGTCAGAAGTAAAACAAGAAGGGGATTTTAAAATCAAATCCAAGAAAACAAGTCCTAAGCAATTAGGCAATCAATCTAACGAGCCTATAAAGGTTAATATAGATGAAGTAAAAGAACCAGTAGCTGAAGAAGTTGCTAAAGTGGTAATACCGGAAGTTAAAGAAGAACCCGTTGTAGTTGTTAACGATACTCAGGAAAACGAGGAAGAAGATGGTATTATAGAAATTGTAAATGAAGAACCTGCCCAAGAACCTGAGAAAGTTATTGAACAACAAGTTCAGCCAGTAGCTGAGCAAAGAGTGTTGCCGGAAAACATAGATAAACTTGTTACTTTTATGGAAGAAACAGGTGGATCGGTAGAAGACTATGTTAGGTTGAATGCAGATTACTCAAGTGTTGATGATAAAACACTACTAAAAGAATATTATAAACAAACAAAACCTTATTTAGAATCAGATGACGTTAGCCTGCTATTAGAGGACTACGATTATGATGAAGACATAGATGAGGAAAAAGATATACGCAAAAAGAAACTTGCGTTTAAAGAAGAAGTTGCAAAAGCAAAAGGCTTTTTAGAAAATACCAAGAGTAAATATTACGACGAAATCAAGTTGAGACCCGGCGTTACTCAGGAACAACAAAAAGCAATGGAGTTTTTCAACCGATATCAAGAAGATCAGAAGATAGCTGAGCAACAGCATTCGGACTTTAAATCAAAAACAAATGATTACTTTACTAATGAATTCAAAGGTTTTGACTTCAATGTAGGTAAGAAGAAGTTTAGATATGGTTTACAAGATCCAAACAAAGTTGCAGAAAACCAATCAAGTATTAACAATTTCGTAGGAAAGTTTCTTGACGAAAGCGGTAATATAAAAGACACGAAAGGTTATCACAAAGCTATTTACATTGCTTCAAATGCTGACAAGATTATTAATCATTTTTATGAACAAGGAAGAACAGACGCCACTAAAGAAATAGTTAACAAGTCTAAAAATCCTAGCACAGAGCCAAGGCAAACTACCTCAGGTGAGTTCGTAAACGGAATAAAAGTTAAGTCAATAAGTGGTCCTGATTCTTCTAAACTTAGAATTAAAACAAAAAAATTTAACTAAAAAAAATTAAAAGATTATGGCAAATGTAAGCCCGGTGTTTGGAAGTTTAATTCCAACACCAAAAAAACAAGCCTTAGAAGGCAATTATTTAAACTTTACTGATGGAACGAGTGACTTCGCACAACAGTACTTACCAGAAATCTATGAAGCTGAAGTAGAGCGTTATGGAAATAGAACCTTAGGTGGTTTCTTAAGAATGGTAGGAGCTGAAATGCCAATGACTTCTGACCAAGTAGTATGGTCTGAACAAAATAGATTACACATCTCTTATGAGAATGTAATAGCAACTAATACAGGTGCAGTAGGAGCAAAAGTATCTACTTTAACTATTCCTGTTGGTGGGTCTGGTGCAACTCTTATTGAAAACGTTGTATCTCCTGGTTCTACAATTGTAGTGATGAATCCAGCAACTGGAGCAGAATTAAACTGTTACGTTGTTGCTTCTGGAGCAACTCCTGGTAGTGCGTTAGGTGCAGGTGTATTAACTGTAGCGCCTTATTCTCAAGAAGCTTTAGATGGAACTGGAGCTGGAGCTGCTGAAGTAGATTTAGTAACTGGTTCACCAAACCTTAAAATCTTTGTATATGGATCTGAGTATGGAAAAGGAACTGGAGATGCTAACAGAGTTTCTGTAACACCTTCTTTCACTCAATACTCTAACTCTCCTATTATCATTAAAGATAAGTATGCAATCAATGGATCTGATACTGCTCAGATTGGATGGGTTGAAGTAGCTACTGAGTCTGGTCAAGGAGGTTTCTTATGGTACTTAAAAGCTGAATCTGAAACAAGATTACGTTTTGAAGATTACTTAGAAATGTCTATGGTAGAAGGTGAATTAAAATCTGGAAGCTCAACTACAACTGCTAAAGGTACTGAAGGTCTTTTCGCTGCTGTTAAAAGCCGTGGAAATGTATTAGTAGACTTTACTGCAACAACTGGTTTAGCTCAGTTTGATTCAATTCTTAAAAACTTAGATACTCAAGGAGCAATCGAAGAAAACATGTTATTCTTAAACAGAGAAACTTCTCTAGATTTTGACGATATGTTAGCTGGTGTAGGGCAAACAGCTGGAGCTGGTGCTTACTACGGTGGTGGTAGTTCTTTTGGTGTATTTGAAAATTCTGAAGAAATGGCATTAAACTTAGGTTTTTCTGGATTCAGAAGAGGTTCTTATGACTTCTACAAAACTGACTGGAAATACTTAAACGACGCTTCTACTCGTGGGGGTGTTGCTGATGCTGGAATCGAAGGAGTATTAGTACCTGCTGGAACTTCTACAGTTTACGATCAAATATTAGGAACTAACATCAGAAGACCTTTCTTACACGTAAGATATAGAGCTTCTCAAGCTGATGATAGAAGAATGAAAAACTGGATCACTGGATCTGTAGGTGGCGCAGCTACTTCTGATTTAGATGCTATGGAAGTTCACTTCTTATCTGAAAGATGTTTAGTGACTCAAGCGGCTAACAACTTTGTGTTATTCACAGACTAGTACCGATTAAATTAATGTAGTAGTTACCCTTGTTGAACTGACAAGGGTAATTATTACTCTTATTAAAAATTTTATTATATTATATTATGGCAGCAAATGCAAAAAAGCCTACAGCTAAAAAGCCTGTAGCAAATAAAGAAGTAGTACAAGAGCAAGAAGTAATAACTGCTCCAAAGAAACAGGAACCAGCGAAACCAAGCTGGGAAATAAAAGATAGAATGTATATAGTTATAGGTCAAGCACCATTAACATTAACAATTTCATCAAAACATACATCAAGACACCCTTTATTATATTTTGATAAAGAAAAAGGTCTTCAAAGAGAACTTAGATACGCAACAAATCAAAATTCTCCTTTCATAGATGAGCAAAAAGGTCAAGCAACATTGGGGCATATAATGTTTAAAGACGGAGCTCTTTATGTTAAAAAAGAACAACAAAATTTACAAAAATTATTATCTTTATATCACCCATTATTGGGTAGCAAATACTACGAACATAACCCAGTAGCTATAGCTGAAGATGAATTAGAAGATTTAGAAGTTCAAATAGATGCAATGATGGCTGCTAGAACTATGGATATTGATGACGCTGAAGCAATACTTCGCGTTGAGTTAGGATCTAAAGTTTCAAGTATGACAACTAAAGAATTAAAGAGAGATCTTTTATTATTTGCAAAGAAAAGTCCAGATTTATTTATGGAGTTAGCAAATGATGATAATGTTCAATTAAGAAATATAGCTATAAAAGCTTCTGAAATGGGTATTATCAAGTTATCTCAAGATCAAAGAACATTTACCTGGGGATCAAATGGTAGAAAATTAATGACTGTACCTTTTGATGAAAACCCATACTCTGCAATGGCAGCTTACTTCAAAACCGACGAAGGTGTAGAAGTTTATAGGTCAGTAGAGAAAAACTTAGAATAACATGTAATATTAATATTAGCTGGTCACCTTGGGTGGCTGGCTGGTATTATAATAAAAAAATAAACAATGGCTGTAAACGTAGATTTAGTTTATAAAACTGTCTTATTAATACTTAACCAACAACAAAGAGGTTACATAACGCCTGATGAGTTTAATAAAGTAGGTAATCAAGTTCAACAAGGTATATTTGAAAAATATATGAGTGACTTGAACCAACAGTTACGTATACCTGAAAACGACAACGAGTATGCGAACAGGGTTAAGAACCTTGAAGAAAAACTAGATATATTTAAAACTATAGCTACGCCTACATTTTCAACAGATCACTTCACAACTGCTTCATTGCCAAACTTTTATAGGCTAGGTACCGTAATATACAACGATACAATAGAAGCTCAAATGGTAGAGAGAAACGAATGGTACAAAATAAAAAGAGCACCATTACTCGCACCAACTAAAAAACAACCTGTATTTTTATATGAAGACACCAAGATAAGCGTGTACCCTTCTAGTATAACTTCTGATATTCAAGTATCTTATTTGAAACAACCTGCAATGATAAATTGGGGATATTCAGTTGGTAGCCTAGGGCAATATATATACGATGCTGGTTCTTCTGTTGATTTTGAACTACATCCATCTGAGCAAGTTGATATTGTTACAGGTATACTATTATACTCAGGAGTTATAATACAAGACCCTACCATTATACAAGTAGCGGCACAAAAAATACAACAAGAAGACATAAACGAAAAATCTTAATAATACATGGGCTTAATTACAGAAAATAATCAGCAATACTACGCAGGTGTACAAAAATTTCTATCTGCAGCCGGTACTGGGCAAGCCTTTACAACTACTTTTGATACAGATTTGGTACTTGGTAGTTATGATCCTCTTCAACCAAACTACGCTTTAAACAACTTTAAGTTATACACCGCTAACGCTGGTGTTTTAACATATACAGAATACACATCAGCATATACAGTTAGTGGTAACACAATTACATTTACAGGTAACTTAGCAGCTAACACGAGTATAGTTGTTCAATTAAAAATATTAAGTGGTGGTGAATACGGAAACAGAGACGCTTATGGTAATACTGTTGAAGAAAACTACGGAAGTTATAGTTATATATCATTAGAAGATGTAATAAACAATTTTCAAATAGCTTATGTTGGAACAGGTAAATTAATACCTAGCTGTAAAAGAACAGATATTATATTTCACGCGAAACGTGGAATGCAAGAGTTTAGCTATGATACATTAAAAAGTATCAAGTCACAGGAATTAAGTATACCCCCTGAATTAAGTGTAGTGATACCTCAAGACTATGTAAACTACACTAAAGTATCTTGGATAGATAAATTAGGTGTAAAAAGACCTATATATCCCGCAAACAATTTAACTACAAACCCGTTTGAAAACCCTGTACAAGATTCAAAAGGTGTACCAACACAAGACAATTTTGGAAACAATATTGAAGGAACATCGATAACAGAAGAAAGATGGCGAACAGCAGAAGACACTTTAATAAATCAAGGTGATTTAGAAGATCTATACAATGAAGGTTATGACAGTTGGGGTTGGGATGAACAGCTTTTAGGTCAGAACTACGGAATAGACCCTCAGTATGCTCAAGTAAACGGATGGTTTACTATAAACAATAGAGAAGGAAAAATGTCTTTTTCAAGTAACTTAGCGGGATCATTAATAGTTTTAGAGTATATTTCTGACGGATTAGCTTCTGATATGGACACTAAAGTTCCTAAGTTAGCAGAAGAGGCTCTATATGCTCATATAAGCCACGCTATCGTAGCTTCTAGAATAAACCAACCTGAATATATAGTTAGAAGATTAAAGCAAGAGAGAAGCGCTAAATTAAGAAACGCTAAATTAAGATTATCAAATATAAAACTTGATGAGATAGTTCAAGTAATGAGAGGTAAATCTAAATGGATAAAACACTAGAATTAAATGGCTGAAATTAAAAATACATTTCTCAAGGGCAAGATGAATCAAGATCTTGATCCTCGTATAATACCTAATGGTGAATATAGAGAGGCTAGAAACTTATCAATAAGTAGATCAGAAAGTTCTACTGTAGGTGAGTTTGAAAATGTACTAGGTAATACAGCTATATCTACTATAAATGCACCGGTTGGAACAGAAATTATAGGTTACTTTGTAGATAACAATTCTAACGCAGCTTATTTTATGGCTACTGATTGGGATCCATTATCAGAAGTAGCGGATCCTCCGCTTCCTATTGATGAAAGAGCGCCTTCTTCGGCTAGCTGTTATATAGTTAAAGTAGATCTATCAGCCTCAACTGCTCCAACAATTTTAGTGCAGGGTTATTTTTTAAACTTTAATAAAAACTTTATTATAACAGGTATAAATCTTGTTGAAAATTTTTTATTTTGGACGGATAATCTTAATCAGCCTAGAAAAATTAATGTAAAACAAGCTGAAACAAGTTCTAGTCATTATACAAATGAAGATCAAATATCTGTAGCAAAGTATGCTCCTTATGAGCCTATACTTGTTATGGATAGAGCTCAAACAACTATAGTTTCACCAGATCCAGCTGTTAGTACTTCTACAATAGAAGTTTTAGATTCTTCAAATATAAAAGTTGGCGATATAGTTACTGATAAAAATAAAATAACAGGTCAGCAAATAACAGATCTAGTTGTGGTTATAGGTAAACCTACAACCGCTAATACACTAACATTGTCTAAACCTATAACAGTTGACAATGGAACTGATCTTGATTTTAGCAGGTCCTCAATGACTAATAAAAAAGACCTGTATATGTCAAACCGCTCTTCAGGAACGGTTACTATAACTGGCTCGGGTATAAATAGAATATACACTATAGAACCTGCTAATGGTACTGACACCGAGTGGCTTTACAATGGAAATAACGGTATACCTAAAATAGGCGATTTAGTTAGTGGGTCAGGGATTCCTGCTGACACCAGGGTTTCTTATGTAGAAGTTTTAGATGATGATAATGCATCAAACCCTAAACAATCAATATCTGTTAAACTAAACAAAGAAACAACTCTTGTAGATACAGATGAAATAAGTATAAGCAATAATCCTGATTATGATGCTTCTTGGAAGGGAGACAAAAGTTTTTTAAAAGATAAATTCGTTAGATTTAGTTATAGATTTAAGTTTGAAGATAATGAATATTCTTTAATGGCTCCTTTTAGCCAACCTATGTTCATACCTAAACAGTATGGTCAATTTGGAGGTGGTTTAACTTCCCCTAACGAAGATATGGATGACGCTTACAAGTCGACTATAATTGCTTGGTTTGAAAATAACATTGATAATATACTTTTAAAAGTACCGATGGTTGCATCAACTGCTCAAGGTGTTGTTGATAACTTAAAAGTTACAGATATAGATATATTATATAAAGAGTCAGACGCTTTAGCTGTAAAAGTTTTAGAAACAGTTAATATAAATACAGCACCTCAACCGTTATTTACTTCCATAAGTTTTAATGATGCTATCAATGGAAATACATCTAAGCATTTTTTAGAATACAATTATAGTTCTACTAAGCCTTATAAAACATTGCCTAGTGACCAAACAACTAGAGTATACGACAAAGTTCCAGTTAAAGCTTTAGCTCAAGAAATTATAGGTAACAGAGTTGTTTATGGTAATTACCTAGATAGGCATACTGGACCTAGCTCAATAGCTTTTAGCGCTTCAGTAAGTAATAAATCTACTAGTTTCGACAACTACACTCAGTTTCCAAACCATCAATTAAAACAAAATAGAACATATCAAGTTGGTTTTGTTTTATCCGACAGGTACGGAAGGCAGTCAGATGTTATACTGTCTTCGTACGATAGCGATCCAAGCGTAGCTGGGTCGACGGTTTTTCATCCTTATAATAGTTTAGTAGATCAAACATCTAGTCCTATATTAGATTGGCTAGGGGATTCAATAAATGTTACATTAAACGAAGCTATATCTTCTACTTACAATTCTTCATCTGGTACACCAGGTATATACTCAGTAGATAATCCGCTTGGATGGTATTCGTACAAAGTAGTTGTAAAACAAACAGAGCAAGAATATTACAATGTCTACTTACCTGGTTTTGTAAATGGATATCCTGTTACTGAAAATAATGAAAGAAATAAAAGCTTTTTTACAACGCTTGTAGGTGATAACGTAAATAAAGTACCTAGAGATTTATCAGAAGTAGGCCCTAATGACAAAGATTACAGTAGCAGCAAAGAAATAACAATAAGAATTAACAATCCTATAATAAATTATAAACCTCAATTACCAGTAGGTCAACCACAGATATATAGAAAAAATAAGCCTTGGAATACTCAGTATTATCCAAGCAGTATAGAGCAAGATATTGTGCAAATATCTACAGTGAGAGATATGGAAATTCAATCCATACCATTTAAACCCAATGTTAATTCTGGTGAGTACGGCGAATCTGGTATACTGCAAACCTATAATTACGAGGGGCCAGGTCAATATGAAGGAGCTATTACAGGTATCAATGAAACACCTGAATTAATAGGGGCTATTCCTTGGGGTACAACTGGAGGTGTTGCTCCTTTGTACAACGCAGATTCTAACCCTTTTGTATTTAAAGGTAGTCAATCTGAAAACACAAATAACCCAATTGGTGCTTATGTAACTATAAATGATTTTGAAAACCCTCCAGCAAATCCAGATGTTGTATATTCAATGTCACCATTTTTATCAGTGGCTGAAACTAAACCAACGGAATCTTTATTAGATATATATTGGGAAACTTCACTATCTGGAAAAATATCAGATTTAAATGCTTTGGTTAATTCTCAGTATGGAGGTTTGGTTGGGTCAAACTTTACAGCTGCTTCATTTCCTGAAAGCGTTACAGATGCTAATGTATTAGGTTCTACTTTTAACTTTACCGATGGATCTGGCTCTACCGTTACAACAACTAATGTAGTTATAAACAGCTGGACAATAACAAACGGGGATAATATAGCTATAGACCCAAGCACTTTTTCTGTGGCTATGAATATAGGTAACAATGGATTTGATATAAAACCAGGGACTGGTAAAACGTTTTTTTACAACAGTAATGTAGACACTACAAATTCTGGTGTTTACAATATAACCGTTTCAACAACATACACTAGTGGTGCAGGGGAATTTAATGACGATATAATCTTACCTAGCATATCTTTAAGCAATGTAGCTCCGACTATAGATGATTGTACTAACCCGACAGATATAACAACTGCTACTGTAAATATAAAAACATTTACCGGTAAAAACGGGAGCGCAGATACAAGTGTTGAAACTCAGCAATTGTATTGGTCGCTTGATCCAAACCAAGCAAACTTTGCTACCATAAGCACTCAGTTTGAAATAAATTCATCTACAGGGGTTTTAAGTAGAAAAAGCACATACTCATTTGTGAACAATACAACTTATAGTGTAGATGTTATTGTTACTGATGTTAATGGAAATGGCTTATCAAGCTCTCCTTGTACATCAACTTTCACAGTAGGTGCTCAGCATGTAAACGCTGCTTTATGTCAAGGATGGCAAACTGGTTTATCTACTAATTGCGGAGACAGTTTACAAGTTCAGTTTTTAGATAGCTCAACCATAAGTGGCAATTCTTCAACAACGGTTGTTCAGCCAGGTGGATCTACGGTAACTTATCCATCAAATTCTACGTCTGACACATACAATGTTCTCGCTAGAAATACAGGTACTGAATTCCCTCCAGTAACACACACCACAGGGGCATTAAAACAAGGTACATTATATATAACACCTTTATTAACAAACTCAGGTAGCTCTATAGGAGGTGATGTTAGCATTAATTTTACAATACAAAGAAAACCTATAGGATCCGGAAGCTGGAATCAAGCTGTTGATAGTTCAGGTTTTACAGTATATAACGAAACTTTAACTACAGGGGATAATTCTTCAAACAGCATTAGCAAAGTGTTTGATACACCTGGAGAGTATAGAGTATTAACAACCGCTATCTCAGGAGACCTATGCGATCCATCAGGAGGAACAACATCTTTGATAGTTAATTTTGGAGATGACGTGTATAGCACATGTGCAGATGCGCCAGCGTAATAAGCGGTAAAAACAAGTAATAGATAAAGTATGCCAATAACATTAGAAGTAGGATATTTTAACTCATTTTATATGAAGCGAATAGCGGATCTTCCTGTAGGTAATGGAGAAACCGGTGCTGTTAATTATACAACGCCAACCACTACTGTTCTTGAGGAAGATTGGTATATAGAAGAGTCTAGAATAAGAGGAGGTTACAATAACACTTCTGTAGACTTAGGTGTTAAAGCTTTTATAGTTGAAGATAATGACACTCAGCAAAGAAGATCTAATTCATTGATATATTCTGGTGTTATAAATTCTAGAACAGGAGTTAACCAATCAAATCAATTTAGCGTTGCTGAAGAGATAACTAGAAGTGTTGATCCTGCTGGAGGTAGTATTCAAAAACTTTACGCTGAAGATACCAACTTAATTATATTTCAGGAAGATAAAGTAAATAGAGCTTTAATAGATAAAGACGCTATATACTCAGCTGAAGGTGGAGCTATAACTACTAGTGCTAATTTAGTTATAGGTCAAATAGTGCCTTACGCTGGTGAATATGGTATATCTACAAATCCCGAATCATTTGCTGTTTATGGGTATCAAAAGTATTTTACAGATAGAAACAGAAACGCTGTTCTTAGATTATCTATGGACGGTATAACTGAAATATCAAGTTATGGTATGGTTGACTTTTTTAGAGATAAATTAGCTGCCGTAAATAGTACAGGTAAAATAATAGGCGCTTACGATATACATAATAAAAACTACGTAATATCCTTACAACAATCTGATAACAATTACAATACCCTAAGTTTTGAGGAAGCAACAAATGGTTGGGTTAGTTTTTATGATTATAAACCTAGCTTTGGACTTAGCGCACAAGGAAACTTCTTTACTACAAATGGTAAAACAGTGTGGAAACATTATTCAGGTGATGTTGATAGAGGTAATTTTTATGGAGAAGACAACTCTTCTTCTGTTAAATTAATTATTAATCCAGATCCTACTAGAGTTAAGACGTTTAAAACCATAAGCTATGAGGGTAGTAACGGCTGGGAAGTAACATCTTTAATCTCGGACAATACTGGATTTGACCAACAAAATGGTTCTTGGGTAGACAATATAGATTCCGCGTCTAGAATTTGGAGTTATGATGAAGGATTGTATGTAGAGAATAATATAAATTATAGAGCTGGTTTTGATAGAAAACAAAACAATTATGTTGCCGCTATAAAAAATAGCTCAACAACACCGATAGCCGGTCAAGTAATGATAGGTGATGATAATTCAGGTGTGAAGGCTTACTATGCTACAGTAACTATGAAAACAGACACAACAACGGATCCAGGTGGATTAAAAGAGTTATTTGCAGTCGGTGCAACTTACGGAAGATAAAAAACAAACAACATGATAGAATTTTTAGAAATATTTTTCTTTGGACAAGGTAATGTTCAAATGGCTGAGCCTCTAACTATGGCTGGGGCTGCTTTAATATCTGGCGGTATTCAAGTTATAGGATCTATATTCGGAAGCGGTAGAAGAAGAAGGGCTGAAAGACAGGCTCAACAAGAGCAAGCTAGATTACAAAGAAAACTAAGTACGTTAGAAGCTAGTAGACAACAGATAACAAATCCATATTCAGGTGTAAGGGATTTAAGCGGTTTAGCTCAAGATCTTAGCTCATCACTTTCTAATCCGTATGCTAATTTAAGCGTAGCTACTCAAGCAGCGGAAATACAAATGGAACAAGCAGACATATCATTAGCAAATACTTTAGATACTATAAGATCTACAGGTGCCGGAGCTGGCGGCGCAACTGCTTTAGCTCAAGCGGCTCTACAGAGTAAAAAAGGCGTATCAGCTAGTATTGAACAGCAAGAAGCAAACAACGAAAGGTTAAGAGCACAGGGAGAACAACAGCTAGATAGAATGAGAATGCAGGAAGCTGCGAGGGTTCAAGGCTTACAAATAACAGAAGGTGGTAGAGTGCAAAGATTAGGCGCAGAGGGTCAAAAGTTTATGTTTAATAAACAAGAAGACAGAGAGATGCAGCAACTAGATAGAGTGTC